>JAEIGA010000924.1_pt1 | contig 43907 bp, 54 predicted proteins | sample 9270691 | NCBI WGS metagenome assembly JAEIGA01 (sample SAMN17057246, study PRJNA624740) | gut metagenome | biome: biome; isolation source: fecal sample | host: Bos grunniens | place: China: Xizang | collected 2019
ATACTCTTTTTTCAGTTGCTCAACAATCAGTAGGTTTGAACGGTAAATCCGCATATTGCGCCTGTCCCCGTTCTCCCACCGGTTGTGTTGCTCAAAGCACAAGATGTTAACGTTTCGCGGGTCGTGCGCCATTTCCGGGTGCGCCCCACGGGTTAAGATATGGGAAATATACGTGGCCGAATACTGTCGTAACGGGCGCATCGTTTCCTCGCAAATGTGCGGGTAATGGTCCCAACACCAACGGTAGAATCTCTCGTTCTCCGCCGGGGTGTGGCCGGTCCCGAACAACTCCCTTTGGACGGAAACCCGCAAGCGTATATCCATCCGGAAACGACCGTCAATCAACGGTTCGTATCCGCGTGAACGGCAGTAGTCGTATTCCTCGCGGGTTTCAATCCAAACGGGTTCCATCATTCGCCGTCCATAGGGTCCTTTTCATCGTCCGACGCGGGTGCGCCGAACAACGACAATTGCGCCTGTTTCCCCTTGAACAAGTAGGCGTAAACCTCCGTCTTGATTGCTTCCACAATCTTCTCCAAGTCCTCTTCGAACCCGAACGAGATTTGAGCCATCTTGATTCTCGGGGTGTTAATACAGGTTTTCAGACCGTTCGGAGTTTCGAACACCGCCGTAATGACAACGCCGACGCCTTCGCCGGTCCCGGACCACGACACGCCACGGACGTCAATCTTCGACAACAGTTCGTCGGCGAAGGATTTGGCGATGGCGAGTTTCGCGTCAGAGAGTTTCATTTCGTCGGAGGACAACAGGGTAAGGAACGACGTGATATTGAACACGCGGCCGACGATAATTCGGAGGTCTGCGAACAACGCTGACAAATCCGGGTGTACGTCGCGGGTACACGTTTCGTTACGGTCAATGACCGAGTTCTCGCCGTCCACGGTCTGCGTCACTTGGTATTCCGCCTGTACGCCGCCCTTCGGCAACAATTTGACTTTGGAAAGGTTGAAATCCTTTTCCGTCGGGATGGTTTGCAATTCTTTTTCCATAGCGTTTATTTGTTGGACTTTGCCGGTTCCGCCGGCCCGGGTTGTAAAACAGTCAATGCGACGTCGCACAGTTGAAGAACGTCCTCCAACACGGCGATTTGAGCCGGGGACTGCTTTCCGTTCTTCCGTGCGTGGGTCAACCAATTGTTGACGTACTCCCGGGTTAGGGCCGGGGTGTTGTGAAATGTCAATGTTTTGGGCATAATCAAAAATCGTTTTGCTCCAACAGTTCGTCAACGGCCGTTATTTTCGGCAAATTTTCGATTTCCGGGCCTTTCTCCTGTTGGATGGGTAATTTATCATCTTTTCCGTTTGAGGGCGAAATTCGGCCTGTTTCGGGCCTTCCCTCATCCGGGGCGAATTTCTTCGCCATTTCCGCGACCTTCGGGTCCGTCTTTAATACCGTTTGTGGCGTTGCGCCCTGTGCTTCGTCCGGGTATTCCTTGACTTTTAGTTCCACAAGATTTTCCGCGAGGATGACGGGCAGACAACGTGCGACGGCCTTGACGTCCTCCATTGCGTCGTGGGCCGGGAAGGATTTACCGGGGAAACAACGGGAATACAGTTCCGTCAGATTCGGGAATTTCAGACGGCCGTTGGCCATCCGTGCGTCAACCCATTTCATCGTGGGGCGCATCGTGTCTATCCGTTTCCCCTTGAACAACGCCGATTCAACGTCGTTTGCATCGTAGTATTCCCGGCCTAACTCCCGTAGAATATTGGCCTTGACAATCTGCGTGTCGAAATGGATATTGTGTCCGCATATCAGACCGGCTTCGTGGCAGTCCTGTATGAGCATATCCACGACGGCGGCAAACGGTTCGCCGTGTTCCTTCGCATATTCAGTAGTGATTCCGTGAACGGCAACGGTTTCCTCCGGAATCTCCCAACCGTCCGGACGTATAATGTGATTTTCCGCCTTGCATCCGTGCAACCACGCAATTTGGACGACGTGCGGGTATTCCATAAAGTCAACGTCCCATTTTGCGGAACGGTCCGGGATACCGGTCGTTTCGGTATCCAAGAACAAAACGTCGTTAATCGTCATAATGTCATAATGTTTTCGGGTCCTCAATGTAAACGTACAGGTTTTCGGCGGCGAACTGTTTCAGCCACTCCAAATAATTAGAGAATTCCGTCTTTGTCAATTCGCGGACGTCCAACAGGTCATAGTCGCCATCGTAGCAAAAACCGCATTGCTGACGTAGCCACAAATCCGTCTGCTTCTCCGTCTTTCGCTCCCCTGTTTCCAAAAGGGCCGCTTGAATCGTGGGGACGACGTACTTGAAATAATACGCCAATTGCAGTTCGGTAGTCCCGGATTCGGCCACCTCAAAATTGACGACTACGCGCTTCCCTTTGTTGGCCTCAAAAAAGGCTTTTAATCGGTCCATAGGCAAACGCAGTTGCCCGGATAGGGTAATGCTCCCGAACTCGCTTATCTTGCCTGTTTTCATAACTAATTGGCCTTTTCCGGTTTTGGCAACAATACGGGTGTAAGTTCCGGGAATTCCTCAACGACGATTTGAGCGATAGTGAGGTTATACGCCTGTTGGCCCAACTGTTCGATATATCGCCGGTCCGCCGTCGTGCGGTCGGAACAACCGTTCACGACCTTCGCATATTCGAAGGCGAAGGAGTCAACAGTCATCCCGACAAAATGGTCCACAGGGTGCGCCGGTAATTTCATACCGATTGCGCCACCGGCCTTTAACATTGCCGTATAAGATTTGCGCGTTGCGTTCCGGTACTCAATCTGCGCGTTCAGATACGCGGCGAGATTCTGCCGGAAACGGTCCGTTCCTATAACGTCATTGACCGTCTTTCCCTGTAACGCCTTGCAGTTCTGAATCTTGTTTTTTGTCGCTTTGTCAATCATAACGCAGTAATGCCGGGACGGGTTGTCCGCCCCGGCGGTTCAGTTTAACGTTCGGTGTATTCCTCAACCAACATTTCGGTTTGTCCGCGTTGGACCTGTTCGATGAATCCTTGAAAACCGTTGCGCCGGGCGACCTCCACGATTGTTTCCAACCGCTTCGCTCCGAGGGATTCCCCACGGGCAATCCGGAACACCTTTACTTTCGGGTTCGACGCGATTACCAACTTGGCCGCAATCTCCATCGTTTGGGAATCGGAAACCTTCCCGGGAACGAACGGGACCCCGTTAAGTTCCAATCCTTCCTCCGAGAACGACAGGCCCGGGATAGGCAGTTCCGCACTTGCGATAAGTTTCGCCCGTTCGGACAACAGGTCGTGGATATCGGCGTCCATCTTCTCGGACTTGGCGACAACCCCTTCGTACTGTTGTTTCTTTTCCTTGTACTGACAAACGACGTGATAACGCTTGTTATGCGCTTCCGCCTTCTCCAACAGTTCGGCGACGTCCGTTTTCTCCGGATTGTTCGCCTCATACTTTGCCAACCAATGTTCGGCGTTGGCCTTCCGCTCCGTGAACATCTTCCGGTCCGCTTCGATAGTGGCAAGGTTTTCGGACAATACGGCGTCAATATTTACGGACGCTTCCTTTTCATCGGCCAACGCCTTTTCATACACGGCCAACGCCTGTTCGTACGCGGCTTTCGCGGCGGCCACCCTATCTACGCAAAACTTGCGTGCTTCGTCCGCCTTTGCTTTTTCCGCTTCAATACGGGCGGGAATCGCGGCCAACTGTTCGGTGCGTTGTGCGAGAGCCGCCCGGACCGTCTTGGCCTTCTCAATCAGTTGGGCGTTTGCCTGTTGACGTTCCATCAGCGCGGTCACGTCCATCGGTTGCGAGAAACGCTCCACGTCGCCCGGGTTCAGTTGCTTCTCCATTGTTTCCACAAACCCGGCAAATGTCTTTACGTCCCGGTTAACTCCCGTGCGTTCAGTACGGAGTTCGGCCATCTTGACGTCAATCTCGTCAATCCGGTTCCGCACCGGCTCCGGCAACAGGGACTTGACGACCGCAATCTGCTTTCGTCTGCCTTCGGCGGTTTCGCTCCAACGCGAGAACTCCACGGCATCGAAATCTTGATAACCGAAGATGCGTTGCAACATAGAAACGTTGTTCGTGGCCATCCCGGTCGTCTTTTGTTTGATGGTAAGAGTTCCACGCGGGTTGGCCTCCGTGAACGACAACTGAACGTCGTATTCCTCCCCGTCGTCGCCGACGACCATCTTTGCGAACCCTTTGGACGCTCCGTTTCGAAGAACGTCGTCGCGTTGGCCTGTCAGCAACGCCCCGATTGCTTTCAGAAGGGTTGACTTGCCTAACTCGTTGTCGCCCGTGATGAAATACACGGAGCCGTCAAAGTCCGATTCGAACTTTTCGATAACTTGGAAATTCAGCAATTCCAAACGCTTGATATACATTGTATCGCCTTTATTTGTGGGGCCGGTTGCCCGGCCCCGGGTTAAACTTTGTTCTCTATAAACTCCGCGACCAAACATTACCCACGGATTTCTCCCCACAATCCCACGTATCCCATATACGGGAATCCGCGCCTACAAACGTAAGGTGTCCGGCCATTGCAAGGATATACACGTAGCCGGGTTTGGCTAATTCCTTGCAGAACTCCCGCCCTGTGTATTTCGTCCGGTCGCTCCTTCGAGGCATCGGCTCCTTTTCCCACCCCTTCGACAACAGGAATTTAACGTAGGTTTCCGGGCAGTTCATCGCCGTCGCGTGTTCCAACCCAAACTGCGCCAATTCCGTGTACACCTGTTCCCACGATAAGTTGAGGAACGCCGCAAACGCACGGACAACACAATCGCCGGTAGAACGCCCCTTCGGATTCAGATTCGAAAAGTGGAACGTGTCAGTATCCGGCACAATCTTCTTTTTCTTTCCCATAACAATTGGTTTTAAGTTCCCGGGAATCGGCCCGGTCCGTTTTCGTACCCCCGGCCGGATTCGAACCGGCACCCCGTTACGGGAATGGATTTTGAGTCCATCGCGGCTACCATTACGCCACGGGGGTTTATTTGGGCCTTTCCGTTTCACAACGTTCCGGCCCCACAGTTTTTTTATTTGGACCCTTTCGGGTGGTTGCGCCGCCCCGATTCGAACGGGGACTACCGGAACCAAAATCCGGGGTGCTGACCGTTACACAACGGCGCAATCGGTTGGCTAATACTTTATCTTGCGGGCGGCGTTAACCGCAAGGTATTTGCAATGGTCCGCGACCTTGACGACGTTGTAATAACGCTTTCCGTTGATGTACGCTTTAACATCATCTTCGACCCAATCGGTATAATAACCGCCGTTACCGATTTCCAACAGGGCGGCGAACTCCTTGATTGCCTTGAACGCCTTCTTCTCCGCCTTCTCCTGTTCGTCCATCAGAGCGCACTTCTCGTCGAACATAACTTGCAGTTCCTTCGGGGCGTTCATAAAGGTAAACCCGTACTTCTCAAACTCGGCGTCGAAAATATTGCTCTTTTCTTCGTATGCCTTTGTGCTTTCAATCTGCTTGTTAGCGGCGTTCTCAATCTTCGCAATCGCGGCAAAAACTTTGGAAAGTTCGTCAAAGGTAAAATTCGTTTTCATAACTCTTTGTCTTTTCCGGGAACCGCCCCGGTGCGTGGTGTTCTATCTTGAATCCACTACAAAGATAGGCATTTATTTTTAATTTCCAAAAGTTTTTCTCTAAAATTTCGAAAAAAGTTGCATTTTGTCCACGACGCCCGGTTTCCAAACGACCGTCCCGTCCATCATCGCACGTTCAAATGCCGCGTCCGTTTCCGCGTGTTGGCCCAATTCGAACCACCACTTATGCTTTGCTCTCTTGCAGAACACCCGGTGCGTACCGTTCGGGTCCCGGGCCACGTATGCTTCGACCTTCATATCAGAACAGTTTTGGTGTCGGGTCCAACAAATGCGCGTTAAGGGCGTCCAACTCTTTTTCTAACCGCCGGGATTCTTCCAAGATTTCCGGTTTCCGGAACGTAAAGTATCGGCGTTGCGTGTGCCGGACGTGTGCGACGAACCGCACGTATTCCTCCATTTGCTCCGGAGTTATTTTTGCCAAATTTTCGATTTGCGGGCATTTTGACGCACCGGAATACAAGTTATCCATTTTTCTTTTTCGTTTGATTTACGGGCCTTTTTATGGCCTTGCCCGGCGGACGTCCTCTTTTCCGCTTTTCTTGTGTACCCGTTTCCGCTTTTTCGGGTACACGTCGCGGTTTTTTGACCGCCTTTTCGGGAACGGGGTGGTTGCACCAAAAGAACGTTCCGGTTCCTGTTCGATAATAATACGGGCAAAGTCGGCAAAGATTGTCGTCTATCTTGTTATGATAACCGAACGGGCAAGGCCCCGCAATGGTTGTGAAAATCTTCGTCGGCATATTACGGTAATTCTTCGCCGGTCAAATCGAAAACGCGTTGTTTGATTTTCCCCGCTTCAACTAACAAACGGAAACGCAATTGTTTTAATTCTTTGGCGTCCATTTCTTCCAATTTGACGGGTTGTCCGTCCGAATATTGAACATTGATTTGAATAATAACGTGTCGCATATCAAAACAATTTTTGGTATTCCCTTTCCGGCAGATTCGACTTTACCCATTTCGGGTCATTGACCAACGCCCATCTGCCAAAGTGCATCAGAAGGATGGCGTCGGAGTTCCACAAGGTTGTCTTGACCCCCGGGTACAACGCGCCGGCCTTTTCTTGATAACGGCGTTTCCGGTCCGCCTTTGCCTCAACATAACCGTTGCGGCAACGCAGATTCAGTTTCGTCTGCCACGTCATCGGGTGCGTCAGTACGTACGGAACCCCGGACGTTTCAATCAACGCCTTCAAATGCTCGTAGTTGGCCATCATCTTTTGAACCCGGTACAACTTTCCCATATTCGGTTTGTCCCCGGTCGTGGCAACGTCGTCCGGGCGAACCGACAACTTTTCAAGGAACACTATCGGCTTATAATTCTCCGCGTAGTATGAAAAAAAATCCCGGAGGTCCGACAGTTCCTTTGGCATTTTCACGGTCTTTACCATTGTTCCCGGAATAAAGACGGACAATCCGCCGCCGGCTCCCGGGTCCACACCGATAACGCAATTAATCTTTATTTTCTTCTCCATCACTATACGTCTTTACTGTTGATGTTTCCCCAACGCCCAACGTGCTGAATTTCATAGCGAAATAGTCCGCCAAGCGTTCTACTGATTGAAAAACGAACTGTTCGCCGAATTCTTCCACAATGTATCCGTTTGATACACTTGTTATTTTCGTGACAATCATAACGAAATATAGTCTTGTATTGATTTGCCTTGTTTGACCATTCTTTCGAATATGTCCTTAATCGCTTTGTGTCGGGCCAAGACAAACGCACCGTGTTCTAACTCCGGGTCATCCGGTCCGTTCTCTTTCAGACGGTTCACGTCCCCCACGTATCCGCGACGCGCATAGTCGTTTATCGTCTTTTGCCACACCCTCTTTTGGTCGTCCGGGGAAACCTCCACGGGGGTTGCCAAACCGTATTCAGCGAGGATATTGTAAAACACTATGTCGGTTATGGCCGACGTGTTCAGAATCCCGGATTCCTTAAACTGTTCGAAATGGCCATACAGTTCTGCGATTGCGGCCTTCCTGTATTCCACTTTCATCCCGTCCGCCTGTTTCGGTTCCGGTTCCTCAACTGATTCAAACGCCTTTTTGAGAACCGCGCCACGACGGGCCGTGTATGCGTCAAGAATCTTGCAGACGTATTCGGCGTTGAACTGTTGGTAGTGTCCCCGGTCCGGCTTCCCTTCCCGGGTGCGCGGCAGATAGTCATCCAATTGCCCCGTAATAGACATTTCGAAGGCCATACGGAAATCCTTCAACGTCAACTTGGAGTAATACCTTTTGAGCAGTTCGGCGGTCCGTATCACGATATATTGCCGGTCCGCTTCGTCCGTCGCCCTGTATCCGACGTCCTTCGCAATCCATACCAACGCCCCTTTCAGTTCGGAAACGAGTTTGGACGATTCATATTCGCCAATCGTCGTGGCAGTCGAAGCGAGGAAAACCGCACGTTCGACCGGATTCAACGCCCCCATAACGGCCGGGTTCCCCACCATTTCGCGTCGTATCGCCACCGGCGACTTCTTCCCGGTGGAAACGGTCAGTTGGCCATTAGATTCCATCGCTCATTTCTTTTAGGTAGGACAACGCTTCCGGCGACAGGGATTCCGCCACCGTCGTCCTGTGCAACTTCCCCTTTTCCATATCAGAACGGATAAAATTGCGGGCCGTGGCAATCCAATCCTTCATCTTCTTTCCCTTCTGCGACGACCAATCGGCGACCGCGTGGAAATAGTAGACGATATCAATTCCATTGAATTCCGGGGCCTTGAATTCGGCCGCAAAAGCGGGATATTCGGAGAACTTGGAATCTGCGAACAAACAGGCGGGTTCGGAGGTCCTTCGCGGTCTTAAAACCGTAACGACACTCCCGGGAATCTCCGGGAACAACGCGCCCTGTGCGCTATCTTCTATTTTATCCGTAGTATTATCTAATTTAGTATTATGAGTTGCTGATTCAGTAACACCCCCCGTTGCTGATTCAGTAACACCCCCGTTGCTCTTTTGACCATACCCCGTTGCTGATTCAGCAACACCGTGTCTATTCGCAACAAAGTGGCAGAACTTGACGCCCGAAAAGAATATCTCCCGCTTCTCCACCAACCCGCGCTCTATAAGCCGGTCAATTATCTTCTTGGCGTTCTGCCGCGTAACGTTCAACGCAGAAGCGACGTAGGTCAGAGAACCCCGGAACTCCGTTTCGTTATCCTGTGTGAATCCGTATATCAGAGAGTAGCACAACAATTCATTTCCGGACAATCCAAGTTCGACGATTGCGAACCCGGGAACGGTTATGTAGTTGTCTATCTTAAATTGGCGTGGTTGCTCCATATCAAAAAAACGCCCGGGGGTTTTCCAATGGTCGTAGCGGAAACCATCGTACTTGCACCCGGGCATTATCTTTCCCTTATAACGTTCCGCTACAAACGTTGTTGGTGCAAATATAACTATTTTTCTTTATCCGGCAATAGCAAAGATAAATTTTGCGTCGGGGCGATGGCCTTCCGGATTTCCTCAATCCGCGTATCGTTTGCAATCAGAGAAACGACGGGATACCGGGAATTGACGCCGGGTTTGTTGCTCTTTGCGAATTGCACGGAGAGGTCGAACACGGTCTGCGTGACGGTCCCGCGCATCATCTGAACGCCGTCAAATGATTCCCGGATATTCCGGACCGAGGACGCCTTCCCCTTCGTCGAAAACTGCCACACCCCTACAATGCCCCGTACGGCCGGAATAATGAAACGAAGCGTCAACACTATATCCCAATTGTCCGCACCGCGTTTCGTGGGATTGTTGCGGGTTATCTGCTCCATTATGTCCGGGTACGCGTCCACGGAGTACGGGACATATCGCTTGCCGTCCCAAATCTCAAAGGTCCGGCCGTCACCACGGGCAACCAACGCCCCGGAGTTGTCCCTGTATTCGTAACGTTCATTGCACACCTTTTCTGCATTGTCCGACGGGAAGATAATCTGAATTGTCTGCGGCTTTTCGCCTAACGACGCCGAAAACATTCCCTCATACTTTCCCGACGGGATGAAATAGTCAACCGACACCGGGTATTCGCGCCCGTTCTGACCGGCCTGTTTCTTTCCGATATGCAACCGGCCGATTTCGGGTAATTCAAGGATTCCGGAAACCTGTTCCGGACGGTAAATTCTTCCTCCCATATCACAGTTCGATTTCGTCGTTTAACAAATTGTCCTTCACAACCTGTTCCGGTGTCGGCCCGGCGGGTTTCGCCGGTTCCTTTACAACAACGGGCGGTTTCATTTCGTGCGAATCTTTTCCGGCCCAATGTGTAAATTCCTTTTTGCCGCCCTGTTCGTTTTCCCACGGTAATTTTTCCTCGTTTTTCGATTCTACGGCCTTTCCCGGTTCCGGTAAGGGATTTACCGTCCCCGGAACTTTCGAACGTTTTACGGCCTTTTTAGGGGCCTTCTCCACGTCGCCCTGTTCCTCCGGTGTTTCCGGTGCGGCGGCCGCCTGTTCCGGGGTGTCCTTCGCGGACGCCTTGCTCTTAATCAGTTCGGCCAACGACAGGGTTAGGATATTGTCGGCAATCTTTCCGCCGTCAAGGTCCAACACCCCACGGACGACAACCAACGTATTGTCGCGCTTCTCGTCCTCAATCGTGGCCAACGCCAACAGGTAGGGCAGTTTCTTCGAGTTGACCGATTCCGTTTGGTCTTTCAGATTGTATGTCGGTTTCGGGCCGCGCCAATCCTTCGGGGAGAAATTGAACACTCGCTCCACCGGACAGTCCGGGTAGTTCACGTTCCACATTTCACGGTACAGGTGTAACTGCAATTCGTGTTCCTCATAGAATCCCTTTCGGCCGGACTTGAAATCCACAATCGCCGTGAACGACTTCCCCGTTTTCGGTTCAGTCATTACGCACGGGAGGTCAAGGCAACCCGCGTAACGGTATTCGGGATGGACGAGGCCGATTTCAACGGCCAACGGCTTTACGTTGTAGTCCCGTACGAACTGCGCGAACGCCAACACGTCCTTCCGGATTTTGACAATCCATTCAGAGAACACTTTCTCCGGCAGATTCTCCTGTTCCATATACGCCAACAGGACGGCCGGAACGTTGTCGAAATCATACCGACGGTTAATAAGCAGACGTTCGAACTGTATGTGCATAAACGTACCATACGCGGCCGCAAGGTCCCGTTTCTCCGTGGACCCTTCCTTCCCGTTCGCAATCATCCAATCCAACAACGCCGGGGACGTCGGCATTACCTGTTTCAACAACGTCGTCACGGACGGGTAAAATTCCGGCTCCCCGGATTCATTGAACCGGTAGTAGTAACGGTGTCCGTCGCTATTCAGTTGGAACACCCGGTACGGCGGTTCCCTCAACGCGTCGGCATTGAAATAGACGGCCCGGATTTCCTCAACGGTCATCCCCGGGAACAACTCCTGTTCCTGTTTCTGCTCCGGCTCGGTCAGCGCGGCCAACGCCGGGTTCTTTTCCTGTGTGTCTTTCATCGTATCGCCTGTTTGAAATTAAACGTCTTTGCTTTTGCGGTAATCATACCAAAACATCCCGGCCATAACCGCGGAAATGGCCAAAGTCAGAAAATGGGACGGGTTCCAAAAGATTGCCAACACGCACGACGCCGCCACAACCGACCAAATGATGGCCCAAAATAAATTCACCTTTTTCATAGCACTTTATTCGTTAGAAAGTCCAAAGAGGAAATCGGCGGAGCAACCCGTCATTTCGCAAATGATATTGACCCAATCCGGGTTAATCCTCGCAGTCACACCGTTGCACAGGGAGGTCATATTGACCTGTTGGGCAACTGCCGTGGAATCGGGCCACAGGCGGGCCGCGATGTCCTTTTTCTTAACCTTGTTGCCCTGTTCTTTCGCCCGGGCGATGGCCTGTTCAATTCGCATCATAACTCTATCTTTGATTTGAAAAATTGGTTACACACCTTGCACCGATAGACGTATCCATCCACGACGTACGAGTTCGGCGTCATATAATCCCCGTCGTTCAGTTCGTGGCCGTACGTTTCCATAAACTCCACGTCGCCGCCACAATGGGGACAGTCCCCGTCGCCCATCAGAGTTAGTTTGCAGAAGGCGTCAAACGCATCCGAACTGATTCTTTCAAGATGCAGACAGTCCTTGATTTCCTCGCAAACGTCCTTGATATACTGCGGCCCCAACGCCGTGAGGATTGACGCCCCGTAATAGTCCGGTACGTCCTCCAACATTCCCTTCTTGATGAAACGAAGGCAAAGGGCCTTACCAACCCCGTAGGGTTTCGTCGGCAGTCCGACCTCTTGGGCGAACTGAACCATAAATTTATCAGTCTTAATTCTCATAACGGTTCCGGGAATCCGCCCGGTCGGGGTCTTATTTGGAGGACAGGACGATATCAATTCGACCGGCGTTCCAATTCTTCTTGATATGATGGTAACGGCCGTCCGCCGTCACGGAATAACCCAAACCCCAAAGTTCCATACAGTGTTCTTCGCGGGCGCGGACTGTTTCCTTGAACGCTTCGTAATCCGCCAACCCGTCGGTCGGGTCGAACTCCTTCGATTCGAAAATGACGTTGCGCTTTCTGCCGATGCAAGCGACTACGCGATAAACTTTGTTTGCCATAACTCTTTCGTTGTTGTGGCCCCGGTTTCCCGGGGCCTGTCCTCTATCCTTCGATAATCTGAAATCCGTTCGACTGACTTTTGGCGTATTCGTCCCACCATCCCGCGTCATACGCCGCACCGTTATCGGACCTATGGTTCCTGTACCACTTATCGTAGATGTGGCCCTGTGCGTCCATCATACCGGCCTTAACGTCGGCCTCAAACCTTGCCCGCATACCTTCGATTTCTGCGTCAAGTCTTTTCCGTGCAAGTTCAACTCTGCTATACATAACTTTTTGTTTTAGTCCGGGAACCGGCCCGGTCCGTGGTGTTCAATCTTGAATCCACTACAAAGTTAGGCATATTTTCCGAATTTCCAAAAGATTTTCCTTAATTTTTCGAAAAAATAACGTTTTTTTGGCCAAATCGTGAAATAAAACCTCTGCAAACCGGTATATTTGTAGTGAACAACCCCAAATTTTCAACCTTATGCCTGTCAGAAAAGTCCCCGGCGGCTATCAATGGGGCCAAACCGGGAAAGTCTATCCCACCAAACAACAAGCCGAAAGGCAAGGTCGCGCCGCGTATGCGTCCGGGTACAGGGAAAAACCGACAACGACGAAAAAGAAATAGGGAACCGCCGGTTATTCCGAACAATTCCCTATCTTTGTCCTGTCTTTTACCACGTATCGCCCTTTCGGTAAACTGACTGCAACGCCCGGTTCCGGAATCAGTCCGCCCGGGCGTTGTTTTTATCTCCCTTCTTTGGCCCTTCTTTTGGCCTCTAACTCCATCACGTACCTGTATCGGTAGATTTCCCCATAGAATCCGGTTTCGGACTGTATTTGGGCCAAATCCTCCCAATCAACTTCAATCAGCGATACGTAGTAGTTACGGGAAACGTCCTCTTTCAAGGCCATTTCGAACGTCGGGTCAATATACAGGTCCCCGACCTTCACGAAGGCGTGTTCAATCGGAATTAGTCCGGAGGGACAACATAACCCTTCGACGTACTTGAATTCTCCAATCTTCCCGAATCCATTGAACGGCCCCAACTCCACAAGGTCCGAGGCGTTTTTGTAGCACTCTTTTTTGCGCGGATGGTACACTTTCCGGAGGAACCGAATCTGCGCCGGATTGAACACGTCCGCCATCGCGCAACAACGGACCTCCCGGGCGTCCGACAATCTTCTTTCGAAGAACGCCTTCTGCCCGGGCGCCATCGGCAACGACGCGAACGCCTTCAACTCCTGTATGCAAGGGTTCTTTTCCATCACAAACTCGCTCTTTTCTCGTCAACGCAAGCCGTCGCCCCGTCCTTCCTCGGCTCTCCCTTTTTGGTCAACTGCTGACCTTCGTAGTAAATGTCCGGTATATAGGAGGAACCCCAAATCCGGAACTTGATGGACGTGACCCGGATAACCGTGGTCGAATCGTGAATCACGTCGCCAATCTTGAACTTGGCGTTGGTCCTCACATACTCAAAGTATGCCTTCTTTTTCTCCAACGCGGCGGCCCGTGTGATACTTTCCATTTTGCTTTGTAATTCTTCGGCAGTCATATTGATTAGGTTTTTATGGGCCGGTTGCCCGGCCCGGGGTTTAACATTCGCGAACAAATCCCATATTGTCCATAAAGCACAACGCTTCGTCCATAGAGTAAAAACACTCCCGAGAGAACCCGCGCCAACATTTGAACACGCAGATATGAGAAATACCGTTGACGACAATGTATGCGCCGTTAGTGTAATTGATAGTCATAGCAAAAAAGGATTAAAGGCCCAACACTTCGCGCTTTACTGTCGCCGGCGCGTCATCGGCAATGGTAACATTGTACGTCTGACAATACCATTCAAAGACGGACTTCCCTTCCTCAAATCCTAACTCGCGGATAAGGGCATTGAAAATAGTTCTCATAACTCAATCGGATTAGGCAACGTAGAAGGAGATTTTCAGACCCCGGCGGAGTTTGCACACGCACTTGTCATCCATCGAATTGAACGCCCGGTCAAGAAGGCGGTTCGTCAGTTCGACGTCGTTGACCATCTTGATAAGTCCGGCGACACCGACGAGGGTGTTAATCTTCTTTCCATCGAAAAGACCGGAAATCTTAATCTTGTAGTTAGCGTTGATTTCGCGTGTGGTGTATTTGAGCGTTGCCATAACAGGTAGTATTTTGGTCCGGGAACCCGCCCGGTCGGTTGGGATTATTTCCTCATCCCACTACAAAGGTAGGCATTTAATTTTAATTTCCAAAAGAAAAAACATAATTTTTGCGAAAATCAACCAAAAAAGTTATTTTCCGCGTTTTTTCGATTTGAGGCCACATTCCGACCCGTTTGATAAGTTATACCGGCGCGGAGGCAATCGGCCTAATTTCGGCCTTAAAATGGCCTTTCCGGACAGGGTATGAAAAAACCGCCGAATCTCACGACGCGGCGGAATTCCACAGTTCTTTTTATCCTTTGTAACCTATATGGCATTGCAAAGATATAAAAAAACGGCCACGTTTCACAACGGGGCCGCGTCTGATTGGTCAAGAAAATAAGATTATGAAAAATGTCCGTTGGCAAAGATATGAAAAACGGACGTGTTTCGCAACAGGTCCGCTTGTGTGTGGTATTACCTATGAAAAAACTATTTCGGTACAAAGATATAAAAAACGACCGTATTTCACAACACGGCCGCTTCTCTTAATTCTATAACCTATGTACTGTTTCGATGCAAATATAAAAAAACCGGGCGGATTTCGCAACCGGCCCGGAAAAACATAATCAATTATGAGTATTAAACCAATGGCAAAGATAGAATTATTTTCGTTCAATTACAACGTGTTCGATTCCGACAATTTGCGTGTGCGGGTTCCGGCTCACGACGTCCAACTGCCTGTCTTTTATCCTCCGGGTTTTCCACAGGAATCCGAGGAACCGCCGGTATTTGACCGTTTCCGCCAACAACAACGAATCACGGTTGCGTAATGTGCCTGTGAATTCGTCGGCCGTCAGAATCCCGTCGAAGTCGAACCACGCGTCCCCACAATGCACGGCAACCGCCGGTGTCACGATGGAATCCCGGACGACAACGACCGTATCCCGGGGAACCGCCTTCAATCCGATTATTGTTTCCGACTGCGTTTTGTTAACGGCGGACAGGTCCCTGTTTTTCGCCTTCAACTCCCGAATCAGCACGGCGTCGTCCGCCCGGAATCTCTCAAACTCCTTTACGGTCAGTTGCAATGATTCCACCCGGGCCGCGTTCAGAGAATCCCGGACACGGTATCTCTCAACGTCCGACAACAACGCCGTCGCGTTTCCTTTGTACCGGTCCCGCTCGGCGGCCAACTGTTTGATGCGCCGTTGTTGCCCGGCACAAAACAACAGGATTGCGGCCAAAAGGACCGCAACCCCGATTTCGATTTTGGCACGAACGCTCATTATCCCGCGATATTGGTTTTATCCGTACTGTTGTACGCCCACCCGCTCTCGGTGTGGTCATACGAAACGGTTTCGACCGTTGACGCGTCGGTGTACGTCAAACACAAACCGCCGTTTTCGGCGTCTTTGTACGAAACGACGTACAGGTGTTTTGCGGTTCCGGTAATCTTGGCGACCTTATCCCCGACCTTCAACGCGTCAAGGATTTCGCCCGGAATCTCCGTGATGTTCTCCACCTCCGTCGGCAATGCCGAATTCAGTATGGCGGTAAGGACGTCGGGCAATGCGCCGCCAACGTCAATTTGGTTGCCCTGCCCGGCAATCTTTTCGTTAATCAACGAAAGCAACTGTTCTTTGTTCATAAAGCGGATAGAATTAAATGGTTTATGCAAATGTAGTTATTTCGGCCCAATTTTCGATTTACGGCATTTTCTTTTCAAAAATGATAAGTTATACCGTTTTTTGATTTGGTGGCCTCAAATCGAACGAAAATGGCCTTCTCTCGTTACCGGCTTACTCCGCCCAATTTATCGGCCCATTTTTCAGTAAAGAACGAATAATACGATACGCCCCGCGACGGATTCCAATACCACGCCCACAACAACGACGGAATACCCACGACAAACACGTACAAAGGTCCCAAATAAAGCGACTGCCGGGTATGCCCGTATTCGTGCTTCCACGTATCGGCCCCGTCCTTGTACGGACGTTTTACGACCACCGTCCGGCCAAGAGAAATCCCGCCCGGGAAACAGTCAGAAACCACGACGTCAACGCCCCGGAAGGATTCCGCCTTCCACCCGAATATCAAACGGAAAACAAGGCCGACAATATTTTGCGGGCCTTGCCATATCCACAACAGTATTTCCACTATCCGCTTCATTTTCTCTTTGCCGTGCAGACCGCAATCGGGAACTCCGACCGTACGTCGAAACAGGGACATTGCTTTATCCACTCCTTCTTCTCAATTTCCCCGTCGCCGTTTTTGTCCGGGGACGCGTCCCTGTGACCGATGACCTCTTTAATCGGGTATTCGTCTATCAGACGATAGACAAGATTGACCAACGCTTTCTTCTGCGCGTCCGTCCGGGTGTCCGCCGGGTTCCCGTCCTCGTCCAACCCGCCGACGTATACGATTCCGATAGAGTGTTTATTGTACGATTTCCCGGACAAACCCGCCGTGTTGCAATGCGCCCCGTCACGCGACAACGGCCGCCCGTCCTCAATAGTCCCGTCCAAGTCAACGACGTAGTTGTAGCCGATGCAAGCGAAACCGCGCTCTTTGTGTTGTTTGTCAATGTCGGCCGCCCGCAAGTCTTGACCGTCCCGGGACGCCGTGCAATGGATGACAATCGCGTCTATATTCTCCTTTTTCATTTAACGTCCTCCTTTTGTGCTTCATCAAAGGTCATTCCGATTTGGTCCTCAACTTTGAACTTCATAAACTTTCGCAACCAACGAAATAACGGGTGGTCGGAAATAACGGCCGCGTTTTCAAGAAACGACCAAAATTCCACGCCACAACAAAACGCCGTAAAGTAATTTGCGAATCGTAAGCGTTCGTCGGTTTGTTCCGCCAACACTTGTGCCAACATATCAGCAAGTACAATACCGATCAGTATAAAAACATACTTGTAAATTGTGCGCCACGCCTTGATTGATTCGAACGCGAACTTTTGCTTTGTACGCTTTGCGACAACCGCCGATTTCAGTACGCCCGTAACAAAGTCCACAAATTCGAATACAGTAACGGCAATGAATAACGGCAACAAATCGTTGACCAACAGGCCGACGAACCCCGCGAAGAATCCGACGGCCATTTTTTCCCAATATAAATTCAAATGCGACATTTTAAACAGTAACTAATTGCGTCCCGTCCCACTTATACAACGCGCCGTTATACATAACCATTTCGCCCACGCTTAATTCGTTCGCGTAATCCAACGTATTGTCGTCGGCGTAACCGTTCGGGTGTACCAAATCGTCAACTAATCCAATGGACGGAACCCATTTAAAATTATTGTTTGCGCGAAACATAAACGTATATTTTATGCCCGTTGCGTAATTGATAAATGTTTGTCCCGGCAAATCGGCCATCGTCGCTCTCTCCGACAATTTCAAGCCGTATTCCTTGTAGTAATAACGTTGAAAAGGCGACGTCATTTCGACCCATTCAAAACCGTTATAAATCATCAATAATTTATTGGTTGTGTCCCAATAAACGGCGTTCAACCTCTTTTGTGTGTTCGCCATATTTGCGGCCGAACCATAACAAGATAGGTACGCCGCCACATTAGACGCGCCGTCAATACTACCTCTTAATTCACTATAAAGACGGCCGCATTGCAAATGGTCGCAATATTGTTTGATACGAGAATAAGAAATACGAACCCAAATTAACGCATCAATAAACAAATAATACCCCGTCGTGTAAGACGTTGTTATTGTCGTCCCAAGCGCATTTTTCCCGAATCCAATAAGTGTTCCGCCCTCGTTAACAACAGTTCCGGCAACGGGGTCCGCGGTAATTGTAAACGGAAATAGATTTTGCACGGTTCCGGTATAAGCCGTTCCCGCATTCCAACGACGGATAAATTCAAAAAGCGAAATTCCGCCATAAGTGTTCAAGGCACGGAAATTATAACCTTCGCTAACCGCAACAGGAATAAATCCGTTACCGCTTGGGACAATTAGTTTACTGTAAGAGTTCTCACTATCGCTATAATATTCTAACGGGTGTATATCCAACACAAAACGCGTTTTTGGGTCTGCTTCAAAGTTCCAACTTTTGTATGCAACATTATAGTCGGAATTTGTCGTGGACGTTTTCGAATAACCATTTTGTCGGGACCAAATTTTACCATAATGACGCGTTTGTTGCATACGTTGGAAATTCTGTCCCGGTATCGTACTTGAACCCGTCGTCGAACGTAGTGTTTGCGGCCGTCCGCCTATTTTGTGAATAGTTGCGCTTCCGCCCACCAATCCGTCAATTGTTACGGGGCCGTCAAAGTCAACAACCGTTGTAATTGCCGACGACGACAACACGGACAAAGCAAACGCTTGATTCCCGATTATGTAGCCAATTGCGCCGTATAACGTTACGTGTTCTTTTCCAAAGAAACGGCAAAAAACAATGTTTACAATGTGCGTAAAATAATAATAGGACGAACCCGAACCGAATGCGTTTGCATTACCTTGACCAATATAAATGTCGTCCTGTCGGTTTCCCTCAAAATAGCAACCGTCAATATTGAACGGGCCGCCCATTTGCGACGCCAACGACGAACGCCGACGCCAACTTGTACGTATTCCGTAATCGAAAGATTCAAATATACAACCCCGCAAATTAAACGCTTGCAAAAGACTATACGCATCAACGCCACAACTTGCGGTACGCGTCAAATAGTCGGCGTCGCTTTCCCCGTCGTTTTGCGGATATATCAAAGCAACTGTCGCACGTTCGACGCCCTTAAAATCCACGTTGTGAAATTCGAGCGTGTTGTTTTCGATCGAACTATCGGAATTATATATATATATTCCAACCCGACAAAATCTGACCACGTTTTGTCCCGTAAATCCGCCATACCAACACGACGCAAGCGCAATGCCAATGTCGAAATACCAAATTTGCACATTGCAAACCTCAAAACGTTGCGCCCTGTCAAACAGTATTGCCCGTGTTTTCGAAATGCGTTCCCCGGACGTTGTTTTTACGTTATAAATCCGCACGTCCTCAATTCGGAAATTTTCGCCCGACGAACCCGACCCCGAATTTTGCAATTTCAAAAAATAGGCGTCGTCGGTTGGAATATTAACATTGAATAGAGAATTATTACAACTTAATACCAAACTACGGTTATCAACCGTTAAGATTGATTCGGTAAGGAAATAATACGTTGCCCGTGGAAATGACAATTTCTTAAACACGTTCGAATAAGTCCCCAACCACGCCGAAAGAATCGGCGCATTGTCAAAATTCGCGTCGCCGGATTTTGCACCAATCCAACACGCGTTCAGTTCGCCGACAAAGGAACCGTCAAATGTAATATTATCGAAAATCTTGTAATTGCCCGCTTCAATGACAGTTCGGGAGCCTGTAACCGTTCCATTTTTAATTGAACCGCCATCGAATCGCAAAATGATGTCGTCGGGCAAATCCGATTCAACGGCCGTGGAACCCGTCAAATCGAAATCGTAACGAATCGAATAGACGGTTTTGGTGTCGGTTATTTGTTCGCCAAAACGCATATCGTTTCGCAAAATCTTGTATCCGTAACCGTTCGGCGTTGACGCATTATAAGTCCTGTTTGCAAATTTCAACAAATTGGTTTGGCCGACGGTTTCCAACGTCAAATCATCGGGTTCCGTAACGAAATCCGCACCCCCGCCGCCGGATATGGGAATATCTTCTTTTACCCAAGACGAAGAATATTTCAACACGCAAAAGCCGGTAACAGTTATGCCGCCGAAATTAACATATGTCCCGGGAACATAAGCGATATAAAAAACTTTGGCGTCCGGGTTTCCGGGATTCGTTGACGGTTGCGCCACGCCCATATATTGAAACCCATAACCCAACGTATTAACCATTGAAATAAGTTCGGATTGCAATATATTACCGGTAATTTCATTGTTACCGTTGGCCCGGATAACGCTTTGTATTGCGCTTATCAAGTTGTTATAGTTCGACATAACTATTGTTGGTTGTTAAAATCGTTGTTGAAATCATCATTGAAATCGCCACGTTGCGCACGAATATAGCCAACGGAAAGTTTCTTTGCAACCGTTGCCGTATCAAATTCCGCTTGTACCACCGCGACGTCGCCGTTATTCTCCCATTCGGGCGTAATTAAAAATGTGTCTAAACTGTATGTTTGGCCGTGGTATTCGATTTGAGCGTGGTCGGCCATACGAATAAATCGCATAACGTCCAACAGGTATTCAGACGCAAGAAAAATAAACCGGTATCGTTTTTCCGAAATCTGTTTGGTCGGGAAAAAATACCCGTCCCGGGTTTCGCCCTCTTCCTCAAACGGATATTCGGGTTTCGCCAAATCGCTTTGAAGATACAAGACGTTACGGAACGTCGGATTCTCATACACAATCGTACCGGCATCCATAACAAAATCCCCCTCGTCCCACCATTCTATTTTGAGATATGGTTGTATATCATTGACAACGGTAAAAACCTCGGAAACCTTCACAATTTGCCAATTGCCCCAAGTGAGCAACAGATAATAGCGTCCATTTTGCATAGAGGCCACAACAGGCATAATACCGGGGAATACCCAAACGTCGTAACCCAAAGCCGAAAACTCCTTTTTTGTTATTCCCGCACGAATTTCGCTTGTAATTCCCGCGACTTGTTGGTCCGTATTTGCGTCGTAAATTGTTGCTCCGCTTATATTGTTTGGCGTTAAATTCGTGTGTTCCGTAATGATTTGAAACGGTGGCAAGAATCCGGCCCGCGTAAACAACGGATATACGCGCCCATACACCCACCATTTGCGGGCGTTTTGTTGCTCTATTGAATCATAGAACGGCAACACGGATAGGTTGTTATTCGGTATCATACTTCAACGTTGCGCTAACATTCCTACTTGACAAATTTACGGACATTTTTTCGATAATCCCATTTCCTAATTCAGTACGAACTAATTCTTGCACGTCCGGGTCCGTTCCGGAAGGGAAATTTATTGACTGTATTTTGAGCCGTTTAGTGCCAATCGCCGACATCTGAACACCATTTATTGAATAATATCTTGCGGGCATATCGTAGGAGTAATACTGTTGCAACAGGCAAAAGGCGACATACGCATTTTGCAAATAATGATAATTTGTGTCAATAACATAATTTACATACGGCAACACATATCCGCTCCCATCCCGTACGGCCGCCAAAAGAACAAACCCGTCTTTTGAAATCGCTCCGGGGTTCAACAAAACATAATCAATATCGGACGTGAACTTGGCGACGTCTACGTTTTCGATTTTTTCCGGGTCAACATACTTTGAAATAATGTCTATCGGGAATCCGTCGAACAATTGTGTAACGTCGTCCATCCATCCGAACTGATACCGGGACGCCATTTCCGGCTTGTCAAATTTATACTGATTTCTTCCAAACGCCCACGGTTTAGAATTTCTCAATACCTTTTGCGTTATTAGGTTAACCCCAATTATCGGCAAATTTTCATACGACCCGCCGTTACGAAAAAACTGTATGTGTTCAATATGTAACAGGTTGCTATCATCAACGAACCAATAGCAACGGAAACAATCCCGCAACATATTGAAAACGTCACGCAAGGTTATTGTCGCCTTTTGTGCCGGTTGGTCGTAACCGGCGGTCACAATATTCGATTTCGGGGTTATGAACAACCGGAAATCCAACCCCGAAATTGGATTTGTGTCATAAGGATATAGAAACTTCGAACAGGTATAATTCGCTCTGAAAGTCACGTTCGGTGCAATCTCTTTTAGAAGGACCTGTAACACCGACCAAATCGGGTAGGCGTTTTTAATCGTGAACGGTTGACGCGCCGGTTCCTCATATAGTTCGCCGAATATTGGAGAGGCGAACCAAATTGACACACGGCCCCACGCGCTCCGTGCCACCGGAAACGTTTCGTTTATCCCGTAAATCGGAGAAAGAAATTGCACATAGTATTGCCCGGGTTGGTACAAACCCCATTGCGTCGGCGTTGTCGTCAACTGCTTTGAGAAATAGATTGTATCCGGGAAATAGTAGGCGATTACGCGACGGTAATTCCTATTATCCGGGACAATATCCTCGGACCCAATCGTGAACGTCGGTTGCGTATTGATTTGTTCAGTATCGCATATATAACGAGAATATACGGACGTTTCGTGTATGTAAAGGGTGACATTTCCCGTTGCCCCGTTCATCGGAGTTAACGTTACCGTCAAAGGCAGACTTGTTTGCGGAAGGGTTCCCCCGGTCCATTGGAATTGCCACAATATCGTCAAATCTGAATTCCGGATAATTTGCCACCGTTGCGTTGCGCCGCCACCTCCGGCATAAAAATAATATCGCAACGTGTATTCTTCATTGGCGAACGTTTGGGTTCCCTGTTGTAACCCATTGAATTTCGAACCGGTAATTGTACCGATAAGCATATCCGGCAACTCCGGCGTCATTGTGCCGGACACGTCTGCAATAACGACCGTCTTGTTCAGAGCGAAATTCAATTTTCCGTCGCCGACCTCAATCAGTTTCGATTCGTCGCTCTCGGCGTCGCAATCTTGTTCCCACCACATTCCGGACAGGAAACAACCGATTACCGTCTGACCGGGAACGTACACCTGTACCATTGGCCGTTTGTCGGCCTTTATTTCGGCCATATCCGGGGCCAATTCGATAAGGTTATACTCCCTATCCAATCCGGCCATAATATCGCTATATTGGTCAAATACGGACGGCTTGACGACGACGGTTTTCGCATCATCGTCAAAACTGCAATCCGTTTTCCAAAATGTGCCTTTCCAATAGGACGACCACGACTGCCCGGCGTTTGTCGAAATGAAGATTTCCAACACAAACTGCGTGTCGAACGCTTGCTGAACGATAAACGCGTAATCTTCGCTCTCGAACGTGAGTTCCCCGGACAGTTTCCGGCGGAAGAACTCTTGGCCCGATTCCTTTTCGAAATCTATCGCCAAATCGTCTTTATATATCGGGAACGCCCGTTGCGTCGTGTTCCCGGCAGTCAATTCGAACTTGTATATCGGATTCATCACGATTTGATTTTACGTGTCAGATTCTTGTATCGGATAACGGTGTTCCCCTGTGCGTCAACGTACCGGGTTTCGTCGCCCTGTTGCCGGATTGCGGCCACGTCCCTTTCAAGGCCCGCAAGGTCCGTTTTGGGGCCACCAATCATTCCGACCGCATAATCCCCCATCCGGTCGCTTGCGCGTTGATAACGGTCCGCAAAAGTGCCATTGTTAAGGGAATTGATGACGTCCGGAATCACGTCACGGAATCGGCGGGAGTTCCGCCTGTTGATGACCGCGAAATATTCGCCGCCCTCCGCCCGGCGACGGGTCCCGTCCGGCTTCGTGCCTAAATCAATGTCGTGGCCGCTTGCGTGGGAACCGCCTTGCAATAGTTCGACCGTGCCTTCTCCGTATTGCTCCGTCTGCGACGTTACCTGTGCGGCCTTAATCTTCGCCGCCGCAAATGCGCCCCACATTGTCGCCGTTGCCAAAGCCGCGAGGACGAGGCCGACCGCGCCGGCACCCGAAAACGCCTTCCATATATTCGCCGTCGCCGTGACCAAACTTGACGCCTGTTGGATGGAATCCAACGCCAACTGCGCCTTCTGCGCCTTTTGTTGGTCCTTCAACGCCTTCTCCCGGTTCTTCTTTGCAAGTTCCAACTCCTTCTGCGCCGTTTCGACGGAATTGGCATAACCGGCGTTTCTCGCTTCGATTTCCGCGTCCAAAATTTTCTGCGCCGCGTCAACCTGTGCGTCGGCCGACGCAAGGGCCGCATCCGCCGCGTCAGTCCACGAATCAATCAGAGAACCGATGGCGTCTTTCGCGGCGTCAAGGGCCGTGTTCAGCGCGTCCTGTTGCTCCGGATTCAAACTCAACCCCAACAGTTCATACAGGTTGTCATATCCCAACCGTTTCCGTTGTTTGTCAATGGCGGCAATCGTCGCCTGTATCGCGGCGATTTCGTCCTCCGTCATCTTCTTTGTGGCGGTCTTGTTCATTTCAAGGATTGCCAACAAGCGTTTTTTCTCTTGCTCCAATTGGAACAGGGTCTTTTGTCGCTCGTTACGGTCCAACAGGTCGAACTCCGCTTGCGCCCGGTCCTGTGCCGCCTTCAAGTCACGCTCGGCCAACTTCTGATTGAAATCGGCCGCCTCTTTCAGACGCATCCGGTCGTACTTGGCGTTGATGGCCTTCTCGTCCTGTCTGACCTTCTCGTCTTTCTGCTTGTTCTGCTCAATTTCGATTTCCTGTTGTTTGTCAATGTTCGCCAACCGCAACTGCAACATTTCCTCGGTTCCGTCCTCCGTTATGGCAATCTGCAACTGTATCGCCTGTTGCTCCGCCTGTAACCGTTGGACGGCCAATTTGGAAACCTCGCTATTGAACGATTTGACCGCCTCAATTTTCTGCTTATCGTATTTGGCATTGATGGCCGCTTCGTCCTGTCGCTCGGACTGTACCTTCTGACGGTTTTGCTCCAACTCCAACTGCCTTTGCGCCTCAATCTTGTCTTGGCGCAATTCCAACATCTTTTGCGTCCCGGCCTCCGTCACGGATATCTCCAAATCAATCGCTTCGATGACGGCCCGCCGGTCGGCAATCCGTTGTTTCTTTGCGGCTTCAACGGCCTTTTTCTGCTCATTCGACAACTCCTTTTGTTTCCGCTCGGCGTCCATTTGCGCCTGTGCAGTTTGCCGGGCCTGTTCCTCGGAATCGTTTTGAATCTGCGTGAAGACAACGTTCGCCGCCTGTCTGACCGCCGTCAACGAATTCGTCGCGGCCTTTGCCATTTGTTGCTTCTTACCGATTCCCAACCATTTGTTCAGAACGCCGTCGAACAACGCGTCGTGTTGCGCCGTGGCGGTTGTCTTTTCGTAGGAATCCAAGAAGGCATTAACATACGACGTCGCCGCCTCCGCACCGTAGGTCTTGTAATACTCTTGAAACTGCGCCGTGTATTTGTCCGCACTTTGAGAAATGAAGGTTTGGTTCGGGAACAACAACTGTTGTGTCTTTTGGATAAGGTCCGTCAAACCGTCTATCAAATTCTTTATAACGCCGTTGGATTGACTGAAAGCCAAAGTCAATCCCTCCCACGCCGATTTGAGCAACAGGGTTGAACCCTCAACGGTGTTCAGTCTTTCCTTTTCAATCCGTTCCAACTCACCGCTAACGTCCTCCAATGCCGCACGCAATTCCCGTGTTGATTCCGCCCCGGACATAAACGCCGTGAAAGCCGCAACGGACCGCCGGTCCGTAAGTTCCAACGCGTCATTCAAATCGTATCCGGCCTTTCTCAACTTGTTCAGTCCGTCAATCATTTCGTCGAACGTCTTGACGGGACCGCCAATCGCCTTTGCAAGTTTGCCGTTGGAATCCGCCAAACGCAAGATGATATTACGGGTTGCAGTCGCGGCGGACGACGCATCGAATCCCGCGTTCGCCAAAGAACCCAACAACGCCGTGGTGTCTTTTACCGAAATACCGAAAGCGTTCGCCACCGGGAACACCGTTCCAATGGAGTTTTGGATACGGTCAAACGACAACGCGGATTTGTTCGTCGCAACCGCAAGGGTCGCCAACACTTCCTCCGTGTCGGCACTTGTCAGATTGAAGGCCCGCAAAGTCGAACCGGCAACGCTCGCCGCGTCTGCAAGATTCGCTCCGACCGCCGTTGCGAACTGCAAGATGGGTTTCTGCATCGAAATAATCGAACCTTGTCCGAAACCCAATTTCGCCAACTCCGTCTGCAACTGCGTGACCTGTCTTGCCGTGTATTCAGTTGTGCGCCCCAACATTAACGCGGAATCGGTCAACGCCTTCATCCCGTCGGTCGTGGTGCCTAAAATCGTTGAGAGGTTGACGTTGGCCTGTTCGAATTCTCGCATTGTCTTTGCGGAACCGGTCAGATACCGGACGAACGTCAGAACGATTCCGATTGTACCCGTCATCACGGTCGAAAATCCCTGTAACGCCCGGGTCGCTATCGGCAGTCCGGACGTGCCGATTGTATGCAGTTGGTTCCGCATATTCGACATATTGGAAACGACCGTCCCGATAGGTCCGGGCAACGCCCGGAGTGCGTTCTCATAATGGCCGACCTCCAACGTGTACTTTCCGGTCGCCTTCTGCAACCGGGACATTTCTTCGTAGATAAGCCGGGTTTCGGTTTCAAGTTTCCGGCCCGCCTCCGTGCTACTGCGTTCCTCGGCGGTCATTTCATTAAGCCGAATCTTGTTCAGACGGTATTGCGCCGACAACCGCTTGTAGGACCCCTCCTGTGAACGGGCGATTTCGACCAACAACTTGTCAACCTTTTGTTCCTCCTTACTCGCTTGGACGAGTTCCTGTTTCGCACGGAAGGCGTCACGCTCGGCGGTCGAATATTTCAGATATGTTTGGTTCAGTTTCTCGGATTCCGCCGACAGGGACGCGATTGACTGCCGTTGCGTTTCCGTCGCTCCGGACAGTCCGGCCATACTTTGCGCCGCCTGTTGCGCCGCGCCTTGAATCTTCGAACGGGCCGCGTCGTATTTCGTAATCAGTTCGTCCAACTGCGCAATCAGATTCTTTATTGAATCGTCGGGCGTAATCAAATCACGGTAGTAAATCGGGTTCGGGTTATCCATAGCAAGTTAATTTTTCTAAAAGTCACGAATTTCGGCCTATCTCTTTCAAGATGATAAATTCCTTATCTTTTCGCTCAACGGGCCTTATTTGGCCTCCTTTGGGCCTTCTCCAACTGTCGCGCCCTTTCCCTTACAAAATCGAAGGCGTTGTAGAATTCCAAGACCGTGTATTCCTTCGGCTTTACGTGCAGTTGCTCCGAGAGGACCAAGCACAGGTTTTCGAACTGCCGGTCGAATTGGATTTCGGCCGATTCCGGACCGGCGAAGGTTTTCGGGTGGGAATACGTTATCAACGCCGTCGTCAGTTTCTCCACCTCCGGGGTTTCGTCCGGTCGCTCCACGCCGTCAACAATATTCTTCAACAACGCTAACGTCCGGTTCTTCAACAGGTCGTAGTATTCTTTGATTTCCGCGTCGGCAAACAACGCCGGAAAATACGTCCTTAATTCCTCGTCAATTTTTTTTTTGACCGCTTCCAAACGGGCGGTCAACTCCTTCTCCGGAACGTCGTTCAGTTCCTCCGTCAGTTTCGACAACGCTTCGTCGGACAGGTCGTCGCACGTCCTCCCGTCCATCTTCGCTATCAGAACCGCGAACGCCCTGTGTTTCGGACTGAATTCGTTTTGGATGAAGAACACCGCTTGACGGAGGTTGTCCAACTCCTGTTGCGCCTTGTCCGGCTTCCCGTCCATCAGAAACCGCCGGGCCTTCTCTATCCTTTGGTCGAAGGCGGTCAAATCCGACCCGACGCCCGCGTCAATCAGCAACAGTTTTTGGTATTTGTGAAACCGCACGACGGGCAATTCATCTATCGCGTCGTACAGTTCGATTGTGTGCTTTCCTATCTTGGCCGTTACCATAATTCCCGGGCGATTACTGTTGAACAAACCGGGACGGCCATCAGAAGCCATTCGCCGGTCGCTATTGACAAAGTTAGCGAAATAATTACTGATACCCACCACGAACAACAAAACTTGCACGAAAATAATTCGTACAAGAAATCATTCGGCGCGTGTACTTGCAACCACTCTATCCATTTCCACTTGGTCGCAAGGGAAAGAAGGAAGGCGGCGGCCAAAGCGACGACCGCAACCCAACAGGCGAATTCAATTATTCCCAACATAGTTCCGCGAATTGCAATACTCCCTCAAACCGGAAACCGGCGAAAGGGTGCATCAGAAATTGGTTGTCTATCTCCGACAGGGAATATCCCCTGTAAATGTTCTCGGCCCGTTCGTATATCCGGGAAACGGTTACGCGCCCGTTGGATAAGGTCCATCCGGAACGCCCGCCCAAAAGACGCAGAATCTGCGCCTTTATGTATTCCGTGTTGCGGTTGGACGCCTCGTTATATACGCGGGTCAAATCGAACCACACAATCAGAGAGAACGGGGCCTTTATATCCCTCGCCCACGGTCCCGCGTCAATAGTCTGCGGGTCCTCCACCTCAAAAAACGAGAAATTGCCTATCTTGGAATCCGGGGAAACCTCTATGTAGTCATTCTCCCCGTGGCCGTTCCATCCGCCGCAATAAACGTTCGGCGTGACGATACGCTTCCCGTTCATTTCCTTCGTCAGTCTTTGGCAACGTCCGAACGCCGCATCAAGCCACGGCAGTCCGCTTGCCAACGCCTTCTGAATCTCTCCGATAACCCGGTCCAACATAACCTGATTCTGAATTATTGGTGCGTTTGTGTTAGACATACAGTCTTGCTTTTAATTCTTGCATCAACTCGTCATACGCTCCGCGCTCAACGAACAGGGTCATCCATTTCGCCATCATAAGGCCGAACGTATTGATTCCGTATTTGTCAACGATATTCCGTGCGTAGGGAGTGAGCGGGACAACACCCACCGCGTCCGTGAGGAATTGGACCCCCAACTCTCCGTGGAACTTTCCGTTTATGAAAAGGTTTGGCGCATCCGGGTTCCTGTTCGCCGTGAACGGGTAACTGATTCCGCTTTTCTTCCAAGCCGCGTAACGCCCGGCGGATTCCGTGGAATAGAAATATCCCGACGGCTTCAAGTCCTCCGAATAGTACGGCCGTATATCCTTCCCGCTATTGGCCTTTCCCTCGAACAACTGAACCCTTTGCAGTTCCATTATGTCGTCCGGGTGTCTGACAACGACGTCGCGGACCATCTGCCCGGTCTGCAAACCGTCATCTACACTTTGGACGCGTGCCCGTAAGTCATTCAAGATTCCCATTTCTCAATAACGGCCGTTTTTAGGCGTTTTCCGGGCCTTTCTCAAAAAAGATAAGGGATTTATCATTTTCCGCGAGAAAGGCCGAAATTCGCCTTTTCTGACAAAATTAGACGGTCCTGTACTTTACGCCGTGGTTGTTGCATTGCAGACATATCCGGTCAAGGCCCCGGGTGTCAAGCGACAACGCCTTGTACGCCTGTTTCAGTTCGAAACCCAAACCGGACGCCCGGCCTTGCGGGTTCCCGTCCAATTCGTACAGGATTTCGTCCCGGGTAACGTTCACTTGGTTCCTGTTGACCCGGACGTCGGGATTCATCGCCACGGTCCGCAACACGTTCGCCGCCACCTGTTTTTGGATGACGTTCGCAAAGATGGACCGTTGCGAAATGATGAAGTCCGTGAGGTCGCAACCGACGGATATCTCAACGTTCATCCCATAGTTCATCGTGTTCGTGTATCCGATTCTCCCGATATCGAACATTTCCGGGTATTCCGCGAAGTCCAAAGGCGCACCGATTCCGAACGGCGACACTTGTAGGTATTTCGTCATCTGACGCCACGATTCGATGGAGCCGCCCAAACAGGTCTGACAGGGTTCGACCGACCAATCCTTCGAAACGTTCAACGCCCGCATACCGGCCGGGAGTTCATTCTGATTGTAGCACAGGAACCACGCACCGCCCGCGTCGTTATCTTTGCCGCTCACGCCCGGGATATATGGTAAGTAAATCGGCTCCGGCGGGGTAAACCATTGGAAGCCGCCGTTCGTGTTCGTGAACTGCAACTCAATCGTGCGCATCGGCGCGACTTGTGACGAGTGGAAAAGGTACAACCGGACCGTTCCGGTCGCCCCGACCATCTGCAATCCGATTCGCTCAATCTTCGCGGTAACGCCCATCGCCCGGACAGGTACGATTTCGAACCCGACAATCTTCCCGGTAGGGTCTATCGTCGCGGCCAAACGTGCGGCCCCGTCAAAGAACGTGCGCCGCTCCAATAGGTTGCGCGTTTCGTTTTGCAGTTGCTTCTCTTGGATGAACTGCTGAACGGCCGTATTGATTCCCGCAATCGTCAGATTCCGGACGAAATCGGAAACCATATTGTACGTTGCCCATTCAGTCGGGTTCGTCGCCGGTTTCCTCCCGACGTTCGGCAACAGGCAGACGTAAAGGACGTTATCGTCCATAACCTTGTCACCCTTGCTATATGCCTTCCCGATTTGCCACGCCGGGTATTGATACAGGTAATCGTCCGGCATAATCGCCCGGACGTTTGCCAAAGTGACAAGCGGGTGCGCACCTTGAAAGGTCAGACCGCTTTCCGATTCGCAAAGGTCGGAATCTATTTCGTTTTGCGGGTTGTAGTCCTGTTGCCATCCGACAACGTGCAACAATGCGTTTTGGATTTCTTGCAAGCGTATCATTTCCGGGGTATTCTAAATTAGAAACGGGGACGGGGTTTGTTATGCCCGTCCCCGCGTAATAGTTAGTTTAGGTTTGCCCGATTACCCCGTGATGGCTTGGGTCGGAACCGGGTTGTCCTCCGTGTTCACGATTTCCACCGGCGCGGCGAACGGGTTCGCGGTTCCCGGGGAGGCCAATTCGACCTTGATGATAGGATTCGCAACGGCGGTCGGGTCGGAGTTGTACGCGACGAGGAACGCCACGTCAACGGAGAAACCGAAGTATTCCTTCACGTTGCAGACCATATCGGCGGACGCGGCACCGGCGATTTCGGATTGGTCGCCGACTGCGGTGTAGTAGTGGGAACCCACGGGCAAGTCGATGAAAGGAAGCCTCACGACGTCCCATTCGTGGAAGTTCGCCCGGGTGCGGGCGAGTGCTTCGCGGTCCACACGGGTCAGCACACCAACGTTACCGTCGGCCACGATGTAGCCGGTTGCGAAGATGCCGGAACCGTTCACGATATTGTTGGTGTAGTGGAACACCTTGTTGTCGTACTCCAACCGTTTGTTCACGTCATTGTAGATGTCGTGTTCGGCCATCTTGCGGACGAGGGAATCGAATCCGGCGCCGCCGATTACGTGGAGCATTTCCGGATAGGCGTTCGCTCTCATAATGGCGTTCATATCGGCGAGGAATTCCATACGTGCGTTCCACGGGATTTGGACGGAGTTGGACGTTACGGTGTAGTAGAGTTGGTCCTTGAACACCTCGGTCTTGTTCGCTTCAAGGGCGGCGATGGCCAACACGTCCATCGCGGTTGCGAGGGCGCGGCAGACCTTCTCCATCTTGCGGGCGAAGTCGTGTTCGTAGGAGATTTCGTTGTTGCGGTACAACTGCGGAACCATCGTGAATCCCACGGCCAAAGTGACCCAATTCACGGTGTACAGGGCGGACGTGTTTTCGTCGTCGCCGATGACACAGGAACGGACGTTGGAAACCGTCACGTCGCCGTCGTAGTTGATGACGGGGACCTGTACGGTGTTACCGATGGATTCGAACGCGCGGTCACGCAAGTTCGGATTGATGATGGAATTTGCGGCGTTGGTCTGCTCAATGAAGAAGTCCAACGCGCCGTATTCCAGCGGGCGGGCCATATTCCGGTCAAACTGCGGGTTTTCGACACGCCAATTCTGCAAACGGGTTGCGATAAGTGACATAATGAAAAATTGTTTAATTGTTACTGTTTCCCCGGATTGACCCATTACCCGGACTGTTTGTTCTTTTTATCGAAGCGGCAATGCTTTGAGGACGTCGCGGTTGTCCGCCCAAATCTTATTCATTTCCGCCTCAAACTCCTTCGAACCGTTGACGAGGCCCTTTGCCATCAACTGCTTGGCGATGATTTCGTGCGCTTCATCCTGTGTCCGTGCGCCGGACAGGTCAGCGTTTCCGCCGGAATCGCGGCCACCTCCTTCCTCGGAACCGGCCCCGGTCTGCTTACGTCCGGATTCAAGGACCCCCATAGTGGAAAGTTCCTTTGCGACCAATTCGGCCGCCGTGTACGGACGCAGTTTGTTTTCCGGGTTGCGCCGTGGTGCGCCGTTTTCCATAAACGCGAGAACCTTCCCTCCGTTCCCGTCGTCAATGTATTCCGGATTCATCCCCTTGACCTTCGTGACGGCCTGTTCAGTCAGAACCGAAACGACGGACTGCGGAAGGTCTGCCTTGAATTTCAGACCGGCGGTCGCCTTTGCGAACTCGCCGTCAATCTTCATTCCGAACAGGGCCTTTTCGTGTTCCGCGTTGGCGTTGTCGTACTTGGTTTTGAGGTCCGCGTAGTCGCGGGTCACGTTGGCCAAATCCGTCTTTGCCTGTTCCAACGCCCGTTTTGTTTCGGCGTCCGCGCCGCCTTTGGCAATGACCCCTTCCAACCTCGCCTTCTCCTTGTTCAGTTCGGAAATTTGGGTTTGCAGTTCGGCCGCGTTTCCCGCCTGTGCCTTGATTTCGCCAATGACCCGTTTTGCGTAATCGTAGGTCTTTTCGGTTCCGTTCTTGGCGATTCCCGAAGCGGACAAAATATCCGCGTCAAGTCCGCCGTAGATTTCGCCGGTCTTTTGTCCGATGACGGTTGTTTCGTCATTCTTCGACATTTCGACGACGGCGTTGATTTGCTCGTCTGAAAGGCCCGCAGTAGCGGCGTTTGCCTTCAACAGTTCAGTAGTGAGTGCCATAATTCTTACCCTTTGAATTTGGTTAACGCTTTTGCAACATATCGCCCAACGGGGAATTACGCTTCGATGGTTTCGGTAGCGGTCACGCTTTGAAGCGATGCGCCGCCGAAAACGAAGGTGTACGTGCGGGTCGTGCTGACGTCCGCAAAGGAGGCGGAGATACACTTGGAAACTCCGGCCGCCGAACGCTGAACGACGTCAAGGATGGTCCCTGCCTTGAAACAGGCGATAAGTTTCGCCTTTTGGTCGGCCGTAAAGGTCCCCAATGCGGAAACCTCAATGAACAAATTGTCCTGTTGTGCGATTTGTGGCATAGTCGTGATTGTTAATAGTTATTCGTTTTCCTGTTTCTTGGCCGTTTTCCGGCCTTTTCCGGCGTTTTCTCCCGTTTCTTGGTCCGTACCCTGTCCGTCGGATTTCTCGGCCTTCTCGCGCTCTGCAAGTGCCTTTGCGACGGCGGCCTCCAATTTCGCGTCAACTGCCGCTTGAACGGCGGCGTCGAACCGCTCCTTCTCGGCCTTCTCCTTTTCCTTCGCGGTTTGGGCGGCCTTCGCCTTCTGCTCCGACAACCAATCGTTAGGGTCGTGGAGAATCAGAACGTCGTAACCCTGTTTCCGCAAACTGTCGCGGACGGAGGTTTCGAAAATCTTCTTGCCGAACTTTTGGACCCTCGGTTTGGAAAGTCGCTTGCCGGTTTTCGGGTCAAACTGCTTGACCTCAATAACGGCGTGATAGTCCTTTTCCTCGCCTTTGGGAACAATGTAGTTCTCGGGTGTCAGTCTTTCGACCGGGGTGTCGCGCCCATCTTTTGTCAACATAGTCCTTTCGGTTTTAATAGTTAAACATTTTGCGGCTCCGGCATTTGTTCTCGGGCATAACTCCGGAACTGCTCCATAATAATCTCAATCTTGCGCTTGTACGGGATTTCGACGCCGAAATCCAAAACATTCGTATTCTCGCGTTCGAATCTGCGAACAAAATTAGGAAAGTTCAATTTAATTCGCAAATCTTCCTCGGAAACGATATTTTTTTCATACAGTTCGGAAACCTCTTGTCTGCTCAAATGGCGGTACGGTTCAAGTTCCGCCAACAGAAGCATCCGCCGTAACTGCGTCGGGTCATTCCTGTATTCAGTTTCCAAAATTTGGTTATTCAACAGGTCCAACTCGGATTCGGACATTCCGGAATCCTTCGCGGCCTTGTATCGCTCCCGCAATTCGTCTACTGTGTACAGGTAAAACTCCGTCCCGTAATTGATTTTGGCGGAAAGGAAATAACGTCCGTATCGCAAACGGCAGACTGTTTCGTCAACCCATTGTTGCGCCGCTTCGAACCCCTTCTTGATACGGTTCAATACGGTCGTGACGTTCTCAAAATTCGCCCGGACCTGTTGCTCATTGAAGGCGTCCCGGTTCGTGACGATTTCATCTTGACCGACAACGGCCGTGATGATTTCCTCGCGCAACCGCTTTTGCTCGTCAACGTTGTAGTCCAACGAATCCCGGTCGACTTTGAGAATCTGCACGGGGTTCCTCAAATCCGGTTGGTTTTCCTCTGCGTTCGGAACAGGGATTTCCACGAAGGAACCGGCACCGATGATGCGCTTGTTCCCGCACTTCGGGCAACGCAACAACAGTCCGGCCATATCCAACTTGTAATGTCCCTGTTTGTTCCGCAAAAAACCGCCGTCACAGTAGTCGCCGTTCTCTGCGTTCGTGAAATCGCACGACTGCTCATATCCCGACAGGATAGGGTACGCACCCATCAAGTCCAACTGACGTTTGGAAATGTGGAAGAATACGAACCAATCCAAACTCTCCAACTCTCCGGACAACGGGGACGCCTTCACGTCCGGGTCCTCCAAAGATATCGGTTCATTCCAAAAGAATCGGGCCGGGCAATAACCCAAGTCGTGCCGCGCTTCGACCTTCGGCATACCTTCGATTTGTCCGGTATGCTTCACGTCGTCCCACACCCGGTAGGTTTCATCGTCAAGAACGACGATTTCGTCCTTCCTCCGGAAAACGATATAGTCCATAACTCCGGTGGTGTGGTCGGCCTTGTACGTGATGACGTCGGAAATAGGCAACCAATAGAAATACGGTTCCGGCAGTTCGGTTGTCTGCTCCCGGGCGACGTCCACAATCAGTACGGAGTTGATTTCGGATTTGAAGAACTCCCATCCCTTCGTGGACCATACGTCCGGTTCGTGCAATTTCTCTTGACGGTAGTTTTCCCAATCGTCCCGTTGCGCCGAATTGACGAACTGATAGTTGAACGCGGGATTGCGCCCATCGAAAATCCGGCTTAATTTGTCGAAACAAATATCCGTGATTTCGTTCGTCTTTACAGGGTAACGGAACAGGGCCTTGAACAGTACGAATTTGTCGTGTGGCAAGATGTTTTCCACCATCGCCATAAACTGCGTTAGTGGAATAGAGATATACGGGGAGTTGAAGGACGTGACGCGCTTGACCGTGTGAAACTTGATGCGCATTTGATGCAGTCTTGCACGGGAAAGCACGTCCGCCCTTTTATTCTCCGTTATCTTTTTTCTTATTGCCCCGACGTCGTAACCCATTGTCAACGAATTCGTATTTACTGTTTTCCGTCAATTCCCAACCGCCGTTGTTTCTCATACGTAACAAACGCTCCGCGTGGGAAAGTTCAAATTCCCGGGTAACGCCGTTAGCCACCAACGTTACCGTTGTGGTCTTGGCGTTCATTATTCGGCCGGGATAAGGTCCGTAAGAGGATTGAAGTCGGACGGCGTGACGGTGGCGAGGTCGTCGGAATAGTTGTCCGGATACTGCCACGAAATCGCGTTGGAATTCTTGGCGTCGTAGTTCCCGTGAATCAGCGACCCGATGAACAGGGCGCGGATAGGAATCGGATAGTAGGTCGTGGCGGTCGTTTGGTCTTGCAACGCTTGGATTTTTCCGTTCTCGTCGAACAGGAACACACCGAGGTTGCCGGCGTTCGCCTCGCACATCAGTTCCTTCATAACCTTGATGACGGACTGCGGGATGGAACGGAGTTGGCCGTCGAACTGAACGGGGTTGCCGCCTAACACCTCCGGGATACCACCGAGGTCGTCATTTCCGCCGGACGACATACGGGCGTCGCCGCCGGAATCTGCGGGTGCATTGATATACGGGGAAACAACAATTTTGCTACCGTCGGCGGCGGCAAGAAGCGCGGTCCACGACGCTTTCAATTTAATGTTGTCCACGGGGGGCGTACCGGCGGATTGACCGGTAAACGCGTTGCGCGTTCCGTCCGCTTTACGCAGACGTTGGAAGGCGACCTTTTGGATTTGGCCGAAAGATTCCGGGCAAGCGACGTTAGGGATGGTCGTGATTGCGGCGGCGGCCGGGCATTGACAGACGAGTGACATAATCGTTAATGTTTAGTTTGTTAATGTGTTGACGGTTTACCCTTGACCGCTTACAATTGCAAAATTAGTTATTTTTCCAAAAAAACCTCGCAAAACAATTTTCTTTTGCAAAATGTGTAATTCCTTATCTTTTCAAAGATATGGCCTTAAATCGAACGGAATCGGCCTTAATGGACGCGTACGCCTCGGCTCGCGGCATTGTACGGTTTCGTGTTCCCTCCGGCGACCTCCTTCTCATATATGCCGGTCAGACCGTCGGCGTCGTCATCGTGCGCGTTCGCGTCGAACTTGCGTAGGAACCCTGTCAGATGGGCGTAGAATTTCGGATACCTGTTTTCCCATCCAAACGGCATAACGATATGCTGATTGACGAAGGGCGCGTTCGTGACAACCCGGGATTCCTTGTTCTGCCCTTGATAGAACGGAACGGTCAATGCCCGTATCTTTTTCTTCACGACCTTCTCAAACTGTGCGCCCCCGGCGTTTGATTCAATCCATACCTTCTGAACACCGTTGGCGTTTATCAGTCGCGGGACCGTCACGGTCGTCACGTCCGTTGATTCGTCGGTAAATTCTATGTCGGTAATCAGTACGAACAACAACGGCTCGAACCGCTTCGTGTTCTCATTCCAAATTTGGTTGTCGCTCTTGTAGACGTCGTACGACGCCGCGAACAGGAAGTCGTCGCCCTCGTCCGCCACGTCAACGTAACACCCCGTGCGTACGTATTGGCCCCAATCGTCTTTCTCAACCCACGTCTTGAAAGGTTGGTACAGTTTGCCCTCGGCGTTCCCCGGGTCCCCTTGATACAGGCATTGGAAACCTACCGGGTCTAACTGCTTTAACGCTTGCAGTCGCTCCAAAGAGTGACGAGCCGCCCACAACGGTTCCCCGGGTTGCCGGCCGTCTATTTCCGTCGGCGGCCCCGTCTTTATCGCTTCAAAGTTTACCAACACCCACGCCCCCTCCGGGATATCGTCAAAGTCCGACCACGATTCCGCCGTCACGACCTGTTCCGATTCAAGTATTTTCCCAATTATGTCCTCCGGGTGCCAACGGGTAAAAACAATCAACTGTTGCGATTCATTGTGCAGTCGCGTTCGTGCGACCTTTGTATACCAATCCCACGCGGTCTGCCGGATTTGGGGACTGTTGGCCTCCTGTGAATCCTTATACAAGTCGTCGTAAATCATAACGTCAATAGTCTTTGACGTCAGAGAGCCGCCACGACCGACGACCCTTAAAGAACCTATATGGTTCACGATTTCGAAAACGTCTGAATTGCGTAGGTAATTGTTTGCCACCGTGACGACGTTCGAATTGTTCAGACACGTTTCCGGGAAAATCGCGTTGTATTCCGGACAATCTATCAGACGTTGGACGTCCCTGTTGAAATCCTTTGCAATCGTGGCCGCATACGAACAAATTCCTATCTTGGTGTCCGGTTGCAGTCCTAACATAAATGCCGGTAGGAACCTTGACGACCCCTGTGACTTTCCGTGTTGCGGCGGGGCCTGTATAATCAGATTCCGGATTCTCTTTTTAGCGAACCTATCCAAAACCTCATAATACGCCCTGTGGAACGGCGTCGCTTGAAAGGTCCTCTGCATATATTGAGCAAACCACAAGAGGTTGCGACGCGCTCCCTCTTGTAAAAACAGTTCCGGGTGTTCAGTCAACGCCCGGGTTATTTGCATTGTATCAACGTCCATAAATCAAAAAAATGCCCGACAGGTAACGGGTCGGTTACGCCCCCGCCGGGCAATTCGATTCGAAGGAACATATTCATTTAACTTGCCGACCTATAAATTTCAAGTTGCAACAGTCGTCCGGGTTCGCGTTCACGTTGTCGCGCCACCATTCGAAATGGTCCGGTACGTCCTCGCAAACGGAAACCTCCTTCTTTATCCTGTCAACCATTTCCCGTTTGGTATATAGTCGAAGATGATGATAACCGGCGTGACGGTACGTGTAGGGTTTCGTGTCAATCCCCAACCATTCCGCAATGAAGGAATTGACCCGTAGGAACTCAATCAATATCCTATCACATTCCACGGAGTTAATTTTGTCTAAATTGACGAATTTTGGAACGAAAGGGGACAATCGTAGTTGGATATCAAACCCGGCGCGATAGAGCGTTTCAATGGCCTTTATGCGCTTTGCGGGCAACGGTGCGCCCGGTTCGATTGCTCTGCTCACTTGGTCGTCCGTCGAAGTGACTGATATTTGGATATGCGCCAACTCCTTTTCCATAACGTCCGCATATTCCGCGACCAACCCGGATTTAGTAACGATAAGGTAGTGGACCCCTTGCTCGTTTAACGCTTCGATTGTCTGACGTGTTACCCTGTGAATCCGTTCGATAGGTCCGAAGCAATCCGTCATCCCTCCCAACCGAACAACGTCGCCCGGTTTCAGTTTGCGCTCTATCGTTTTGCGAATCTTCGCAATATCAGCGACCGCCGGGTCCTCCGGATTCCACAGTCCCCGGAAATCCAACAGGGACCTCGCATAACAGTACGCGCAATTGTGCTGACACCCGCAACCGTACGTGTCAAGACGTGTGTTGTAATGACAACGGCCTCCCTCGTTACCGGCGACCGATTTGAAGAACGATTTGAATTCCCTCATACTATTTCCCATTAATGGCGTCAATGACCTGTGCCAACAGGGAATCCGGAACGTTCGCTAACGAAACGTCCGTCTTTGTTTCCGCCTCAATCTTTCCGGCGATTTCATTCGTGACCCTGTTTTTCCAATTCTCCGGGTCCCTGTTGCACAACGCAAAGATGACCGCCGTCGCGTTCGGCAAAACCTTCTTCGTTATGCGCGTCTGACGTTTGATTCTCGGCTCCCCGGGGTTTCGCGGGTCCTGTTCGTACTCCGTCTTGATTTCTTCGTATTCTTGGCCGCAAATAAGCGTTTTAAGCGACTTTTTCGCGTCGTCAAGGATTCCGTTCAACTGCCAATCTTCGAAGGCGGATTTGGCCTTTTTAACCGCTTCCGCAAATTCCGGTTTGGAGTTCTGCCACTCGCAAAACGTCGTAATGGATATTCCCCCGATTTTGGCGGCGGTCGCATTTGTTTCTCCGCTTTCGATGGCCTGACAAATTTTGGCAACCCTGTCCGGGTTGTACATAGGTCGCCGTCCTCTTTTGTTCATAGCATTATACAACGGTTGACGCGCCCGGGTTCGTTTCCCGGACGCGCATTGTTAAACATTCTCAACTAAATCGTCGAATAGTCCCTTTTCTCGGGGTTTCAAGGCGTTCAGTTCCTCTTGGAAGAAATCGGCCTTCGTTTTCCCTCTCGCCTTCCCTGTTCGGGTGTGAACGTCGTAGGTGTAGTCGGGTACGTGGATGGGTTGTTTCCGGACGTCCTCCAACCATTTCTCTACGTCACAGTCCTTGCGGTCGTAAACGAGATTTTGAAGATGGTCCGCGTCCCTGTTTTTCCGGCAGTCGCAAAGGAGAAGCACAGCCTTACTGACGAATATTCTCCCCTTCGGCTCCTTTTTCCCTTCGTTAATGTAGCAATACGCCTTGAAAAGCGATTCGATTTCCTGTGTGATGATTCCGTAACAGTCCTCGGCGGAGATTACGAAAAGCCGCTTCCAAAGGTAGTCCACGTACCGGGACGCCCAAAGTTCAAGCGCAAAGTATCCGGCGACCTTCGCGTCTGCCCGCCTAATCGCCTTTTGGAGCGCGGAAGCGACTTCGTAGAAATCGTATCCGTTTACTGTCCTTAACTGATACATACGCCATTAGTTTTTATTGAACCTCGTCCACTCTTTCGCCGGTCTGAACGTCGCCGTGTACCTGTTCGCGTTGAAATACGGCTTGTTCGTGGAGTAATTGACGTGCTTGAACGTTTTGTCGCTCTTGAATCCGTCAATAATTTTGTCGGCCTCGTCCCAATTCTCGCAAACCGCGACTTGCTTGTGAATCTTGCCTTCTGCGTGACCCCATCCGGAAAGGAATTTGTCGGTCGCCCAAACGTAAATCTTTGCCATTTTCGTAGTGTTTTTGGTTCCCGGAAATCGCCGGGGCGATTGGTTCATCATTGAATCCACTACAAAGATAGGCATAATTTTTATATTTCCAAAGGTTTTCCCTATTTTTTTAGAACGGGAACCCCATAGAGATATTAATTTCCTGTTTGTTGGCCAAAATTCCGTTCTCCCCCTTAATCTTCACGCACTCTCCGAAATAACGTCGTATCGCCATCATCCCTTGCAGTTCACGCTCCTTGTTCCGGAACTCCGACAGTCCGCCCGGATTGACGAACGTGTCCTTCTGCTTAAATGCGTAACGCTTGTCAATCAGCACAAGGCGTTCCGTGAACTTGACGTACCCGCTTATCCAAAAATCTTCTTTCAGAATTAAGTCCGACGGCCAAAACGTGTTCTTGGATTTGATTACTCCGTACGAACACCCCGTTACCCGCTCATTCATCACATAGGGTTTCGCCGGGTTGTAAAACAACGGCCTTTGGGATTTCCCGAATCCGAACAGGTGGACGTCCAACATTTTTGCGACCGTCCAAAGCCGTTCGATGATTCGTCTTATAACGACCGGGTTGGTCAGATTGGCCGTACTTGTATCCGGTCCGTAGTATTGCGGTTGGAATTGATAGACGTCATCGTCCAACATAAACAGTTCGCCGAAGTGCTGAACCATCCAATTCCGTTTGGCCGGCAGTCCCTTGACGCTATCCGGGTGCGTGACGATTTCACATTCCGGGTTATGCTCCCTGTAAACGCCTTCCTCGCTCTCCGCGACACACAGTATAGGGTCAGTTACCAACGCTTTGGAAATAACCCTCTCCGGCCTTTTATACGTCGGTATTACGATATTCAAAGACATTTCCGCAAATCCTCTATTGAACAAACATTGACCTTGAATTCCTTGTTTTCCTTGTAGGAGCGCATTTTGTTCATTCCGAACTTTTCCCGCAACCAATTGGAATCAATTTCAGACCGCGACAGGATGATGAACACCTCGGCGTCCTCGTCGTACATAGGGACGATAGGGTATTCGCAGTTGTTGTTATCGAACTTTTCGAACTCCTTCTTAAAATCATCCTTCGCCTTCTTCGTGACCTTGAACTCGTCAATCTTGACGCCCCATCCTTTGAGGACGTGCCTTTGCCACAGGTCCATCTTCTGACGGTCCCATTCGCCGTGGTGCGTGTTGTCACGTATCATTATCTCGTCCTCCTGTTGCTCCGTCAAACCGGACAACAGTATGGTCGGGACCTGTTCAAGACCCAAATACTTTGCGGCCTCGGAACGGCGTTCCCCGGCGATGATAATCAGTTCCCCCGTCCGGTCGGACAACAGTATCGGCCGCGCTTGGAAAAACTGCGGGTTTTCAGAGATAGATTTCGCCAAAGCGACGACCGCCTCATTCGAACCGGTGCGCGGGTTTTTCGGATTCGGTTTTAGTTCCGCTAATTTCCTGTAAACGATTTCCATAGTGCAAAGATAATAACTTTTTTATAACACGGTTTCCCGGACGTCATCCGCCCGGGAATAACCGCGTCCCCTGTATGAACATTGCCCGTAGTCACGGCATTTATTGGTCGGCCACACGACTAATTTCCTCTTAACACAAACGCCGGGGCCTTCCATATAAAATTCCGAATCGAACCACTTGCACGATTCACAGGTGTTGTTTCTGAAATGGGGCATAACTATTTGCGTTCGTAGATGGATTCGAATTCCTCACGTTCCATTATTTCGAAACGTCCCGGACCCCGGTAGATGACGTAGGAGTGTTCCGGAGCGTCGGCGTACACCGAACCCATCGCGTTCAGAAATTGGAACACCATCTTCCCGCCGGGTCTTTTCTCAATCAGCATTTCGCCGTTTCCGATAAACGCCAACAGTTTCGCCGCGTTCTTACGTTCTACTTGAACCGCCCGGATTTCATCAAGGGCGCGACAGTAGAGGTCCCCGGATTTCGGGTTTTCCCTCGCGTCCCGGTCCAACCGGATTATTCCCGGGTATTTCTCGTTTGAGAACAGGACGGTCGCAATCAGTACGTGCCGGTCCGGGTCATCGTCCAAACCTACAAGACGCTTACCGGCCCGGCCTTCGATTGCATCCCACAACGCCAAGATGAACTTCGGGTCGTCCGCGTGGGACGAATAGTCCGCCTCAAAGAAATAGTTTTCCTCCCCGTTTTTCGGTTCGCACTCTATTCCGGTCAGCGATGCGACCATCATACACAGTTCCCAATCGTAGGGCGTCAACTTTTGTTTCCAATCGTATTCCATCACATTCGTTTTTTAATCATTTCCCACCCATCTGCGCCCAACGCCATCGAACGAGGATATTCCGTAATGTCGCCCTTTGGGACGACCAATCCGTAAACCCCCAATTGGCCCTTTATAGGCATTTCGACAACGCGGCGCGGGTTCCTCATAAGCCATCCGTATCCCTTGCGCGGACGGTCCTTTTCCGGGATACAGGTAGCCGCCCAATCCTCGGCCGTGAATTCCTCAACGGGTTTCACGTCGTAGAGTTCGACAAAGCCACAAGTAACGCCCGACAAATAACGCCCCCACGGGTCAACGGGTTTGGCCGACGAGCATATCAGAATATCGCCCCGGTAGTTTGTGTTCCGGCTCCGGACCTCTATCGTTTTCTCCGCGTGATACAGGCCGTCCCCGTCCCGATAAACGGCCCTTGTCAGAAGGTCTGCGTAGGGTTGTTTGACGGTCAGAGCGTGGAACAGGTCGTGTTGCTCCGGGTCGTATAGTTTCCGGTCTATCTGCATAACCTAAACGGGCATATCTTCCTCAACGGCCGGTGTGTATCCGGCGGGACGGTATTCGGGTTCCGGGGCCGGTGCCTGTTCGGGATTCTTCTTCCCCAACAGTTCCATTTCCTCAACGACAACTTCCGTCACGTACCGGGTCTGCCCGGCGTTGTCTTGATATTGACGGGTCTTGATTTTGCCGACAATCAGAAGCGGCGTTCCCTTCTTGACGAACTGTTCGCACACCCCGGCAAGGCCGGTGCGCCTTACGACGACGTTGTGCCAATCAGTTTCGTCGGGGATTTCCCGGCCATCCTGTGTCTTGTATCCGCGTTCCGTCGTCGCCAACGTGAACTGCGCTACCTTCCCGCCGTTTTCGAACGACGTGATTTTCGGGTCTTGCCCGACGTTACCTTTCAAAAAAACTTTGTTCATAACAATTCGGTTTAGTCATCAAATTTAACTCCGTCCAACAGGAATTGGCGTTTGTCGCTCCATCCTCCCGCCCGGTTCAACGCAAGCCGGTCAGATTCGTGGACGAATTCAACCCACGTCCCGCACAACAGTCCCGTCCCGACAATCCGGACCAAACGTCCGAGAATCAGTTTCCGAAATTCGTAGTAACCGCTCGTCTGATTCAGTTCGACAACTCGCTTCGTATCCTTCGGCCGTTGCGTTTTCGGCTCACGTGCGTTGCGTTTGTAGTTTGCGCGGGCGAAATCGCTCTTTATAGAACGTCGCACCAATTCGTGATAGTCTTTCATCGGTTATACGGTTCTATACTCTTTTTTCAGTTGCTCAACAATCAGTAGGTTTGAACGGTAAATCCGCATATTGCGCCTGTCCCCGTTCTCCCACCGGTTGTGTTGCTCAAAGCACAAGATGTTAACGTTTCGCGGGTCGTGCGCCATTTCCGGGTG
>JAEIGA010000925.1_pt1 | contig 43902 bp, 30 predicted proteins | sample 9270691 | NCBI WGS metagenome assembly JAEIGA01 (sample SAMN17057246, study PRJNA624740) | gut metagenome | biome: biome; isolation source: fecal sample | host: Bos grunniens | place: China: Xizang | collected 2019
AACGGCTCCGTTGATGCTGTCAACCTCAGTGAGCTTACCCTTTTCGAGGTCCTGAAGCATGCTGGCCTTGAGGAGAGCGTGCTTGCGGATGGCGATAGGGATGATCATATATGCAAATGCCTTCTTGAGTGCGTTTGAATAATCAAGAAGTTTGACGATATCCTTGCCCTGGACTGGTTCGATGCGGATGTTGCCAGCGCGGCATACATCGATACATTCCTTTATAAGGGCCTGCACGATCTTTCTTGATGCCCTTGGGCCTGCTGCCTCGCCGAATGTGCAGCCGAGAACAGCACTCATGCCTGAGAATGATGCGTTTATGAGAAGCTTGCTCCAGCGTGTACCTATAAAGTTGTCTTCTACGTCTACTGTACCCATGTGCTCGAGAAGCTCCTTGACCTTGTCAAAGTGCTTAGGACGTTCAGGAGTGATGGCTCCCAGTGAGAATGAGAGTGCATCTGGGTGGCTAGTGAGTTCACACACTCCAGGAGACTGCATTGTCGCACCCCAAGCCACAGTGCTTCCGAGTACGCGCTCTGCTCCGAGAATCTCAGCAATCTGCATCTCAGGGAGTCCGTTCTGGAATGTCACGAGCACTCCATCTTCCGCCAGATAGTCTTTGAGCATAGTTACGACTTCAGCATTGTGCTGCTGCTTTGTCATAAGGAAGATGATGTCATATGTGCCGTTCATCTGGTCTGGAGTGTAGGCTATGACCTTCTGAGTGAACTCTATGGTTCCTATAACTTTAGCTCCGCTTAATTGAAGCGCTTCTACATGCGCTTTGTTGCGGTTGATCAAATCGATTTCAACACCAGCCTTGCTGATGAAAGCTCCGAGGATGGTGCCGAGCGAACCGGCACCGTATATTGCTACTCGCATGTCTTTTCGTTTTGGTTTATAGATCTCTCGACTCGCGCTTTGCTTACTCGAGATGACAGTGGATTTATTTGCGTTTAAGCGCCACGACGTTCTCAACGTGGTGAGTATGAGGGAACATGTCTACTGGGCGGACTGCTGTGATGACATAGTCCTTGCAGAGGATTTCAAGATCGCGCGCCTGTGATGCAGGGTTGCAGCTTACGTAGACCATGCGGTCTGGAGCTGCATTCAGGATTACCTGGGCAACATCAGGGTGGATACCGGCGCGAGGTGGGTCGAGGATGATCACATCCGGATGACCGTGCTCGGCAACGAACTCGTCAGTAAGGATATCCTTCATGTCACCAGCGTAGAAGTCGCAGTTGGTGATGTTGTTGTTGGCTGCGTTTACCTTTGCATCCTCGATAGCCTCCGGAACGTACTCGATACCGATGACCTTCGAAGCCTGACGTGACACGAACTGAGCAATTGTACCAGTTCCTGTGTAGAGGTCATAAACTACCTCATTACCAGTGAGTTCTGCGTACTCTCGTGCAACGCTGTAGAGCTTGTATGCCTGCTTTGTATTTGTCTGATAGAACGACTTAGGACCAATCTTGAAACGTAGGCCTTCCATGTACTCGTAGATGGCATCTTCGCCCTTGTAGAGCACGCATTCCTGATCTGAGATAGAGTCGTTGGCCTTGCCGTTGATCACATAGAAGAGGGAAGTGATCTGCGGAAATTCGGCAGCAATAGCGTCGAGCAGGGCAGTGCGGGCCTCAGCATCCTCATAGTAGAAGCAAAGGATGAGCATCACGTTGCCCTCCTGAGTTGTACGTACGATCATATTGCGGAGGAAACCCTCATGCTCGCGGATGTTGAAGAAAGTAAGTCCGTGCTCAAGCGCGTATTTCTTTATAAATAAGCGGATTGCATTTGATGGCTCCGGCTGAAGATAGCAGTGTTCTATGTCAAGAACCTTGTCGAAGAAACGGCCGACATGGAAACCGAGACCGTATTTTTCCTTCTCTGAGAGAGCCTCGGCATCTTCGTTTTCGAAGATCCAGCGGCGCTGCGAGAATGTGAACTCGAGCTTGTTACGGTAGTATGTAGTTTCCTCTGAACCGAGAATAGGGGTGATTTCAGGCACGTCGAGGTGGCCGATGCGTACGAGCTGGTCATATACCTGCTGCTGCTTGGCTTCTAGCTGCATCTGGTATGGTAGTGGCTGCCATTTACATCCGCCGCATACGCCGAAATGCTTGCAGAAAGGCTCCAGACGATGCTCTGAAGGCTTTACCATACGGAGGATGAAGCCCTCCATGTAGTTTTTCTTCTTCTTAGTGACCTTTACGTCTACAACGTCACCAGGCACTGCGAACTGTACGAACAACACAGCTCCATCTACTTTAGCCAATGCCTTGCCTTCAGCTGCAACAGCTTCAATTACAACATTTTCCAGGATGATATCCTGCTTCTTTCTTGCCATATATCTTTAATTTTTACTTTATATTTTAGATTGCAGGTAAAAGCACAAAAACGTTCTAATCTGTGCTTTTGACCGGGCTTTTCTGCTTCAAAAGCACAAAAACGTGCTGATCTGTGCTTTTGACCGGGTTTTTCTGCTTCAAAAGCACAAAAACGTGCTGATTTGTGCTTTTGACCGGGTTTTTCTGCTTCAAAAGCACAAAAACGTGCAGATCTGTGCTTTTGACCGGGTTTTTCTGCTTCAAAAGCACAAAAAACGGTCATTTTGTACTTTTGAATGTACTTATGACCGGCAAAAATATAAAATCATCGTGAATATATGAAATCCAACGCATGATGTTTTCATATATTCATATGAAAGTTTCAGTTATAGATGAACTTCGCAGCGTTGCTGATATCGTGCACATAAAATTTCGTGCATGGTTCGTAGGTATATGGCACATATTCCATCAGCTGGATGTAGACTTTATTTTTATTGTAATACACATCCAATCTAAGTGTACTTCCTTCATTTTCTCCATTGGTACAGAACCGATTAGGAGAGGTGAGTGAAAGCATCAGTTGATTTAGTTTCTCGTGTGCAAAATACCGTTCTTTCTTTGAGAATATCTCACCGGTTACGCAGTCCTTATATGCAGTCTTAAGTGTGAATGACAAGATTACGCCAGAAAGAATAACAATGAAGCCTGTGATGTTGATAGGGACAGAATTTGGGAGAAACATTAATCCACAACCCAAAATTAAAAGTGACAAGGAAATCAAAATGTCATTCTTAGAACGGATCCTTTCGAAATTCATTTCCATAATGCATTGAATATTAATGTTTTACTTCGTAATTAAAATTTCAATGATTTAGGATTTACACAATCTGTGCAAAACTTGAATCTTCATCCTGAAAACTAAATTCTGTGCATATAGCTACCTTGAATCTTTTTTTGAATTTCCAAGCGAGGTAGTGTAAGATGTTGAATATTAAATATTTATGCATTCAACTTAACATAATATAAATTGTGTAACAATTTAAATCCAGACATTGGTATCCGTCCGGTGAACTGATCGCGACATTGCTGATCGTTCATATAAATTATTTATCTTTGTAAATTATTTATCTTTGCAAAAATTCCGAAAGTCAGCCTGGACAGTCCATGACAGTCTAGGAAAACATCTTAAAAATCAAGCATATAAATATGCGCAGGTTAAAATTTATATTTTTAATTTTATTCCTGTCATCAGGTACATTGATTCTTGATGCTCAGGATACTGATGAGTTGATGATCGGTCTGCGTGCCGGACACTATACATCATTTGGTGGCTTTGCTGCTCTTTCCGTGGAAACAACCCAGACATTCTGCAAAAATTTCTCTATAAATGGTGGCGTCCAATATAACACAATTGGAAAAACGTCCTTGGAAGCCCGTCCAGCCTATAATATGCCTTTTGAATGGGGTAAATTTTCAGTTGAATCAGTACTTACATACAGTTATCTCAGTTCAGTCAATAACTTTACTGCGGGCGCTGGTGTTTCCGTAGATTCCAGATATGTCGGTGCCAGATTGGGTTATTATTATCGTCTTTACGGTGGCCGTGGAAGCCGTATAATGGAGCCGTTCAATCTTTATTATGAGTTCCGTGCTCATTTCCTGCAGAATATAGACAAATGGAATCTTGATCTGGTCATATCAAACTGCGAGATTTTTGAACTGGACAGGCATTATCAGCCTTCTTTCATAGCGGAATGTAACTATTATCCGACAGGCAGACTTGGAATTTCTTTTGGTGTAGGCTGTAAACCATCAGGAATCTTCCATATTTCAGCAGGTTATTATCAATCATATATAAAGACAGGATTATGCTACAGATGGTAACAAGAATATTGCTCATAATCACTGTATTAGGAACATGCAGCAGCTGTAATCAGGTTGATTTTAAGGGACTGTTCATGCCTACTGGAGCCGGTGTTGAGAAAAGGTTTGAGCAGTGCATGGCCATGAATGAAGATCTGAAGGTCGCAAATGTACAGGCCCTGGAAAATTATACGTTCTATGTGGCTACCGATCCGCATATTGACCAGACTCACAATAATGTAGATGTGTTCAACGATGCCCTTAGAAATGATACATCGGCCTCATTTGGAATCATATTGGGTGACTGCATCGAAATTAAGGATAATCTTCCAAGATATCTGGCAGCACTCTCCTACTATCCTGACAGACATGCGTGCAATCATCGAATATTCCATGTTTTAGGCAATCACGACACCTATTTCAATGGATGGGTGGATTTCAAGGAAATGATTGGACCTTCCATCTATTGGTTTGAGGTTAATTTTAACAGCGGAAAAGATCTGTATATTGCGCTGGATACTGCCACAGGCAGTCTTGGCAGCAAGCAGACGAAATGGTTAAAGTCATTTCTCTCGAATAATCGCAAGGATTACCGCCATTGTGTGATAGTTACCCACACCAATTTCTTTTATACTGATAATACTCAGGTTAGCTCAGGCAACATGCCTATTGAGGAAAGCATTGCTCTCGTTGACTTTCTTGGAAGACACGACGTTTCTCTTGTCCTGCAGGGCCATGACCACTATCGGGAGGATCTTACATATGATAATGTAAGATATACAGTTCTTGGTGCAATCCATGACGGTATAGAAGCTCCTGAATATCTGAAAATCAATGTAACAACTGATGAGATATTCCTTGAATGGCAGTATATTTAGAAATTTCTATGAATATCCGCTATTTATGTGTACATTTGCGGAGTTTGTGAACTGATTTGCACTGAATTATGAAAAGTGCATAATATTTTTACTGAAAATAACTAAAACAACTACCATAATGAAAAAGATTTTTTGTGTCGCTTTGTTAGCATTTTCATTTTGCGCGACAGTTTCTGCTCAGCACAATTTGAGAACCGGCTATTTCCTGGACGGTTACATCTACAAGCACAAACTGAATCCAGCTTTTGCAAGTGATCGTGGTTACTTCGCTATTCCGATTGCCGGATATGTTTCCGCTGGCGTAGAGTCCACTCTCCCCGCTTCGACATTCCTCAATGCTGATGCTGACGGAAAGCTGATGACCTTCCTCAATTCGAAGGTAAATACTGATTTCCTTAGCGATATATCAGCTAATACCAACTATCCTTTGAATCTGAATGTTGATGTTCCTGTCATTTCTTTCGGATTCCATGCAGGAAAGAGTTTCAATACACTGGATCTTTCGCTTAAGTCTGATGTCAGATCAACTGTTCCAGGTTCATTGTTCTACTGGGCTAAAGAACAGTATGACAGCGCAATGGATATGAGCAACTTCGGTGTCAATTCAAATACTAGACTCGAGCTTTCATATGGTTATTCGCGTCAGTGTGGTGAGAAGTTCCGTTTCGGATTCAAACTTAAGTTTCTTGCAGGTTTGGTAAAAGCCGATTATGCAATGGAGAAGTTGGCTTTGACTTTGGATAATGATGTGTGGAGCGTTACATCTAAGGGCAGTGGATACTACGCATCATCTGGAATGGATCTGAAGACAGGTGAAGAAGGTACAGTAAAAGGATTTAATGCTCCAAAGAAGGCTGATGCGATTTTTGAATCTATAAAGAATACCAAAAACTTTGGTGGTGCTGTAGATCTTGGTATCTCTTGGGACATCCTCTCGTGGATTACACTCTCAGCTTCAGTAACAGATCTTGGTGTTCTCAACTGGAAAAATGTTTCAACTCTCGAAAGCGTCGAGTGTACTGGCTACACAGGATTTGAGGGTCTTGGAGCAGATGCAAAAGATAATGTCGGTTCAGAACTCAAGTCATTAGGTGCAGGGCTCCTTGATGTGATTTCTCCAAAGGTTGTAGGTTCTGAGTCTGCAATTCTGGATAAGCTTAGCGCAACAGCACATGCAGGTCTCGAGATTCGTGTTCCTTTCTATAAGAGACTATCCGTCGGAGCTCTTGCAACACACAGATTTGACAAGGTTTATGGTTGGCAGGAGGTTAGAGGTTCTGTTAACTGGGCGCTTTTCAGATGGCTTTCATTCTCAGCCAGCCACGCATGGTCATTCTATGGCACAGATAAACCACTTCAGTCATTCGGTGGCGCAATCAATTTCCATCCGAAAGGACTCAATATCTTCGTAGGTGTTGACTCATACAAGCCGGTAGCGAATGTCTTACCAAAGTTTGACTTTGCTGATACATTCAATACAAATGTTGCTGTCGGAGTAAACTTCGTATTCGGAAAATACCACGGAAGATTCCCTAGAAAGTCTCAGGTGCAGGATGAGGTTTTGGAAAACTAACCAATATTAGATAAAAAAATGGCGCTCATTGTTGTGAGCGCCATTTTTTTATGCTTTATGCAAGGATTGCCTTGCTCTTTTTCCAGTTTCCGAAATGCAGATCAGAATCTTTTATGACAATGTTCAGTGTCGTGCCTTCTGGAGTAAAGTCGAGTTCCAGAAGCTGATCTGACGGTATCCTTAGGAAATTTAGCAGTTCCCCATCTACAGATGCTCCCAATAGTCTGCATACATCAGCTTCATTATCGCATTCACTGAATGTGATCTCCAACTCCGGATCGGTCAGTGACTGGTCTTCGTCGTCTGTGAGCATGCAAGTATTGAATGTCTCGAAATTGATAGCCTTTGCATACTTTACGACCAGATTGCCTTTCTCCCACTCGCCTGCTCCGTTTTTAGTCGGACTGTCATACCCGTGCCACTTATCAATTGCTGCAAAGAAGTATAGCATGCCTTCGTGCGGAAGTTTACCCTCTTTATCAAATGGCGCGATATCCTCGCAGTTTATCTGACATAGGAATGTGAGCGGATACTCGTATGTCTCTCCGTCTTCTGTGACTTTGATAGTCGGATACTCCATGTTTGCCGGCATGTCTGGGTCTCCCCACCATTTGCTGGCGCAAAATAGGATGCGTTCTGTCTTTTTGAATGTAAGTTGGACTGCCATATGCTTGATTTTTGCTTATAACATTTTTGTTAGCACAATGAACAATAATGTTAAAGCGATTGATATTCAATATTTTAATTTTATACGTATGTAAACTCCATATAAGTTGCTCCAACCTCGTGTGAAAAGCTTCCACCTATGAATCCTACGAGGTCTCCACTCTCCAGTTTGCCTTCTTCCTTCAGTATTTTGATCGAATTTTTGACAAACTCTTCCTTCGTTTCAGTAATATCAAAAGGATATGCATAGATATCGTATGTCAATGCCATCTCCCTCATGATGAAACCGCGGTAGCACATTGCATAGATCGGAACCTTTGGACGGAACTCTGCAAGATAACGTCCTGTCCTTCCGGTCCATGTATCGAAGATGATTGCTTTTACAGGCAATTTGAGAGTTGCACCAACCAATGAACGTGCGAGCACTGCTGCGATTGGTTTGGTAACATTCTCCAATGTAAGATCTGGAGGTGTCAATATGGATTCCTCTGTCTCAAGAGCGATTCTGCTCATTGTCCTGACAGCTTCCACAGGATATTTGCCTGAGGCAGTCTCACCGCTGAGCATGATTGCATCAGTACTCTGTAGGATGGCATTCGCAACATCAGATACTTCTGCACGTGTCGGACGAGGATTCTCTATCATAGTATGCAGCATCTGTGTCGCAACAATTACCGGCTTTTTCCTCTCTCTACATCTCTGTATGAGTTTTTTCTGAATAAGAGGGATTTTTTCAGCTGCAATCTCAACTCCAAGGTCTCCGCGTGCGATCATCACACCGTAGCAGTGAGAAAGAATTTCATCGAGATTGTCTATACCTTGCTGATTTTCAATCTTTGAAATTATTTTGAGATGACTGTCTCTGCTGTCTAGAATCTCCTGAATCTCTATCAGGTCCTCCTTATTGCGCACAAATGAGTGTGCGATGAAGTCTATGTCTGCATCGATCGCCCAATTTACAAATACCTTGTCCTTCTCTGTCAGAGCTGGTAATGAGATGTGTACACCTGGGACGTTGACACTTTTCTTGCCCTTGATAACTCCACCATTGCGTGCTTCGCATACGAGTCTGTCGCTATCTTTCTCAATGACAACAAGTTCTACAGAGCCGTCATCAATAAGGATACTTGCGCTTACAGGGACGTCCTTGACAAATGTTAAGCAATTGGTGTATAATGCTTTAGAACTGCATAGACTATCAGTTCCTGTCTTGATTTCAATCCTGTCCCCTTCTTTGACGACAAAGCCGACCGGACCTTCCATGGCTGTGAGTCTTACTTCAGGACCCTTAGTGTCAACAAGGATTGCTATACGGTCTGAAACCTCCCTGACGTTGTCGACAATCATCTGTGCTCCCTCAATCGTCGCATGTGCTGAATTGATTCGGACAACGTTCATTCCGTTTGTGTATAGCTCGCGAATGAAATCTACGCTGCAGTTGATATCAGATATAGTGCAGATTATTTTAGTTTTTTTTGTTTCCATAGAAAAATTCTCTTCTCCTTATCTCTTTTCACATCTTATGTGCCTGATGCACATATGGAGCGCGAATTTAACAAAAATAAGGGAATTCGGGAATTTTTTCTATCTTTGTAAGAATGTACACTAAGACAAAACCTAGATTTATGGCTATTCAAATTACCAAAGTATCCTCAAAGAAGGAACTCAAGACATTCGTGAGGTTCGGCAATAAGTTATATAAGGGAAATAAGTATTATGTTCCTTCAATGCCACTTGATGACATGGCTACATTTGATGCAAGTCACAATGGCGCTTTTGCATTTTCTGAAGCCGAACTGTATCTCGCATACAAAGACGGTAAAGTCGTTGGTAGAGTTGCAGCAATCATTAATAATAAGGCAAATGAAGCATGGAACGTAAAACAGGTGCGTTTCGGTTGGATTGACTTCATTGATGATCTGGAGGTCTCTGGTGCGCTTCTCGATGCTGTAATTGAGTTTGGACGCAAGAGAGGAATGACGCAAATCGTTGGTCCTCTTGGATTTACAGATTTTGATCCCGAGGGAATGCTTGTTGAAGGATTTGACCGCATAAGCACCATGGCCCTGATCTATAACCATCCGTATTATCCGGAGCACATGAAGAAGCACGGATTTTTAAAAGAGACAGGATGGCTTGAAAACAGACTTACACTTCCAGAGCAACTTCCAGAGAAATTTGAACGTGTAGCTCAGCTTGTACACCAGAAATACAATCTTAAGGTTAGGAAACTCACCATTCGCCAGATACGTAAAGAAGGATATGGCAGAAAATTCTTCCACCTCATCAATAAGACCTATTGCGGACTTTATGGCTTCTCGTTACTGTCTGATAAACAGATAGATGACTTTGTTAACGTATACCTTAGCCTTATCGATGCCAGGATGCTCACATTTATTGAGGATGAGAACGGTGAACTGATCGGAGGAGGTATCAGTATGCCTTCTATTGCTGAGGCGCTTCAGAAATGCCGTGGTGAAATATTCCCTTTCGGTTGGTGGCATCTTTTGAAAGCAATGTTCTGGAAGAGGTCAGACACAGTTGAATTCCTGCTTATCGGTGTTCTTCCGGAGTGGCAGTGTAAGGGAGTTGTGGCGTTGATCTTCAAGGATTTGATCCCTATATATCGTAAGCTTGGGTTCAAATATGCTGAGACCAATGCGATGCTAGAATCAAATCATAAGATCCAGTCAATGTTTGAACTCTTTGATATAGAGATACATAAGAGACGATGGGTCTTTGGAAAAGAGATCTAAGATACATGGATAATATAGGACGCAGCAGAATGTTGCCGCCTCTGCCGGAAAGGATGAGGCCGCATGATTTGGACGGGTATGTCGGTCAGCGACATCTTATAGGCCAGGGATGTATTCTTCGTAATATGATAGAGACTGGGAATCTGTCTTCTTTCATATTGTGGGGCCCTCCCGGTGTCGGCAAGACCACCCTTTCGAGAATTGTTGCCAAGTCATTGAAGCGTGAGTTCTACACGCTTTCTGCTGTAAGTGCCGGTGTGAAGGAGGTTCGTGAGGTTATCGAGAAATCTCGTTCCAATTCACTTTGGTCCGGCGGAGTTGCTCCTATATTGTTTATCGACGAGATTCATCGTTTCAGCAAATCACAGCAGGATGCGCTTCTGGGAGCTGTAGAAGATGGTACCGTTGTACTCATCGGTGCGACCACTGAGAACCCTTCATTTGAGGTGATTACTCCCCTTTTGTCCAGATGTCAAGTGTTTGTGCTTAAGTCACTTGAAAAAGATGACTTGAATCATTTGTTGAATCGAGCTCTAGAGAAAGACGAGATACTTTCTCATCTCAATGTAAGGGTCGATGAGACAGATGCTCTGTTCAGACACAGCGGCGGAGATGCGCGTAAACTCTTGAATATCCTTGAGATTGTGACTGGTGCCCAGGCTGGAGCTTCAGAGATTGTAATTGATAATAAGATTGTCACAGAGTGCCTTCAGGAGAATGTCGCTATATATGACAAAGGTGGTGAAATGCACTACGACATCATATCAGCATTCATAAAGAGTGTCCGTGGATCGGATCCTAATGCTGCTGTGTATTATCTTGCAAGAATGCTTGATGGTGGGGAGGATCCTCTCTTCATTGCCCGTCGCCTATGCATCCTGGCTGCTGAAGATGTCGGTCTGGCCAATCCTAATGCTTTGCTTTTGGCGAATTCTACATTCCAGATTGTCCATACTATTGGTATGCCGGAGGCACGGATTCCGCTTGCAGAGTGCACGATTTACCTTGCATCCTCTGCTAAAAGTAACTCAGCCTATAAGGCTATAAATGAGGCACTTGTGGTTGCAAAAGAAACTCAGATGGCATCGGTGCCATTATATCTTCGCAATGCCCCTACCAAGTTAATGTCCGAGCTAGGCTATGCCGACGGCTATAAGTATGCTCACGACTATCCTGGTCACTTTGCTGACTTGGAATTCATGCCGTCAGAACTCGCCGGTCACAAATTCTACGAACCTGCCGACAACAAGCAGGAAGAAGCCCTCCGCACCCGCCTGGAAAACCTCTGGCCTAAATACTACGGAAAGTAGTTCGATCCTCACGGGAGCTTGATCCTCGCGAAAGCTCGATTCTCACGAGAGCTCGATCCTCACAAGAGCTTGATCCTCGCGAAAGCTCGATTCTCACGAGAGCTCGGCAAGAAATCGGCCTTAAAACGGCCAAGCTGTCCCCAAAACAACACAAATTTGAAGAAAAACAATACACCTCGGTCACTTTTAAGGCAAATTTCGCCCGAGGTGTCTTCAAAACACTTCAATTTGCTAGCAATTCAGCACACCTCGGTCACTTTTACGGCAAATTTCGCCCGAGCTGTCCGGAGCTACTTAATTATCTCAATTGGAAAATTACCGGGAAGGTGTAGGTTACAGGGACTGCGCGGTCTCTCTGCTTTCCTGGTGTCCACTTAGGGGACATTGATACTACGCGAACAGCCTCCTGATCGAGTGCTGCGCGGCCTTTCAGGTCATCAATTTCAGCTTGGATTTTAAGTCTTTCTTCTGGTGTTGTTGCAAACCTGAGTTTGCTCTGTGCTGCATATAGCTTTTCTTTGTCGTCTGAGCCAGCTAAACCACGGAGAACCTTCACCATACTTACGGAACCGTCTTTCTCTACTGTAAACTGGAGGGTTACACGACCCTGAACACCGTTCTCCTTAGCGATTTCAGGATAAACGAGTCTCTGGTTCACCCACTTAGAAAATTCATTTGCATCACCGCCATTGAATGATGGCTTCTCTTCTACTAACTGGAATGGAATAGCTTCCTCCACTACTTCCTCTACTACTTCTTCACGGTAGTCCATGATAATAATCTCGTCCATGATAGTTGCTGGGGAAGCAATAGTTGCTGGGGAAGCAATCAATTCACTCTCCACTCCTTCTTCAATGTTTACAATATGAGTGATGCCGAATACTTCAACTTTATGTTCGCCGACAATAATTTCAGGGATATATTTAGGTGTTGCCCCCATATATGAGCCATCAATGAATATGTCTTGATTTGAGGGGGTCGATTTGATTATAAGCGAACCATATACGTGAGTTGCTTCAAGCTGTGTGATAACTCTATATGTCTCGTTACGATTTACCATGATGATGGCACTATTTATTTCATTGTAGCCATCTTTGTAAATACGGTATTTATATACTCCCAGAGGTATGAGTTTTTCAAATACACCATTCTGTGTCTCTTGAATTTCCCCATTGATTTCAAGTGTGGCATCTGCAGGTGTGAACTCTATATACAAAAACTGTTTCCCCTGTGCGTATGCATTGGCAGTTAGCAGGGTGAATAGTATGGATAGTAAGGCGAAACGTTTCATGTGATAGTTTTTAATTATTATTTTGAGCCTTTTCTTTACTGTCCTTTTCGGATCGTAGTCTGAAATCCACTGGGAATGTATAGGTTACACGGACTGCCTTGTCACGTATCCTTCCTGGTTTCCACTTTGGTGAGCTTGAAACCACACGCAAAGCCTCCTTGTCAAGTGTTGGGTCTACGCCTCGTACTACCTTGATATTAGTAAGAGAACCGTCCTTTTCAATAGTGAACTGAAGAATCACACGTCCCTGAACGTTGTTTTCTCTCGCTATTTCAGGATACTGGATCTTACTTCCTACCCACTTTCCGAATTCCTTTGCATCCTTACCCATGAATGTAGGCTGCTCTGATACCAACTGGGAAGGAAGAGCTTCTTCTACAACATCATCTACTTTATGGGCAATGTTTTGTAGAGGAAATTCAATTGACTCTTCCGTTCCTTCGCTGATGTGTACAATTGTGGTTTCATCATTTACTCGGACCGCATGATTACCAATTAGTATTTCTGGAATAAATTTAGGCGTAATACCAATTAACTCGCCATTTATGTATACCTTGGATTTCGGTGGTATTGATGTCACAATAAGTGATCCGGTGATAGGTGTTGGATCAGGGATTTTAATAGTTGTATGATTGTGATATGTATTTAATACGAGTTCTGATTTACCAGATTGATGGCTGACTTTCTTGCTTTCAAATACTAATGTATCTCCAATAGGAACCATGCCTGACCATGTGCCTTTCCCTTTAGTTTCGCCATTGATGGCAATATATGCAGTAGGACTTGTTGTTAAAGTTAAATTTATATAATTCTCAATTAGGGAAGGACTCAAAGTCGTAGCTTCTTCGTCTGCTATCTCGATGATGTCTTCATAAGTGATATATAGCGGGTGCTGAATCCTGATTTTATGAGTTCCACTTCTGAGCTCATACTCTTTTAGGGGCAGTGTCCCGACGTGGGTGTCGTCTATATAGACCTGCGCATCATCTGTCCCTTCTGGGAAATCATAAGAAACCGATATTGTTCCCATCTGTTTCTTTAATTTGAGTTCCAGATATTGTGTATCATTAGCATCCGATAGAATAATGATTCCAGATATATCGCTGTAACCCTCTTTGTATAGCTTGTAATTATAGCATCCTAACTGCAAGAGTTTCTGATATACCCCTGCTTCTGTCGGTTGAACAACATCATCGATCTCCAGGATGGCATCAGTTGGAGTGAACTCAATGCATACAAACTGCTTAGGCTGTGAATATGCATTCACGGCCAGCAACATACTTAGTAAACATAGTGTGAGAAACTGTTTCATTCTTCAGTTTTAAAGGGTAAAATCTATCGGGAAAGTGCAATGAACTGGCACCGGGTGTCCATTAAGATAGCCTGGCTTCCATTTCGGTGACATTGAAACGACGCGAACCGCTTCTGCCTCAAGCTCGGGATCGAGTTTGCGCAGAACTACAATATCTGTCAATGAGCCGTCTGTGTCTATGGTAAATTGTAGGATTATACGTCCTTGAATGTGGTTGAGTTTAGCGTTCTTAGGATATACCAGACGTTGTGCTACCCATTTGGTGAACATGGCTATATTATTACCCATGAACGTTGGTTTCTCCTTTATCAACAAGTAAGATATGTGCTCTTCTTGTGCTGTCGCAGGATTATCTTCCTTTACATCCTGCGATGTATCTATAGTATTCTGATTCTCATGCTCAGGTTGTTCAGAGCTGTTTTCTTCTGCCGGTGCGACGGGCATTATGAACTCGACCTCTGTCTGCTTGTTGGATACTATGGTTACTGTCCTTGTCTCTGTACTGCAGTCAGGATATTCGATTGAGATTGTATAATCCCCTTCTTTCATTTCAGAGATGTATTTCGGCGTTTCACCAGATCTTTCGCCATTGATAAAAATCTTCGCATTTGCAGGAATGGATGAAATGCAAAGCGATCCACATGGTGTCTTAAATTCTACCTTTGTACATTCTCCATGCGTTACATTTACGACCTGCTGCTGCTCTTCACCATTGGCATATACTACTTTTACATGATGTTCGCCGTCCATTATTTCAGCAATCTGACATGGGCTCTCTCCAATGTATAAACTATCTATGTAAACACTGGCATTAGATGGGTTGGATGTAATGGATAGTGAGCCGCAGGTCTTCTGTAGCGATACATCTGTGTGTTTTTCATCTTCAATGCAGACTACAATAGACTGTGTCTGGAGTATATCATCATTATATTCCAGCTTAACAATGTGTTCTCCTAATGAAATAGCAGGAATATATTTTGGTGACTTGCCTATCATCTCGCCATCAAGGTATATCTTTGCCTCAGGAGGATTTGACATTATGGCAAGTGTGCCATGTGGAATATTGAAGAAAAGCTCCTTCTCTTCGTTTTCTGCAAGCGTCAGAGTCTGTACTGGAGATTTATAGTCCTTGTATCTCACAAATATGGAATGCTCTCCCATCAGTACCTTATCTATTTGTATAGGAGTCTCCCCGACAAAATTGTCATCAATATATATACGTGCTTTTGGAAGAGTTGATGTCAGGTTTACTGATCCATATATTGGAATGGGAGCAGGAATTGTTATTGTTTTTTCATGTTCACTGATCGAAATTTTATGCTCGACTTCAGAAGATGAATGTCCCGGCTTGTGGCTTTCGAATCTATATGTTGAGTCAATTGCCAAAGCTCCAGACCAACTTTCTCTTCCCTTATATTCATCGTTAACATAGATATCAGTGCCTTCGCTGGTCTGAAGGTTTACAATAACATGGCTTTTTATCAGTGAAACGGCAACGGATTTATTTTCTTCATCCGAGATATTTAGAGTCGTATTGTAAAAGTTATACAAAGGATGTTCGATTGTAAGTCTATGAAAACCGCTTGCAATCTCACACTTTTGTATTGGAAGCTCTCCGATGCATTCGTCATCAATATACACTGAACCACCAGTAACATTCGTTTGTGTCAGTATTGACAATAGTCCATATGGCCTCTTGAGCTTAAGATCCATGATGTGAGTGTTATTCGGATCTGAAATGGTAATGGTTCCGCAGACATCGGTATAGCCATCCCTGTGAAGCCTGTATTCGTATTCTCCAAATGTTAGAAGTTCTTGATAAACACCGTCTTGAGTAGCTTTGACCACTCCATTGATCTCTATGGTAGCGTCAGATGGAGCGAATTTAATATATAGGAATTGCTTAGGTTGTGCAAGCAATTCAAGTCCGATAGCTGCAAAAAATAAGGTTATTATACAGAGCCTTTTCATGGGGATGTTTTATGTTATATGAATTTATAGGCGCTCTACAAGGATTATGTCGTAGTCCTCGACACTTCCTCCAGCGAACAGGCCGCCTACCTGTACCTTGCTTCCAGCAGGGATTGGTTTGCAGAAAGTAGATTGTTCCTTGTTGTATCCTGCCTGTATATGGCCGATCACTAAAAGCTGAATCTCAGATGTATTGGAGATGAAAAGTGCTTTAGTTCCACCCCATCCGTCCTCATCAATTTCGCATCGGATATAGTCGTCGTATTTATGTGTTTGAATGATTCTGACTCCAAGTGATTTGATGTAGTCCAATTTCCAGTCTTCTCCACTTGGGAGGGTATAATGTATGCAGGCCTTGGCATTGTATGACAGATGGCCTTCTTTCATTACAAAGGCAGCTGTGAATACATATTCATGATTATCCTCGCATGATACATCTTCTATATTCAGGTTGCTGACGGATACTTCATCACCAAATGTTCTGGACCACTGTTCTGAGAAATAACAGTCCTTGCGTTCCAATCCTTCCTTTATGCTATGGCCGGAAAAATCAGCCATAATTTGGTTTACATCAGGCTTTGGAGGTATGATCTTATTGATGCTTGCTATCACCGCAGGTGGTATTGTGTTTGCCATTAAAGCTGAGGTTGCAGAAGCTTGCAGATCGTAATCCTTGGTAGCGTAGTACATTGCGTCAAATTCTTCCAGATCTTTGTAGTTGTCGGAATAGCGTCCTTTGAGCTGACTTGTTTGAATAGTCGCTTCTGCAATATTCTCATCATACTCTTCTCCTAATTCTTTGAATCGTTTATTGTATTCTTTCAATGCATCAGCTCTGTATGTATAGTCGTCAGCATCAAATTCACTGACAAAATCAGATTCCAGTTGCTGTATGGACTCCAGGCACTCTGTTGCACATTGATTTTCAGCTTTCGCTGCTTTTTTACCATCCTCTGATGGTGAAGAACAGGATAAGAATGTCATCAGTGCTACAAAGGTAAGGATCTTTGAATTGAATGTATTCTTCATGATTATGTGCTGGTTTTAAGTTATATGTAGTCTGTTAGAATGGATATCCGACGCCGAAATGGATGGCGTAGCCGTTGCGGTCAAGCCACTGGTCCGGAGCTACCCATGGCTGCAGTCGTGATGGGTCGTGAAGCTTGAGACCCAGGTCTACACGCAGAAGCAGGAAGTCAAAATCGAGACGTAGTCCCAGACCCCAGTTGGCTGCAAGGCTTCTTCCGAATCGGCTCCATTTGAATTGTGAAAGCTCAGCTTCCTTTGAATCGGTATTCGCGAGTGTCCACACGTTACCGATATCAACGAATGCTGCTCCGTAGAAGTTCCATATGATGTTGAAACGATATTCTACGTTTGCTTCAAGCCTCATATCACCGGTCTGGTTCGGGATGATGAATGATTCGTCCATAGTAGACGTTCCCGGGCCGACTGTTCTGGCCTGCCATCCTCGCATGCTGTTGGAACCTCCCGCATAGAAATGCTTTTCAAATGGAAGCGCGCTTGAGTTTCCGTATGCGTATCCCATACCCAGAAGGAAGCGCGTAGCCACGGCATGTTTGTATCTGTTGTTCCATATCCATGTCTTTCCGAGAGTGATCTCCCCTCTGACAAACTGGGAATATGGTGTGTTCCATATCATTCTCGCTCCGTTTGCATCCGTTTTCATCAGGCCGTTGAATGCACTGAGGAGGTTACCTGCCACGTCCATCTGGAGTCTGGCATAGTGATATGTGCTTTTCGGTGTCGCCTCTGGATTAGTTGTGTAGTACAGCGTTCCTCCAAGACCGAGGTCAAAGTGGTTCTGGTAGGCATTTCTGAAGAATGGATCGTTTTCCATGCTCTTGTAGAAATTCTCATCCATGTCAAAAAGCTTGACGATGTTGAGCTGTACCGGGTACACCTGGTAGAAGAACTTGTTGTGGACGTTGCCGTTGTATCCGTATGATGTGGATATAATGTTTCTTGTATACTCCGGGCGGTTTTGATAATTATATGACAAGTTTACTTCAGTTCTTGGAACTGCCTGTTTGAAGTATCTGTATGGCAGAAGCAGGAATCTGGGGAAACTTAATCCGGTGGAGATACCGAACTCGTTTGATCTGATGTCATCGTTGAACTTGAACTGGAAGTTTCCCATGAAACTGAGGTTCAGCCACTCTCCGCCCCTGAAGATGTTTTTGTGGAAATATGAAATCTGAGGTGATACTCCGAAAAGTCCTGTAGAGTTGGTGGATGCCTCAAGATTGACTTTGAATCCCTGAAGTTTAGACTGAGAGAGATTGATGTTGCAGTCTATAAGGTTGGTGTCCACCTGTGTCAGTCCTACATTTACGCTGTTGAACATTCTCAGAGCAGACAGACGGGAGTATGTGTTGTTGACGATGTCGGTGCTGTATACATCCCCCGGCTTGATTGTATTGAGTTCCTTCAGGACCCTTGTCCTGATCTTCATGGTTGCCGGATATGTGATGTTGACATCATTGAAATAAAACTTTCGGATAGGAGTCGCCTTGTCCGGTGTTTCATTACGGGTGTATTCACGAATATCCATTTTCAGGATCGCCGTGTCGGGAATACTTAGTGTATCTGCTTCAAAAAAGAAGTGCTGTTTTGTGAAATCATAATAACCTTTACGGTTCATGACGCCAGTGGAACGTACGGTCTCCTGCTCCAGAATATTTTCAGAAAGGTAGTCTCCTGGTCTGATAAGCATTGCAGATGTATCTGCCAGATAGTCAGATGCAAATGGTCCGTCATCCGGAATTGTCAGGACGATGTCTTTTATAGGAAAGCGCTTTCCTAATGTGACATTATAGTCTACGAATATCCTTTTGTTCTTGAGACGCAGGTTGGTTTCTATCTCGGAACCATAATATCCGAGATATTCGAGTCTGTTCGAAATGTTTTCGATTGACTCCTCCACCTTTTCCGAATCGTAGATGACCGGCTCTACTCCGATCTTTTTGACAAACTTGTCCCAGATTCCACCCTTTCCATTTTGCCAGTTGTAGACGCTGATGAAAGGATTCCATCTGAAGATGAAATAATAGCTCGGCTGCTGTCTGATATAAGATTCCAGCGCTGCTACGTCGAACTCCTTGTCGTTTGTGACGATTATCTTATTGTCTGCAAGCATGTACTCGTTATCCTTCAGTATGCGTGTCGTACTGCAGGATGCCGCTGTAATCAGTGCAGCGGTAATGGTGAGCATTATGCGTAGGAGTCTTTTCATGGCTTAAAAACAAGCAAATTTACCTAAATCTATCCACAGCGCAAAATTTTGACCAAAATAAATATGATGAGATGTATCATATATTAATATAAATGATAACTTTGCGCTCATAATTGACAATCCGAGTTAGTCGGATGTGCGTTAAAATAGGTAAACTAACTTAATCGCTTTATTAAAAATGAAGAACAAGTACATTGATCTGATTGACCAGACATTTGAGTTTCCGCAGGATGAGTTTATGGTTGAAGATGGTGAACTCCACTTTCATGATATCAATATGATGGATATCATCAACCAGTATGGAACACCTCTTAAGATAACATATCTTCCAAAGATCTCCTCTCAGATCCAAAGAGCGAAACGTATGTTCAATGTAGCTATGGCTAAGGTTGATTACAAGGGTACATACAACTACTGCTATTGTACCAAGAGCTCTCATTTTGAATTTGTTCTTAAGGAGGCTCTCAAGAATGATATCCATCTTGAGACATCTTCTGCATTTGATTTGAATCTTATTGAAGCGCTTGAGTCTGAGGGACTTGTGAACAAGGAACAGTACATCGTCTGCAATGGTTTCAAGAAGCCGGCATACATCGAGAATATCGCAAATTTTGCGAATGGCGGATGGAAGAATATCATCCCGGTGCTTGATAACATGCACGAACTTGAGTCGCTTGACAAATTGGTTGAAGTTCCTGTCAACCTTGGTATCCGTATCGCATCTGAGGAGGATCCGAAGTTCGATTTCTATACATCTCGACTTGGAATACGCTACAGCGACATCGTTCCTTTCTATGAGAACATGATCAGTCCAAACAGAAAGTTCAAGCTCAAGATGCTTCACTTCTTTATCAACACCGGTATGCGTGATACAGCTTACTATTGGAATGAGCTCGCCAAGTGCGTCGGAGTGTATTGCGACCTTAAGATGATCTGTCCTGAGCTTGATTCACTCAATATCGGAGGTGGCTTCCCTATCAAGAATTCGCTTGCATCAGATTTCGAATATGAATATATGGCAGAAGAGATCATCTCGCAGATCAAGCTTATGTGTAATGCGCGCGGAGTTGCTGAGCCTAACATCTTCACCGAGTTCGGCAGCTTTACTGTCGGAGAGTCCGGAGCGACTATATTCCAGGTACTTGACCAGAAGCAGCAGAACGACCGTGAGCGCTGGTACATGATAGACAGCTCATTCATGGTTACTCTTCCTGATACATGGGGTATCAAGCAGAAGTTCATCCTCCTCCCTATCAACAAGTGGCATGAGAAGTACCAGCGTGTGTTCCTTGGTGGTCTTACTTGCGATAGCGAGGACTATTATAACGCTGATGCACATGCAAATGCAATCTACCTCCCTATTCTTGAGGATGAGAGTGAGCCGTTGTATATCGGTTTCTTCCATACTGGAGCATATCAGGAGTCGATTTCAGGATATGGCGGAATTCAGCACTGCCTCCAGCCTGCTCCAAAGCATATCATCATCGACAAGGATGAAAACGGAGACTACACAACCAAGCTCTTCAGCAAGGAGCAGACATACAAGTCAATGCTTAAGATTTTGGGTTACTAAGTGATAAAATATGCTAAAGAGGATGATTTTTTCATCCTCTTTTTTTATAGTTCACAACATTTTTCTCTTTTTTAAAATTATTTCTTTTTCTTTAACAAAGTTTTTCTCTTTTTGAAGGTCTGTTATCATTAAAGAATGTATGTTCGCCAATATTGAACAATGCCTTATTAATGTATAACCTTAAAAGAATCGAAGAGATGAAACGAAGGGAAAATGTATTATCTTTGCGACGTGTGGAGGAATGTATATGGGACAGCTAGCCTTCTTTAAAATGTTCCTATTGGTATCCATTCCGACTGACATCAATGATAACAGGAGACACGTACACGTTTTCAAAAAAGGAAGCAGACACTTAAAATCTGTTGCTAAAATATGGATTGAGTCTGACGGACAAAAATGTATAGAAATTGCCTATTCTGGACTAAGTGGAAAAGAAAATGATATGCTGGTTTCAGCTATAAGTAAACATTGGGAATTTATAAATGAGCAGATATCGAAGACTTTCCGAGGAGAGAAAACAATTATTAAAGATTTGAGTAAATAGTTATGTGTAAGAACAATTCTATAAATACTAGTATCAAAAAGTTGGATTTTCGGACACATCGTGGAAAGATGATGGTGTATTTGAGCGATGGAAGGCAGGTGTTGGTTCCACTTACTTTATTTCCAGATATAAAGAATCTATCGGTTTCAGATAGAAGCGAGTGGATAATTCTAGATGATCAGTTCTTTACTTTCGCGAAGTTGAGCAAAGTTTATTCAATTGAAGATATTATGAAGTTATCATAAGAATTTATGGCAGTTATTTCAAACAATGAGATAAAGAGAGTCAAGGCGTTGCAGCAGAAGAAGATGCGTGATGCTGAAGGCCTTTTCATAGTAGAGGGTGAGAAGATGGTTCAGGAGGCCGTCGACTCACCTTTTGACGTTGTCAGCATATATTATAAGTCAGAAATAGGAGAAGAGGCGATGAGTCGCATCACTGCCCTTTCAAGTCCGTCTCCTGCATTGGCCGTGGTCAGAAAGCCTGCCGATATGTATGTAGATGATGCTTCATCTTTACAGTCGCTTCTCAAAGAAGGCGGATTATACCTCGCTCTTGATACTATAAGAGATCCTGGTAACCTTGGAACAATTCTCAGAATTGCAGACTGGTTCGGAATCAAGGCAGTCTTTGCTGCTAAAGACACTGTGGATGTATTTAATCCTAAAGTGGTTCAGTCTACAATGGGAGCGATATTCAGAGTGAAGATGCATTATGTGGATCTGCCAGAGCTTTCTAAGATCGCTCTAAGTCTTGGAGGTAAGGTCTATGGAACTTTCCTTGACGGAAAGAATATGTATGAAAGAGAGCTTGATAATGGTGCAGACTCCCCTTCTATCATAGTCATAGGTAATGAGTCAGTCGGAATCTCTGATGCAATGGCAGAGTTGGTAAGCGATCGTCTCTACATTCCGCCATATCCCGCTGATCAGCCAGGCTCGGAATCATTGAATGCTGCAATCGCCACAGCAATCACCGTTGCAGAGTTCCGCAGACGATAATATATCCTAGTCGGTCTGGCACATCTCGATTTGTAAATCGCTACATATCAGATAATTATAAAACCACTGTTCCTCCCCCATCCTTCAAAGAGGGTGTCTGGAACAGTGGTTTTTGTAATACGTTGATTATCAATGTAATAGAACTACAAACGTGCCCGGTCTCAACTTTATATAAGTGTGATGACTTTTGCATCGAATGCCGGCAATGTCACTTCTATGACCTTACCTGGGTAAAGTCCTTCTGTTACCGGAATCTCCATCCATTCGAATGCATGGGCTGGAATCACTAGCTTCATAGTCGCTTCATGATTGGAGAAGTTTGCAGCAACCAGCAATGTGTGTTCTTCATGATCGCGCAGGAATGCGAAGTGGCGGTTCTTGTCAAACCCGTCTGATGACAGATTGCAGTAGCAAAGATCATATGTTGTTCCCTGCTTGATAGCCTCGTCTGATGCTGCCAGGCGTGTAGCTTCTGCAAAACGGCAGAACACCTGAGCCTCTTCACGTTTGAGACCCGCCTTAACAAGCTCGCTCACCTTCAGGGACTTATATGCACCTGAGCTGATAACTTTACGCAGTCTGCGCACAGAACCGACGCTCCACCAGTCGAAGATAGTCGTACGCCCGTCACGTCCGCTGAATCCCTCCTCATCCATTCCCGGCTCACCGACCTCTTCTCCGAAATAGATCATGAAAGGTGCAGTGTTCAGCAGCAAAGACACATAAAGCGGTGCAAAAGTATTTGCTCCTGACTTTCCGAAGAACTCTGAACCGAAACGTTGTTCATCATGGTTCTCAAGGAAGTTCAGCATGTATGGCTGAATGTCTCCGAGGAACTGCCAGTTACGTGTAATGCCTGTAGTTGACTGCCAGAGCTCTATAGGCATACCATTGTCGTCTACGTTCTTCTCCACAATTGTGCGTAGAGTGTCGTAGAGACCGGATTTGTCATAGAGGAAGTCAAATCCTACGTTGCGGACATATTCCCAATACAGATCCTTCTTGTACACCTCGGCAATAAATATAACGTGAGGATGCTTTGCCTTGATCTGCTTGATCAGCCATGTCATGAACTCAGGCGGCACAAGCTCGACCATGTCGCAGCGGAAACCGTCAACACCTTTTGATGCCCAGAAATCAACGATGTCGAACATTCTGCCCCAGGTAGATGTGTGAGAGTCGCCGTAGTTGATCTTCACGGTCTCGTACCAGTCGTTGATGCCTGGAGCCGGACTGTAACAGTTGTTTCCTGTAGCCATTGCCGGCATTTCGTGGAAGGGTTTCATACCCTTGGGACATGGTGTAGGAAGCTGAAGCTCCTGCCCAGGATAATAAAAGAAATCGTTTTCCGCTGTCCAATGTACAGTTTTGTCGTCAGCCTCGCCGAGCATAGGATGTCCGGGAGTCGGCTTCACCTTACCATAATCACGCGAAACATGATTTGGTACAAAGTCTATTATCAGCTTAAGACCAGCCTCGTGTGTACGGGCCAGTACAGCCTCAAACTCCTCCATTCTTTTCTGAGGATCCTCAGCAAGATATGGGTTCACATCGTAGTAGTCGCAGATGGCATATGGCGATCCGGCACGTCCTTTCACAAACTGAGGATGAGATGCAATGCATCCCTCCTCAGTACTTTGTGTGGAATGTCTCAGTACTCCGGTAAGCCACACATGAGAGCAGCCCAGCCATTTGATATACTCGAGAGTATCCTTGTCTATGTCGGAAAATCTGCCTGTGCCGTTGTCTGTTAGTGAACCGTTTTTCTTTGGTCTGACTTTATCATTGCCCCAAAGACGTGGGAGCATCTGATATATGATCGGCTTATTCATTAGAGCAGATTGTCTTTCTCGATATCCTTGAAATATCTGTATGTGTTGACTTTAAGCTCACCAACTGCAAGCTCGTCTGCAACGATGATTCCGTGTGGATGTGCCTGGAGAGCCGAAAGTGTGCACTTGTGTGAGTATGCACCCTCAATAGCATCTCTCAAAGCGTTTGCCTTCTTGTGACCGAATGCAAGGATGAGAACTTCCTTAGCCTCCATAACTGTACCTACACCAACTGTGAGAGCAGTTGTAGGGACTTTGCTGATGTCACCGTCGAAGTAACGTGAGTTAACCACGATTGTATCGTATGTAAGGCTCTTTACTCGTGTACGTGAAGCGAGTGATGAGAATGGCTCGTTGAATGCAAGGTGACCGTCCTCGCCTACACCGCCCATGAAGAGGTCGATACCACCTGCAGCTACGATCTTAGCCTCGTAAGCTGCGCACTCAGCAGCGAGATCCTCTGCATTACCGTTAAGGATGTTGATGTTCTCCTTTGGTACGTTTACATGGTCAAAGAAGTTCTTTGCCATGAATGAGTGGTAGCTCTCAGGGTGCTCTTCTGGAAGACCTACATACTCGTCCATGTTGAATGTGATGACGTTCTCGAAAGAAACTTCACCAGCCTGATACATGCGGATGAGCTCCTTGTATGTTGCAACTGGAGTACCGCCTGTAGGAAGACCGAGTACGAACGGCTTGTCTGTTACTGCTGCCTTTGCCTTGATTCTTGACACGATGTAGCGAGCTGCCCAAACCGAGCCTGCTGCGTTGTCCTGATTGATGATTACTCTCATTTTAGATATTTTATGTTATTGAATTTTCAAATCACGCAAATATAATTCTTTTTTCTATTACTCGGCAATGATAATGGTGAATTCCTTTTTCTGCTGAGTTTCGTGACGATAACTGGAATTTGATCCGATGAAAGTAACATCGTACGTGCCAGGTTTTGTCCAGGTGTACTCATAGGAATTCAGGTAGTTCTGCATGTTCTTGATGACTGTAGCCTTGTCGTTTGCAACTCTGTTGAGAGGAGCTGGCTTTGAAATCGCCCATCCGTCAAGACAGTATTCCAACTTATTGGCGCCGATTCCCTGAAAGATCAGAGCACCGGTTCCTGGATTGTTCAGGATAATAGATCCGTCACCAGCATTTTTATGGTAAGGATCTTCAATCTCCTCATTCATCATTACAGTTGTAAATCCAAGTTCAGACAGATCTACGGTTGTAGGTGCAGCATTGGCGAGATCAAGGGATAGTTGACCGTTTATCCAATAGGTTCGCTGGGTCTGGTTGTACTGAGGAGGACACCAGTGGAATGCTATACAGAAGTTTTCTCTGTACTTGGACAGATCGAATGAATGTTCTGTCCATTTGGTGCTGGCACCTTCCTCATATTCAAGCTTTGTCCAGCCGTTCATTCCTCCTTCAACCATGGCCTTGATGGTTCCCTTATCGGCGGCAGCATCTTCTCCATCAAGTCCCTCAAATGTATTTGATACCCAGATTTCAAGCGCTCCGGCAACTCCGTATCTTGCCTGAACATCCATGTCGAGGGATGCTGTCAGAACATCTTCAATAGGGACAAAATATCGGTCCTTATATTCATATTTGGATCCGGTCTCACCGCTATAGAAGATGATGTTGTCAACCTCTCCTTCGAAGTTGAAACGTACGGGCTCACCAGCCTTGTAGGTATTCTCTGTATCCAGTGTGACATTGAAGTCAGTCACGCGTACGATATCGTGCTCGCAAGCGCAGAATGTCATCAATGACGCTGCTATTATGATTGTTTTTTTCATTGTTTATTCATTTAAAGTATTACCAAAGTGGATTCTGCACAAGAAGGTTGTTTACTCCAAGTTCTACTGAAGGAACCGGCAGAACTACATGCTTAGGTTGTACTGCTGATCCGATAGCTGCAGCATATGACGACTTAGCAGATCCTGACCATCTTTCGTCTGTTGCATCCTTCACATAACCTTTCATGGCCTCTACAAAGATACCCCAACGGATAAGGTCATATTTTCTGATACCTTCAAAACAGAGCTCTCGACCTCTCTCATTACGTACGAACTCACGGAACAAAACCACGTCATAGCTTGTGATTTCTTTAGTCTTGACAGCTGCCCTGTCACGAACTGCCTTAACGCAGTCATATGCTTCCTGTGACACAGCTTCATTATACTCGAGCGATGCCTCTGCATACATCAGCAGTACGTCTGAGTAGCGAAGAAGAGGATAGTTGATGCCGGTATAGAGTCTCTTTGAGTCCATAATCTGCTCGTACTCCACTTCCCTACGCCACTTGCCGCAGTTGCGGATCGCCTGTGCAGTTATAGGATCTTCAAATGAAGTCTTTCCGGCGTAGATGTATGGAGCCTTTTGAGTACTAGCCGGAATGCTTAAGCCAAGTGAAGTACTGTTGCATCCAGCATAGTTATATGGAGGCATATTCCAGATCTGGCGGGTATCTGTCACATCTGCAAGCTTATCCTCGTCTTCTGTTCTGTCATCAGTCCAGTATAGGTCCCAAAGTTTGAGTGATCCATCATACTGACCGTATGCATAGTTGCAGAGGAATGAACTGTATCCATCTGAACCACTGCTCTGAAGTCCGATGAGATCGCCGATACGGCCGTTTGACCAAGACTCGGCGCTTGCTCTATGACCAAGGAAGTCCACCTCCCACATTGATTCATTATATTCCCTGTCATACTGGTCTGAGATCATATTGATGAAGACCTGTGAGTAATTTGGATTAAGCTGGAACTTGTTGCTCTTGATGACAACATCAGCATGCTCCATTGCCTTTTTGTAGAAATCCTTCTTGTCACCTCCCTTCACGCTCTCACCAGCCATGAAGAGATATGCTCTTGACAGAATACCATGGATGACGTACTTATTGATTCTTGAAGGAGAATCCGAAAGTTCCACTCCTGCAAGTTCTATACAGTCTTCCATTTCAGCTGTAGCCCATGTGAGGACTTCGAACTGAGGAGAAGCTGCACACATTACCTTGTCATGGCTTGTAACCGCCTGCTTACGCATAGGCACATCTCCCCATGCTTGAGCCAGGATAAAGTGATAGTATGCGCGGAGGAATCGTGCTTCATTATAAAGCTTACCGTCCTTGTCAAATTCTGTTGACGGAATCGCTTCCATGAATGCATTAGCATTTCTGATGCCCTTGTATATCTCGGTCCATGCAGCATAGACTTCTGTTGCACTGGCATCGTGCTTATACATATTTGTGTAGTTAGAGGTTGTCGAACGGTTGAAATAGCTAAGGTCATCCACATTCGAACACATCAACGAGTAGTAGTTTCCGTAGAATGCCTCGTTGCTCATCACGCCATACACACCCACCAGACCGCTTATGGCCTCGTCCTGAGTGTTGTAGAATGTGTCTGCGCAGATCACCTGAGGCTCCACACCAAGGAAATTACAAGATGTGAGCGTTGCCCCGATGGTGAATGATATTATTATATGATTCAGTTTCATTTTCAAGAAATTAGAATGTTAGAGAAATACCTGCTGTGAAACCTCGTGATCTTGGGTAAGCAGACCAATCAAATCCTGGAGTAAGGACTGAGTTTCTTGTTGAAACCTCTGGGTCTGGTCCTGAATACCTGGTGATTGTGAAGAGGTTGTCGATATTGAGATATGCTCTCATAGTGTCGACATGCAACTTTCTAAGTACTGCTCTTGAGAATGTATATCCGATCGAAAGAGTCTTCAGTCGGAGGAATGAGCCATCTTCCACAACTCTTGATGAATACACATTCATACCGTTTGCTCCGATGCGTGGAATATCGCTATCTGGTTTGCTTGCAGACCAATGATCTGCATATGATGATAGCAGATTAAGATTCTGCTTTGATCCGTTTTCAAAGATCAATCTGTTGGCGTTGATGACATCATTGCCATAGCTCCATGAGAAGAAGATGTTAAGGTCAAAGTTCAAATAGTTGAATGTGTTGCCGAAACCACCTGTATGAAGAGGCTGACCGCATCCGATGATAGTACGGTCATTGTCATCGATAATGCCGTCATAGTTGATGTCCCGATACTTAGGGTCACCTGGACGAGTCTGCTCCTTTCCGACACTGTTCATATATGCCACACCGTCCTTGAGAACGTTTCCCTTGAACTCGTCGTATTTGTATGTGCCCTCATAGATGTAGCCATACATCATTCCTGATGGCTTTCCTACCTGTGTGATATATGGGTACTGACTGTTGTAGTTGTAGTCCCACGACACCTGTGACAACAGTGAGTACTGATTGTTTGTCAGTGCCGTAACCTTATTGCGGTTCATTGCTATATTGAAGTCCACAGACCATTTGAAATCCTTACGGTCCATAGCAACAGCGCTTACGGTGAATTCGACTCCCTGGTTGCGCATAGAACCGATGTTAAGCATTGCTGATGTATATCCGGACGATGCCGGGATTGTTGCCTGCAGGAGAAGATCGCGTGTGTTCTTGAGGTACCAGTCTGCAGTAAACTTGATGCGGCTGTCAAGGAACGAAGCATCGACTCCGAGGTTCCACTGTGCTGTGGTCTCCCAACGAAGCTTCTCATTTGACATGTTTGACGGATAATATCCGGAAACAATCTGTCCGTTGAATACATAGTCGTATGACTCTACATGACCTGGGAGTGTTGCAATCTGTGAGTAGTAGTCATATGGTGTAGTTGTACGGTTGTTACCAGTAAGACCCCACGATGCACGGAGCTTACCGTTTGACAACCAGGTCACATCCTTAAGCCAATCCTCTCTATTGAAGTTCCATGAAAGACCGAATGAAGGGAAATATCCCCATCTGTTTCCTGCAGGGAACTTAGACGAACCGTCGGCACGGAATGACGCTGTAGCGTAGTATTTATACTTGTAGTTGTAATTGACCCTAAGGAGAGCTGACATCATTGTCCAATCATACTGCCAAGGGGTGACATTCTGATAATTACCTGTGTGCAGGCCGTTGATGCCAAGAGCTTCAGTGGTCATCTGTTCTGCAACAGTACCCTTGTAGTCATATGTCTCTCCCTGCATTGTGAATCCGCCAAGGAACTGGAAGTTGTGCTTGCGGTCAAAACGCTTGGTGTATGTAAGAGTGTTTTCATTCAACCACGTCTTTTTGTCGTGCCAGTAAATCGCACCGTTGATGCCTTTTCCTGATGGAGAGCCTACATAGCCGGTATATGTCTGAGTGCCGTTGAATTCCTCTCTGCGACGTTTGTTGATTGTGTAACCGCCAGTAACCTTGAGCTTGAGGTCTGGAATTATTTCCCATGTGATACCTGCATTTGCATTCAGATAGTCAACGATTGTCTTGCGATACTCGTTTCGTACAGTCTTGGCAGGATTGAAGCGGTAGTCATCTGCACTTGCTACTGATGAATCGAGGATAGAATCGAAGATTGAGTCATCAGAGCCCTGGGTGCTGATAGGCGTTACAGGTCTGTAGCCCCATACCGAATACATGAGCCATCCTGATGCTGAAGAAGACTGCTGAGCAGATGTTGGAGTCACGCCATTGGTAATCGAACGTGTATAGTTTGCAAGAAAGTCGAAAGTCACATTCTTGCCGATCTTCTGCTGGAAGTTGATCTTACCCTGATATCTCTTGAAGTTTGACTGGACGATGATACCGTCCTGGTCTGTTGCAGAGAAACTTACGTTATATCTGTTTCCTGACTCCTTGTGACCTCCGGAAATGGAGATATTGTAGTTCTGAGTCAAGGCTGCACGATAGATTTCATCCTGCCAGTCGTAGTTTGTTACCTTTCTGTAGTCCTCCGGAGTGTATACCTGATCTCCATTTGTGTTGCGCAGGTATACCTTTGATGTTCCCCAGTAGTCTGACATTTCAGACTGGAGGCTAACGAACTCGTAACCATCCATAAGATCAACCTTGTTAGCGATACCGCTGCCTGTCCATGATGCAGAGAAATTGACCTTAGGCTTGCCCTCATTACCTTGCTTGGTAGTGATTACAATGACTCCGTTCGCTCCTCTTGCACCATAAATTGCTGTGGCTGAGGCATCTTTAAGGATGTCGATCGACTCAATATCTGCAGAAGACAATGAAGTTGCCATTGAACTTTCTGTAGGGAATCCGTCTATGATATAAAGAGGCGCACTGCTCTGTGTGAGTGAGTTGTTACCTCGGATTGTGATATTGGCCTCCGAACCAAGCGCACCGTCTGATGTTGTTACCACAACACCGGCAACCTTACCTGAAAGTGCCTGGTCGAAGTTGGTCACAGGGGCTTTCATAAGCTCATCCATGTCAACCTTGCTGATAGAGCCGGTCAGGTCGCGGCGTGTTACCGAACCATAACCTACACTGACAACCTCAGCTGCATCCAGTGCGATATTTTCTTCCTTAAGAATGACATTTATTACGTTTCTTCCGCCTACAGGCTCCCTTACTTCGGCATATCCGAGACATGAATAAGTGAGGATTGCATTTGCAGAAGAGACCTTGATGGTATAGTTGCCATCAAAATCTGTAATACATCCCGATGTCGGATTGCTGTCTTCAAATACAGCAACAGCAATCATAGGGATACCCGCCGCATCTACGACCTGTCCTTTTACCTCCATACTTTGTGCATGCGCACCAGTAGAGTATAGGGCCAGGACAAGTACTCCTAGAATTGTGATTAATCTACGCATAAAAGGTTATTGATTATTATTTTTTTAATATGAATTCAACTGGCTGACCGTGGCAGCATGAGGCAATAATGCTTGTCTTGCCATTCTCAACAGATATTTCCACACCTTCACATTCAGCAGCCAGTTTATATTCTCCGTTCAGTTCGACTGTCTTTCTTATCACCTGACTTGTCTGTGATGTCGTATATCCCTTCTTTGTGATTCCAAGGTCTGGAGTACATACGCTCATGACAACAGTTCCATCCTCGCGTGTCCTCTCCATTACAATTGTCTCGGCATCAGCTGTCTTAACGAGAGTTGACGAGCTGTCATATACCTTATATATAATATAGGCAGTTATTCCGGTCGGAGTATCCTTGACCACGTGAGCCGAAGCATCAGCCTGTATCACTGTATAGGGCGACTTCTTGGAATATGCCTTCAACTCCTTATTTGAGCCTTTTACAAGCATCATATATTCGTATGAAGCGTTCTTTGGTGAAATTCCATGGTTGAGAACGGCTGTGATGAAGTCGCCTTTTCCAGGATCCTTCATCTCATCCGATGGAGATGTCTGGTTCTTCTTCTCCACTGTAAGTCCGTATCCGTCTTTGATGAAGTATAGGTTGCCCTTAGTGTCTGTCAGGATTACTTTACCGTGCTCTGTGATATGTCTGCTGTAAGGGAAAGCTCCTGAGTATTCATCATTGATGTCCACTTCCTCTGTTCTGTCCAGAAGTGCTAGCTGATAGATAGTTGTTTCTGTAGGATAAACTGAATTGTTTGAAATGTCCGTTCCTATATGGACGATGCGGTTGTCGAAACAGAACACACTTTTTGTTGCTGTCGCTCCAGCACAGAAATTCTTTCTGTCCTTCTCTACATATGTGAATGCAAGACATCCGTTACGTCCTTCCAGTGACGAGACACCTGGAAACCTTGAATCGTTTCTTTCCATCAAAGTTCCAGGAAGCGGGCTATTGAGCAGTTCGAAAGGAAGATGGATAGTTGTTGCTCCGGGGAATCTGTTCCAGTCCCAACCCTCGCGGACATATCCGCTCTCTTTAGCTGAAGGCTCGGTGAATACCTGTGCGGTTCCGTAGCTCAGATATCTTCCGTAGCGGTTTTCTTTTGCATATATCTCTGATGCCCAGACGTCACTGTTGTATCCTTTGAGTGAGAGCATCCATCCGTCGCGTCTGTGGATTCCAAGTGCAGTGTAGTTATATACGGTAAATCCCTCTGCAGGCTTCACCTCCATAAGTCCCATCTTCTTGAATGTAGACAGAATCTCCTTATCGGTTCCTCCAAGGGCGATATATGCTCCTGCAAGATCCGGATCTGCAGGCTTTCCAGAGCCTGTGAGATCTCCCAGCATTGCCAGACGTGCAAATGCGAGCACATCCACTTCAGGAATCGCACCATCCAGAGGGTGGCGTCCGCATATACCGATACCCCAGTCGCGTATGTGGCTGTAGTTGCGCATTGCCATCAGTGAGTTCTTGAAGCACTGGCGTCCCTCCTTGTGCGGAGCGAATTCTGTGTCCTTTGTGAAGTGGCAGAAGTCTCCGACCGCTGCGAAAGCACCTACAGAATATGACGGATAGTGACCTCCGTGGTGGAAGGATGTACCGTCAGGTTTTAGACCACCGAGCGTTCCGTCAGAATATAGCATAGAGTCTCCCACCCATTGGCCAAGCAGTTTCATATATGCACACTTGGCAGCATCGTCCTTTTGTAGCATGACTGCAATGACCTTGTTGTTGAGAAGGGTGTTCCATGTATCAAGAATTTCGTCACGATGCTCTGCATATGGCTTACGTGCCTCCTGAATCGCACTCCAGTACATAAGTACCTTTGTGTACTCTTCGAGTTTTCCGGCTTTTGCCAGTTCCTTGCGAAGGATCCATATGCCCTTGTACAGGTTACGCACCTGATATCCGTAATGTTTGTTCACTCCCCAACCGCTGCCATATGCGAAACCTTGGTCTATGGCGTGGTCGATTGCGTTGATCACTCTGTCGATATTGGATGTGTTTCCGGTGTATAGATAATCAAGAGCATACCAGTATACGATTTCCTGGATATATCTGATACGCATCTCACCGAGCTGATTGTTGAACTCATCGTCGTAAAGAAGCGGAGCACCTGTGATTCCTCCATCCGGAAGTCTCCTGATGCCGTATTTCTCGTATGACGTATTAGCTCTTGGAATGAGTGTGCTCTGAGTATATTGGGCACCTGGATTTCCTGTGGCTGCCCATGCGTCCATTCTCTGCTCAATGCTGCGAAGCATCTTTGTCTGATCCGCATTAGCATGTACGAACTCAGGTTCAGGATACTGCTCCCATTCCCAAAGCCGTGCCCACTGCCAGAGTCGGCTGCGGCGCATGTAGTTGTTTTCAGGAATCTGTTTGTCCGGAACGATCTGGTCCTGCATTCTGCTCTGCATGAATGAGAGTCTGTCTATGTAGAATGTACCTTGTTGACATGATTGAGGGACTGTGATGGTCATTCTTGATGCAGAAACATTTCGTTCTGCCAATGGAATTTCCCCAAGGTGTTTTCCATCAGGTGTAAGCATGTCCTCGTATTTCACCCACATTGTTCTCCAACCTGTGAAATCCATGTTGAAATTGAATTGGCATATTACGCCATGACTTGTGTCGTGGAATTTGAAAAGGAGAGGATCGCTGATCGGTGCTGTATTATAAATCCAAAGGATCATTCCTCCTCCGTCTACTTTCATCGAGGCTTCGATATCAGCTCCATTTGTAAACATCAGCTGGACTGGACCGTTCCAATTGAATTTAACGGATGACTTGCCATCTTTATATTTTTCTGTTGATAGTTCTATCTTTCCTCTGCCATTCACTCTAAGGAAGGATGGAAGCTTATCTTCAAAGCTATGCTGAGCATTGATTGCTGCGAATGATGTGATCGAGCAGGCAATCGCGGCTATAGTCAGGATGTGTTTTTTCATTATGAAGGTACTAATAATTAGCAAATATAATAAATTTTAGGTGATTCCCTTTTATTTCTTATCTTTGCGAAAATAATTGCACTAAACTATTACAAATGAATACAAAAGTTATCGCATTTCTTGCTTTAGCAACAATGGCCATTTCATGCGCGCCGAACCAGGAACACAAGACATTTTCACCAATTTTGGATGGCCCTGTGTCAGAAATCATCAAGGAAAATGTTGCCCATGCTGAGCAGCAACTTGACTATCTCATCAAAGCATCTGAAGCTAACGACACATTAAGAATCCCTTCAACCTACAGACAGGCACTTGATGCCATTGAATTCGTCCCTACTGATGACTGGGTAAGCGGATTTTTCGCGGGAACTCTCTGGTATATGTATGAACTTACCGGCGATGAGAAGTACGCTGAGTTGGCTCAGAAGCATACAGAGATACTTCATGAGATCCAGTTCCTCAAGTGGCACCATGATGTTGGTTTCATGGTTTATGACAGCTATGGCAATGGTCTGCGCCTCAAGAATATCCCAGGATATGATACAGTTCTTGTAAATACAGCTCAGTCACTTGCCACAAGATTCCGTCCAGCTGCAGGTATTCTCCAGTCTTGGAACACACACAATCCTGCTCAGTGGCAGGCAAAGAGAGGTTGGGATTGCCCAGTGATCATCGACAACATGATGAATCTTGAACTTCTTTTCAAGGTTACAGAGATGACTGGCGATGAGACTTATAAGAACATTGCAATCAGCCATGCTGACAAGACTCTTGAGAACCACTATCGTGATGACTTCAGTACATTCCATGTAGTAGATTATAACGACGAGACAGGTGAGGTGCTTCATCATCACACAGCTCAGGGAATTGCAGACGGCTCTCGTTGGGCACGTGGCCAGGCTTGGTCAATCTATGGATTCACTGTTGCATATCGCTTTACCGGTAATGAGAAATACCTTCAGAGAGCTAAGGATGTAGCAAACTACCTCCTTGTGAATGAGGACAACATGCCGGAGGATATGGTTCCTCTTTGGGATTTCGACGTCGTCGAGTATTCAAAGAATCTTCCTAAGAACGAGTTCCTTTACAAGAACCTGAAGGACAAGGATCTTCCTAAGAAATACACTGAGATCAGAGACGCTTCATCTGCGGCTATCATCGCTTCTGCACTTTACGAACTCTACTGGTTCACTAAGGACGAGCTCTACAAGACAAGTGCAGACAAGATGATCGCAAGCCTTTCAACTGAGGCTTATAGAGCTAAGCTTGGTGAGAATGGCGGATTCATCCTCATGCATTCAGTAGGAAGCCTTCCACACTCTCTTCTCAACATTGAAGCAGGACGCGTACACGATCATAATATCGACGTTCCTCTTAACTATGCTGACTACTACTTCCTTGAGGCACTTATCCGCAAGGCCAGAGTAGAAAAGAACGAGAATCCAATTCAATAATGATACATCGAAAATCGATTATAACACTACTTGCTTGCTGCCTCTTCGCCTCTGGCGTGGAGGCACAAGTCGTTGATTACGGACAGGCCAACGGAGTCTTTTCCTTTGAAAGTGATGTTGAAGGTGTCACATCTTCAAGTCGTTCATCAGTAAGCATTTCCGATGAACATTCCAAGTTGGGGCATAAGTCTTTGAAATGGGAATGGAAGAAGAAGGGATCCAGCATGAGCATCAATGCTCCAGTTCCCTACCTTGCCAAGAACCCCAATCCGAAGGAAACGTCAGTCTCTTCTTTCGTGTTCTGGATCTATTCTCCAAAACCTCTGGAAGGACAGCTCCATTTCAGTTTCATGAAAGATGGCAAGGAGTGCTCATGGTTCGACTACCAGCTTGGTTTTACAGGCTGGAGAGGCGCATGGGTGGCTTTTGACCGAGACATGGAAGGCACTCCTGTCGAAGACATGGATCAGATCCTCATCACGACATCTGATGATCTCAAGTCAGGAGAACTCTATTTCGACGGAATCATAACTGCCTCCTTCCAGGATGTGCGATATCATACTGCAGATTGGCAGGCTCGATTCATAAATAAGGAGACGACCAACTTCTGGCTGACATTGAACCAGTTCTGGGACAATCAGTTGGATATCCCAGTTGAAAACAGGCCGATGACGGACAAGGAAATCGCAGATTGCAAGATCATCGAGGATAGATTCATCGAGCTCGTGACAGATGGCGTAAAGCCTTTGAGTATCGATGAAATTCGCAAGATCTACAATTCATACAACATCAGTTTCAATGAAGACGGCACCATCAATGGTCTCCCGATCTGGTTCATACGCTATGGTGAGACATACCTCAATCAGGGAATTCCAGATGCCATGCCGACATTTACCGCCCGCGGACAGACACTTCGTCAGTTGAATGATGCGATGCTTAAGATTGCAGTGACTTATATGAAGGAGACCGATCCTGCTGTCAAGGAAGAAATTGCTCAGATATATGTCAATCTTACAAAACATCTGCTTGATCAGGGTTTTGCTGTCGGCAGCGGTCAGGGCACACTTCATCACCTTGGCTACAGCATGAGAAACTTCTACACTGCACCTGTGATCATGAAGTCTGTGCTCAAGGAAGCCGGACTTGCCGGTCAGATGCAGATGGCTATGGAGTGGTTCTGCGGAGCAGGTGAAGTTCGCACTGCCCCTGAACAGCTTGGAATGGACATCGATGCATTCAATACATCGCTGATGGGACGTTTCGGTGCGGTCATCATGCTCAATGACGACAGCTACAAGCACGCATATTTCACTGCTCTGTCGCGCTGGGTCGACAATGGATTCAAGTACACAGAAGGAACTAATCCAGCATTCAAAAGAGACGGAACAGTCGTTCATCACAGGAAGTGTTATCCAGAGTACGCCATCGGCGGTTTCAAAGGATCTGTGAACGCTATCTGGATGCTTGCTGGCACTCAGTGGGCAATCTCTCAGGAAAGTCACCAGATTCAGAAGAATGCTTTGCTGACCATGCGTTTCTTTTCACAGCTCAAGTCCTTCCCTCTTGCAATGTCAGGAAGACATCCTGACGGAACAAGGTCGCTGATCCCTTCGCAGTTTGCACTTCTTGCCGATGCTGGTTCGCCAGATGGCACGCAGGCTATTGATAAGGAACTGGCCCAGGCGTATCTGCGTATCAATGGTGTTGGAGGCAAATGGGGAGAAAAGTTTACAGCAGCAGGTCTCGTTCCGGAAAATGCACCGGTGGGAGGTAAATATCTGCCTTACAACTGTTCGCTTTCATATCGACAGGGCGGCTGGCTTATCACTTTTGCAGGACACAGCAGATATCTTTGGGCAGCAGAGACATATCAGCGTGAAAATCATTACGGACGTTATCTGACCCATGGCAGCATGCAGCTGCTTTGCGGAAAAGACAGCTTCGAGAGCGGTTACAAGCTGGCAGGATGGGACTGGTGTCATATCCCCGGCACTACTGCAGCTGCAATCCCTATGGAGCAGATGAAAGCAAATGTCCTGAATGTAGATGAGTTTTCAGGATATGAGGAGATGCTGCTTTCAGATGAATGGTTCGCAGGCGGAGTATCATTTGGTACAGAAGCAGCAATGTATTCAATGAAGCTTCATGAGCATGATAAATATAACGGCTCACTGAGAGCATGTAAGTCATATTTTGCTTTCGGTAACAGAATTGTCTGCATCGGTGATGGCCTGGAGAATTCGCTCGAAGGTTCAGAGCTTCACACTACCCTTTTCCAAAATTCCATTTCAGCTGAAGATACATGCACTACGGAAATTCTTGATGCACCATGTGCTGTCCTGAATGATAAATTCGGCAACGCGTATTTTGTACGCGATGCAAAGGTCTGCCTGAGCAAGAGTCTTCAGCATTCTTTGCATGAAGAGACCGATGCTCCGACGGAGGGTTATTTTGAGAGAGCATATATAGACCACGGATCTGTATGTACTGGAAGTGAGGATGACCGTTATGAGTATATGGTTGTGATTGCTCCTACCAAGACTGATATTGATCTGTATGAGGCTCATCTCCCTTATGAAGTGCTTCGTGCTGATGCCGCAGCCCATATTGTCAAGGATAATATCACCGGAATCACAGGATGTGCAGCCTTTGAGACTGTCGCTTTGGATGAGAACATCATTTCACTCTCCCCTTCAGTCTTCATGTATAGCGCTACCGGTCAGCAGATGAAAATCAGTGTCAGCAATCCTGACCTTGCTCTTTATACCGGAGAGTCTGATGAGGAGTTCGACGAGGATGGAAAGAGAAAAGAAAGAAGTGTCTATGGACGTAGTTGGATAACAAATCCTGCACATCCTACTACAGTTCGTATCATTGTCAACGGTGAATGGCGTGTTGCCGGCGACTGTGAAATGAGTGTTAGACATGAAGATAGCAAGACTATAATAGATATCGTTACAGCCGAGTCTCGAACTGAAAATATAATACTAAACAAATAACGTTATGCACAAAAGATTATTAATCAGGCTTTTGGCATGCACTGCAGTTGTTGCAACCCTGGCTTCTTGCTTTACAGAGAAGGATATGGACAGGCTTGAGTCACTTGAGGACCGTGTGGAGGTCCTCATGCAGTCCGCGACAGCAGCAAATGACAACGCCATTGCTCTGAGTGCACTTCTGCAGGAAAGCACTCTGATTGTCGGCCTGAATAAAACAGATGAAGGTTATACTCTAGATCTTTCAGATGGTACTTCTGTCAATGTAATATTCGGACAGAAACTTCCTGCACTGACTCCGATTATCGGTGTTGATTCTGAAGGAAGGTGGATCATGTCACTTGACAACGGTGAAACATTCAGCGTCATACCAGGCTGTGATTCTGCTTTTCCACCCAAGGCAACCCCTCAGGTAAAAGTTGATGCTGAGGACTACTGGTGTTACAGTATTGATGCAGGTCAGACATGGACACGTATGCTTAATGCTGAAGGGAAACCAGTAAAAGCGACTTCAGGATCATCTAAGACATATTTCCAGGATGTTACCTACAATGCTGCTGAAAGTGTCATGAGATTTACTCTTATCGACGGTTCATCATTCTGTGTGCCTGTCGTGTCAGATTTCTATCTGACAATAAAGGGTCTTGAAAACAATGCAGATATTCCAGCGGGTTCTACAAGGCAATATGCCATTGAATCGTCTGGTCTTGCACAGGCAGCAATCAAGGCTCCCGAAGGATGGGCTGTCGTTCTTTCTGAAAACTGTCTTTCTGTGACAGTTCCGTCTAGAGCCAAAGAGGGTAAATATTGTGTCGAGATCTATCTTGTATCTTCAAAAGGCTATCTGAAGACAGTTGCACTTGATTTTATAGTAATTGCTGCTGGTGCAGGTTCTGATGAGGTTGCCTGTGCCGAGCATCTGCTTGATTTTTCCTATGCCGGCTATATGCATGCAGAGACCGCTCCCTGCGATGTGTATAGCTTAGGTTATAAAATTTACGATGTAACAGAATATGGAGCGGTACCAAGCGACGGCAAATCAGACAGAAAAGCATTCCTTGATGCTCTCGATGCTGCGCTTGGTTCAAATAAAAAAGTAGATGGCAACGGATGGCTTATTTATCCTAGCAAGGAAAAGGTGAATGCTATCATATATTTCCCTGCCGGCGAATTCATCCTTCATGATGCATCGGACGATGTTGATGGTAAAAGCCAGAGCATAGTCATCCCAGGTGGCAATTTTGTAATTAAAGGAGCTGGACGAGACAAGACTACACTACTCATGTCAGATCCTATGCTGCCAAAGGATGCTTCTACGCTTTACAGCAGCCCTGAGATGATACAGCTCAAGCATAACAGTGGCTTGTCAGCATTGACCACAGTCAGCGGAAAGGCTGATAAGGGTGCATTCAGCATTAACGTTGCCTCGACTGCCGGCATATCGGAGGGCTCTTGGGTCTGCCTTTACGTCAAGAACAGCAACACCGACTTCGTTGCTCAGGAAGTTGCCCCTTATAAGGTAGATCCTTCATGGGATATTTATAAGACCGGCGTGGAAGTGATTGATTATCATCAGGTGAAATCAGTTTCTGGTAATACGGTGACTTTCTATGAACCTTTGATGCATGAAGTGGATTCGAAGTTCGGATGGGAGGTAAAGAAGTTCCCTCACTATGAGAATGTCGGAGTCGAGGACCTTACTTTCAAGGGTAATGCAGTTGCAGATTTCGAACATCACAAGGACTGGAATCATGACGGTGGATACAAGCCGCTCAGCATGAACAGACTTGTGAATTCATGGGTAAGACGAGTTGACTTTGTAAGCACAAGCGAGGCTTGTTCTATCGTAAACAGCGCCAATGTCTCTGCATATGACATCGAGATGTCAGGCAACCGCGGACATGCTGCTGTCCGTTCGCAGGCTTCATCACGCGTACTTATCGCTGCAACAAAGGATATTTGCTCTGATGGTGCGGGTAATTTCCATGGAGTGGGAGTCTCAAAGCAGAGCATCGGCACTGTGCTTTACAGAAATGTATGGGGTGACGACAGCTGCTTCGAGTCACATGCTACCCAGCCCAGAGCGACTTTGATCGATTGCTGTAAAGGTGGATGGCACAGAGGTCATATGGGTGGAAGCGCCAATCAGGCACCTCATCACCTTGCTGACCTGACCATATGGAACTTTGAGGCGACAAAGACAAGTGAAAGTGGAGAATTTCAATGGTGGGACGAGTCTATCTCATGGTGGAGGTTCCTGCCTCCTGTGATTGTAGGTTTCCGTTCTCTAACAGGACTCTCCTTCGATCAGACACAGGTTCTTGCGGAAGAACTGCATGGACAGACTCCTTATCCAGAGTCACTGTTTGAAAGCCAGCTTAAGGCCAGATTGGGATCTGTACCAGCATGGCTGAATGAATTGAAAAATTACTAATTACTAATAAATATGAAAATAACACGTAACATTTTTGCATTGTCTGCAGCAGGTCTCCTTTTGGGTGCTGCATCTTGCTCTGATTTTTCAGAGGTGAATGACAGACTTGATCAGCTCGAAGGAAAAGTACAGGTACTTGAGTCTGTGATTCCGACATTGAATTCAAACATCGAGGCTCTTCAGGCTCTTGCAGGTGGTGGTACTATCAACAAGGTCGAGGAGAAGGATGGCGTTTACACCATTACACTCAGCAATGGCCAGACTCTTACTATCAATCAGGGTTCTGTAGGTGTTGCAAACGCGCCTGTAATGTCAATTGACAAGGATGGATACTGGATGGTTGACTATGGTACAGGTCCTGAGTATCTGCTCGTTAACGGCAATAAGGTCAATGCTACCGGAGAAAGCGGAGTAACTCCTGTATTCGGTGTTGATGCTGATGGCAACTGGACTGTGAGCTATGATGCTGGCAAGACTTATGAGAATGTTCTTGGTGCTGATGGCAAACCAGTTCCAGCTGTGCCACAGGAGGGTTCAGACGAGTATTTTGCTGATGTTGTGTATGATGGAAAGACTTTGACTGTCGAGCTTAAGGATGGTCAGAAGCTGACACTTCCTGTAGTGCCAACATTCTATTTCACAATCGAGGCGGAAGGTGTCCAGGTGCTTCAGGCTGGTGAGACAAAGACATTTACTGTAAAGAGCGCTGGAGTTGCTTCAGCAGCTGTTGTGGCAAAGCCTGCAAACGTAGAGGTTACCCTCAATGATAATACCCTCACTGTCAGTGCTGTAGCGACCAAGTCAATTTCTGCAGACACCACTAAGGATATAGCCATTCTTGCTGTTTCAGCTGAGGGCTTCTCTACAATTGCAAAGCTTCAGGTAACTGTCGGCGAGGCTGGTGAGACTCCTGATCCAGAGGATCCTACGCCATCTGAGCCTGAGGACCCAACACCTTCTGAGCCATCAAATGATTATGAGAAGTACATGGCTGGACAGGATATCGCAGTTGGTAATATCACAATAAACAAGACTACTTACGGTGATGCTGTTCTTATCAATAACGCATCTGAGAGCAAGAACATTGCGACTAATGGAGTTTATTTCGTGGCATCTGACGCAACTGACGTGACAATCAACGGAACAGCTTCTCAGCTCGTTGTTCTTTCACTTGATTCTGCTCTTGCAACAATCAAGAGAACAGAGAACAAGTCATTCTACCTCAATGCTTCAGCAGAGAACGACTACATGATCTTCTCTAACATCAAATATGAGACTGTAATGACAAGCGGAAACGTATTCGGTATCGGTGGAGATGGTGAGGTGGAGACGATCTTCTTCAACAATTGTAAAATCGAGATTCCTGCCGGTATGAATTTGCTTTATGGCCAAAAGAATATCCTTAATATCAATATGACAGATTGTGATATCAAGTTGCATGCAGGAACAGGAACCAAGAATCTTTTCCAGACAAATACAACAAGTACATATGCATCAGTTGTATTTAAGAATAATGTCATATACTGTACTGATGGTACTATTTCTAATTTCGGACTCTTCAGCAACAATAATGCGACCATCACATCATTGGAAATGAGGAACAATACATTGGCACAGGTATATGCCAAGGGAACAAGCGGTTATGTTTCTGCCAAAGATGTAAAGGCGGCAGACGTTGTTCTCAACCTGTTCTATGTGCCAGACTTCTCAACCATTATCCCGGATAAATATGTTGGAATCATCTGGGTTCCAAGCACAGTTGATGATTCTTCCTTTGCTGAGACTATAAAATCTAATCTTGCATACTATAATGCTGATTCAGTTCCTACTTATAAGATAAAGGGAACATATTATAATAGTGTGGGAACAGTCTATTCAAAAGCGAAGGCTGATAATCCTATCCCGTCTCCAGACTATGTAAACGGTGTCTTCACTCCAGGTGAGACATATAAGTCATATGGTGCGAAGAGATAATTTCCCCAACTGTCATTCCGAGCGAACGGAATGAGTCGAGGAATATATAACTTCAAGAGATGCAGTCCATTGGGCTGCATCTTTTTTTTGTCCATCAAAAAGATTTTCATATCTTTACCAAGTTTGACCACGTATAAAATATTTTAACTAATACAGCTATGATTAAAAAACAGACCGACATGGTCGCAACTATTTACGAATCTCCGAAGTCTGAGGTCGTAAAACTTAATAATGAGAGCCTGCTTTGCGCAAGCATGCAGCAGCTTGAGGAGTATGAGAAGGAATATGAATGGTAATATGGAGGGTATGATTATGAAGATGATGAAATTTTTCTTGCTGACTGCAGCAGCTGTAGCAGCAATCTCATGCGCGAAGGAAAACCTTCCAGTTGAAAATGAAACTCCTGCTCCTGAAGTGGAACTTGTGCCTATGACTTTTACAGCATCATACGCTGAGGCAGATGATGCTGAGACAAAGGTCGCATATGAAGGTGGTGCGACTGTCTGGAAAGTAGATGACAAGATCATGCTCATTGCTTCAGATGGTACAGCAACTGAATTTACTGCTACGTCTGTAGAGGGCAACAGGGCTACTTTCGAGGGTCTCACTAATGAGAAAGCTGATAGTTACTATGCAGTATCCCCTGCTTCAGCTTACGTTGGTAATGATGTTGCCAATGGAAAGATCTATGCAAACATTCCTCAGAATCAGACTGCAGTTGCCGGTTCGTTCGATCCAAAGGCATTTCTTTCTGTAGCATCTAACGAAGGTTCTGAGCTTTACTTCAGAAATTCATGTTCAGTTGTAGGATTTAAGCTCTCTGCCCCTGCTGGAGTAAAGAGTGTACGTTTCACCGCAACCGATCAGACAAACCTTGCCGGAACAGGTGTAGTCAAGACTAGTAATATACCTACACATACATGGGACGGAACATACGAAGGCAGATCAGCTTTTGACATGATCACTCTTAATGCTCCGGAAGGTGGTTTCCTTGCTGACACTGATTATTACCTTACAATCAGAGCAAACACATGTCCAAAGGGAATCAATGTGTATGTAGAATATGAAGACCAGGTAAAGTCTCGCAACAGCGCAAACCCTCTCTTCCCATCGGATGTACATCCAGCGAATATGATTAGAAATCTTGGTCAGCTCGATAAGAACCTTACTGATATTACTCCATATGACAGCTACCAGATGGGATTCGATCTCGTAGTCGGCGACAAGGTGTACAA
>JAEIGA010000926.1_pt1 | contig 43892 bp, 61 predicted proteins | sample 9270691 | NCBI WGS metagenome assembly JAEIGA01 (sample SAMN17057246, study PRJNA624740) | gut metagenome | biome: biome; isolation source: fecal sample | host: Bos grunniens | place: China: Xizang | collected 2019
AAGAAGATCTGCTCTACTATTAATAAAAATATAGATCATATTAGCATTACTGCAGCTGAAGAGCTTCAGAAGAACTTCAATAAGGATTCTGATGAATATAAGAAACTCGAAGCCAGAAAAGCTGAGTTAGGTATATCTGATGAAGATCTTGAAGTTACTGAAGAAGATAAATTAGAAGTAATCGGTAAGAAGCTTGAGTGCATGACAGAATTATACATGAATTCTTGTCAGGAGACAGATAAGCTCAAGAAAGATCTTAAAAATTCTCAAGATGAGATGGAGAAGGTTAGAGCTTATACAGAAAGAAAGCTTAAGCATCTTGAAAGAATTACCGCTAGTCAGCAGAAGTTAATGCAGCAGAGAATTGTAGCTACTGCTGAAAGATGTAAGATAGCTATATCCGCTAATACTCAATTAAAGAAGCAATTAACCGATTCCAAGACTAGATTACAAAACGTAATTACAGCAAATTCTTCGCTTACTAAAGAATTGAATTCATTGAAAAATTCTAACCTTATATATCAACAGAAGATAGAATGCTCCGCAGCAGATATTGAAGATAAGACTGCAACGATTTCTACCCTTCAGGACAAGTTAGATAAAACTGTTATGGCAAGTACTGAAGCAAGTAGAAAGGCATCAAACCGTGATGAGGAAGTTAAACGTCTGAGATCTGAGATATCGGCATCTACTCAAACTTTATCTGATCTGCAAGATCAGATTAGTGAGATGAATGATATGTTGTATCAATATCAGCAAGCATACGCTGGTATTTATGCATCTGCTATTGGAGGTTCTACAGAAGGTGTATCTGTAACAGCTTCAACTTCAGTCCAGGATCTGGAAAACTTAATTCAAGGTTCTACTAATACATCTAATATTATGAGTAATCCGGATTTCATTGATGATTATCTGGATCCTGTAGATGTTATAAATGAAGATAATGATTTTGGTGCAGATTTAGTAACACTTTAAGTTAATTAAAATTATTATTAAAATAGGAGATAAAAGACAATGGCTATTACAAAGAAGACAATTAAAGCTTCCACAAGCCGTATGCCTGCGAGAAACGCTAGACCTGTTATGGCTTCACGTCGTACAGTTGCTAGACCTCGTAGCATCAACGCTGGCACAAGCGTAACTGCTAGTGCAAGAACCCGTAGACCTATGCAATCTGTATCCGCTCCTGCTTCTAATATAAAGCTCACTAAGGAGCAGCAGATCTTTGCTAATACTCTTATGAGAACAGCTAAGAAGCAGCAGGCTATTATGGGTGCTACAAACACATCCAACATCATGGCAAAGCCCGAGTTTACTCAGCTTCTTCCTCTCTTCGTTCAGAAGTTGTTAGTTCCTGAGATTATGGGTACAGTTGCTATGACATCCAGAGATCAGCTTATCCCTTACTATAAGGTAATCGCTGAGAATACAAAGGGTGAGACAGCTAGAGGTTCTGTATTCTCTGATGCTTTCGTAAACAAGCAGGGTATGGATCCTAACTTCTCTGGTCGTGTTATCAGAAATGAAGTTGTAAATGGTGGTGCTCTTGCTTATACACCGGTTCTCCCTGGATCTGTTTCCATCTCTGATGGTGTTGATAGCTATTATGACGACGGTAACAGAAATCTTATCAAGGTTTCTGATGAGTCCGTTGCTGGTACAATCGATTATTCCCTCGGTACTGTATCTCTTACAGGTGATCTTTCTGCTTCTTATCAGTATGATAATGAGACAGTAGGTCCTGATCAGAACGGTCAGTATGGTGCTAAGATGGGTAAGATCTACTTCGATCTTGATACTATCCACCTCACAGCTCAGGCTCACCAGCTTGCTTGCTACTGGTCTGTATATTCTGCATTCGCAGCTTCTACAGAATGGGGTTCTAACCTCGGTGATATGGCTAAGGAGTCTGCTATCTCTGAGCTTACAGCTGAAATCAATTCCCTCGGTTTCAACGCTCTTGAGAATGCTGCTGCTTATAAGCCTCAGTTCGACTGGGATGCTTCACCTATCTTCCACGGTGCTGTAGATCCTCAGGGCTTCCTCAACATGTTCATGATGAAGCTCAATCAGGCTGCTGCTTCTATCTATGATGCTACAAGAACTGTTAGACCTAATAAGCTCATTATCGGTCTCAATGTAGATGCTTGTATCTCTATGATGGATAAGTTCCAGGCTGATAGCAATACAGATTCTGTAGGTCCTTACAAGTCTGGTAAGCTCGGTATCTATGATGTATTCGTAGATCCCAACATGGATCCTAATAAGTGGGTTATGACTGCTAAGGATGATAAGGACTTCAGAAAGACAGCCGGTATTTTCGGTGAGTATATGCCTTTCGTAAATACTGCTGAAATCGGTCTTGCAGATATGTCAGTACAGCAGGGTTACGCGAATATGTGTGATATTCGCATCGTTAATCCTAACCTCTGTGTATCTGGTAAGATTTACGGTTCTTACTAATCTACTCGATTAACAGTTGAGAAATCTGACCAATTTTTCAACTTTAAAATAAATAATTAATTTCACTTCTAAACTCACCTCCGAGAAATCGGAGGTGTTTTATTGCTTGTCATTCATATCAATGCTGAATCTATATTTCCATCATTCCGATAATATGTTATAATATTATAGGAGGTGCAAATATATGAGCATTAAGGTTTGCGCATTATGTGGTCGAGAATTTGATTCTCATGGGACTAAAGCTAAATATTGTAAATTGCCATTTAAGAAAATTTGTATAGCCTGCGGAGAAGAATTTAATGCTATATGCTGGCCTAAAGCTAATGATGTATGCGATAAGCCTGAATGTAAGCGAAAAGCCGGCTGTGCAGGATTTAAAACTAAGTCTACTTTTCGTAAATGTCAAGTATGCGGTAATGATTTTATAGCTACTAATGCTAATCAGACTTGTTGTGGCAGATCTATTACTAAATTATGTATTGTATGTGGTAAAGAGTTTGAAGCTAAATGTACTGTGCAGGAATCTTTGCACCATACTACTTGTAGTATTGAGTGCAAGAATCAATATGCTAGAAGTCGCGTAGAAGCTCATTATTTAAATACTACGCGCATTTGTAAGTGGTGCGGTAAAGAGTTTCACCCAAGAATTAATAGTCAGATTTTGTGCGAAGATACTCATTATGAGACTTGTATTATTTGCGGAGAGAAGTTTGAATTACCGAAAAAGTTCGATCTTAATGATCATAAGATGACATGCTCTAATGAATGTACAAGTTTATATAAATTTAGAAACGGCAACCCGTTTCAATTAGAAGATTGTCGTAAAAAGGCTAATAATACTATGCTGGAAAAGTATGGTAAAAATTATAGATCTATTATTGCATCTAAAAGTTGGGCTACCTTTGAAGCTCGTACTGGATATAGTTATCCCTCCCATAGTCCAGAAGTACGAAGTAAAGCAGCTAAATCTGCTAAAGTATCTAAATTAGAACTTAGAATTGCTTCCATGTTATACGAGTATGGGATAGAATTCATTCATCATTATATGCTTACAGATAAAATTAGAAATTTAGCCCACGAGTACGATTTCTATATTCCCAAATATAGAATTCTACTCGATGCAGACGGTTTATATTTTCATTCTTATACATCAGACCCTGATGGTAGACAAGTTAGTGATAATTTAGATGATGTGCGATTAGCTCTAGTTCCATCAGACCATATTTTTCATATAATTATCGAACAGAATGAAGATAAAGGCATGAAGGAGCTTGTTGAAATTATTAAGAGTATAGATAGCGGAGCATTTGATTATGATTCTAAGCTGTTTGACTGGTGCAGATCTATAGAATTTCCATACCCTTTTTATGATGATAAGCGCTTAAACAGGGATTATAAATCATTATGTGATTACACACGACTGGATAAGTATACTCCGCACTGCAGATTAGGCGAGTCTATTATTCGTAATTATCATCATTCCATATATCATGCACATTGCGGGAATTCTTTGAGCCCTTATGATGGTTGGTACAATGATGATGTTTTAAAGAAGACTATTCTTAATCGCCTAATCTATATTAATAATGTAGATCCCAGTAAAATATTGCGCGGATTATATATTAGTAAATTAGCTCCGCGTGTATCGATATTTAATCCAGTATTAGCTAAATATCTCATAACTAAATATCTGCCAGAATATACTACTATATTTGATCCCTTTTCTGGCTATTCTGGTAGACTTTTAGGTGCTTGTTCTTTAGGTAAAAGATATATAGGTCAGGATTTAAATGATAATGCAGTTGATGAAGCTAATCAAATTATATCTTTCTTGAATTTAGATGCGACAGTTTCACAAAAAGATACTTTAGAATCGAGTGGAGAATATGATTGCTTATTAACTTGTCCACCATATTCTACAAAAGAAATATATGCTAATGAAACTGTGTTTAAGTCTTGTGATGATTGGATTGATGAATGTCTTAACAGGTTTAACTGCAATAAATACATATTTGTAGTTGGTAGTACTAAAAAATATAAAGACTTCATTGTGGAAACTCTTGGAACTGCTTCACATTTAACTAAAATTACCGAATATGTTATATGCTTAACCAAGCAACCTTCTATTCATATAGCTTAAATATTAGTTGGAGGTTTAAACTTATGCGCATCATTCATAGTTCTAGCATTTCAGATAGACGCAAAATTGTAGCTGCTGAGGATAATGTATTTGATGATATAGGTATGGGCGATGATGAGCCCGTGGGTTCCGATTTAGAAGATGATGCTCTTGGAGATCAGTTAGATAATTTAGAAGATAATCTCGAAGATATTCAGGACACCGTTGAAGATGTCGAAGAAGACGACATCGATATTGAAGTAGATAATAATATCGTTGATCATCTTATCGCTGAGTGCGAGAATTGTAAAGGTGTTTTTATCTCAGCCATGATAGCTTCTGATCAAGACGTAGATAGTATTAGCGGCATTTGCCCTCTTTGTAATAAAGATACTACCCAGCAGCTTAAGTGGATTATTAAGAAATATCCGGAGGATGATATTCTATGACACTTAAAGAGTATATTTGGAACACACCTGAAGGCGCTGAAATTACTGTATGGGATAAAGATTGGGATATGGAAACCTATTTCTATAATCAAACTGATGATGCTTGGGATAGAGCTATGATGAAGTTAGCTTCTAAATTAAATGTAGTTGAAGCTCGCGATAATGGTGTAGTAGTTGATCTCTATGAACTTATTGAGCGTAATCAACCTGCTTTAGAAGAATCCGGTCTATTCTACGATGCAGATGTAGATGCTATCATGGAAGATATGGATAATATTCTTGCTGGATATGTATCAGAAGAATGGCTTGAGAAATTTGTCAGTTGCTTGAGGTAATTAAATGCCCTTAAAGAAAGTATTTGGAATAATATCATATTTTCCTGATTGTGATACAGCATATCATACAGAAACTCGGAATACTCGTATTCCGAGATTTTACAATTTACTCAAGAAGTTAGATGAATATTGGTCTGATGTAGATATTATTATCATCGCTCAGAACTGGAAAGATGATGTTCAGCTACCAAATATTCGCAACAAGATTATTCGTTATGACTACCCGAAGCTTGGTATCTTAAATGCTCGCAGAACTTTGCGCGAGAAATTTCTCGAATCTGATTATGATTATCTCATTATGCTTGACGATGATGGCATTATATCCGCAGAAGATCCTACTTTGTATATGTCCGAAATAGATAAGCATCCCGGAGGTATCGGTGTAATTAGACATAATCAGTGTCCTCTTATGCTACTTGCCATATCTAAAGAAATATACTCTCAAATTAATGTACCAGATATAGATCCTGAGAAGGGTGAAGGTTTTGAAGATGATATATTTGTAGCAACTTGTTTCTCCAAATTCCCTGATAAGGCTTTTGATTTTCCGAAAACTTGTGTTACTGAAACTAGCTTTAAATATACTGGACCTGGAGCATGCCCTTCAACTTGGTCTAGAGAACAGAAAATAGACTGGAGATATATTAGAAATAATACATTAAAGATAGTCGCAGAATTGGAAGGTAAATCAACAGAACATATGGATGTAGTTATTCCTTATGTAAATTGTGCCGATTCTGAATGGCAGAAAGTATATCAAGTAGTAAATAAATCATCTGCTAATAATTCTGTAAGATTCAGATCTTGGGGTACATTGAAGTACCTGTTCAGAAGTATCGATAAATATCTTCCTTTTGTGGATAGAATAGTTCTTATTGTCGCCCAACCTTCGCAAGTCCCTGTTTGGGTAAATAGGGATACAGTTAAGGTAGTTTATCATCAGGATTTTATACCTAAAGAGTTCTTGCCGACATTTAATAGTTGCACAATAGAAAGCTTCTTATACAATATTAAAGACTTAACAGAAAAATTCATTTATCTTAATGATGATATGTTTGCTATCAGCTCGTGCACAGTTGAAGATTTCTTTACAGGAGATAAACCAAATATTAAATTTGTTACTAATGAAAAGTATAATTCTGAAGCTACTTTTAGGTGTCAATGCCGTTCCGGTATGAATATGGTAGGTGACGCTTTAAATAAGCCGAGATATAAAGAAGGCTATTTAATTAGACCTTATCATATTACTTCTGCTATGACAAAAGAATCTTTGATTAAAGTTAAAGATTTATGTGAAGATAAAATATTATCCACAATATCTAAACTTCGTGAACCTAAGAATGTTAATCAATATATTTATTCATATTATCAATACTATACTGATAATTATGTCAGTAGAGTTGTTAGTTATAAATATATCGAAATATCTGATAAGTCTCTTAATGCTATCAGACAATTAGTATTAAGTCATGATTATCAATGGATATGTATTAATGATTCTAAGCATATTCAGAATTATAATAATGCTCGCGGTATGATAATAGAAACCTTTAAAAAGAAATTCCCGAATAGATGCAGGTATGAGTTATGAAAAGATACATATATGCTTCAATTGGTATTGATTTATCTGTATTTGATGGTACGCCATTCAAGCCTGATACTGGTACTTCATATTATGATAACTTCCTCAATGCTAATGATTTAGCCTACATGCAGAAAGCTAAAAATCGTAATGGTGAAATTATTATGATGACACCTAATGAGTATTTTGAAGCTTGTGCTAATGATATATTTGAAGGCAGACATACTGTAGCAGATCTAAAGCGTCAGCGTGAATATAGTAGATTTAAAGATGGTAAAGCTTTCATAGACAAATATGTTGAAGACATGAAATCTGGCGATAAATTCCCGCTCTGCTTTTTAAATTACGCTGATTCTAGTCAAGAGGGTTTGCATAGAATGTATGCTGCTGGAGAAGCTTTCGGGTGGGATACTAAATTCCCAGTTCTAGTGGTTACTATAAATGATCAGGCTTGGGAAGATTTTGTAAACCTTAGATGTGAAGCTTCTAAATTCGAAGATTATGGATTTAAAGATATCTGTGAGCTAGCTGCAGATAGTATATCCAATTGGAGAGAACCTCCTCCGGATAATCTAGAAGAATTATATAGAAATGCTATTATAGCTACAGCTAAAAATCAAGGCTACGACATTGATGCTGAAGTAGAACTTCGTATACATGATGAACATCAGCAATTGCAAGCCTGGATTAGTCGTTATAAAGATTATCAATATGAAGTACTATCTAATCCTTACGAAGTTTGGGTAGACGATTTGTATGATATGGGACAGTACGACATGTACCAGCGTATATCAGAAGATAGTACTTCAGATGATATAAACATAGACGATTTATTTTTTAACTGAAGGAGACTGGATTATGACTAAAGGCTATTGGACATCCAATCAGGACATAAGCTTAGATTTTGAATTTACTATAAATCTCTTAGATCTCGATATCTCTGAAGAGAATTATGAAAGTTTTGAAGAAGCTGTTGTGCGAGCTATTACTGACAGTAATATAGATGGTGATGTAGATATTGTGGGTACTGATATTATCGAAGGTGGTTTTATAGGTACAGAACCGATAGAAGATTATTTCCACATTATAATTACATGTACTCTGGAAATGGAAGACGATGAATATGGTATTGCGGAAGGTGTAGATATAGATAGATCTAGGTTAATTTCAGAATTAACTAAAATTCCGATAATTGGTCAGTATATTAATACAGCTTCCATAGATATTCACATCTATGCTGCAAGTGAAAGTAATTGGATAACTTATGAGCCTGATTATGATTCAATGCCCGGCGGGCCAGATTACTATGATGATTAAGCAACCTTCTTTGCGTATATAATTTCTATTAAGGAGACCTACTATGAATATAGAATCTAGTAAGAAAAGACCTATAAGTAAATTAGCTTCAAAGATATATTCTCCTGAGAAAATTACCGAAAAGGTACGTACAGGTTATCATGGAGATGAAACTATGATGCATGCATTTCAGAATATTATTCATGATCCCAATAGTATTATCGCTGAGCCTGATAAGAAGGGTAATTCTGATATTTTATATAACGGTAAGAACATCGGTTGGATGAATATTGAGCAGGGTGTGTGCTGGATCGATGATAAAGAATATGGAGAAGATAATGAGGGGTCTTACCTAAGCGATATAGATGCTAGTGAGGAGATCAGTGCTGCAGATGATGATATCAATAAAGATGGTTGGGCTTCTACTCTTGAGCAAGCGTTAAAGTCCGAACTCTTCTATTCTAGACTTATGGAAGAAACTGTAAATGCTATCTATTCTAATACTGGAGATTTTGATCAAGCAGTATTTATGGAAGCTGATGAATTCTATGATCTTAATGCTAAGAAAGATGTGCATGATATACTCTTAGATTTCTATAATGGTAAAGATTTAGACATTGATAAAGATGGAGCTAACCCTAACCGAGATTATTTTAGACGTGACGGTAAAGCTCATGTACAATCAACCAACGACCCCGGACAGATATATGTAGATGAGATTTTAGATGATATTGTAAAATTTATTGTAGATCACGCTGATGATACATATTATCCCGATGATATTATGGAAATCCTTGAGCATTATGCTGAATCTGATGAAGATGAGGAAGAATTTGAAGAAGAATAAATCGCTGGACATATTCTAATTCCTTTCATTACATTAAATCCTCCAAAATCGTTATTTATAATAATAATATTTTGGAGGATTTAAAATGTTAGCATATTTTCAACCCGTAGAAATCTCTTATACCGATATTAATCAGAATAAACAGACATATAATCAGTTATTAGACTATGCTCTATATGGTAGGGCCGTTAATAGAGGAGCTGAATTACCTTATGACAATCCTACAATGGGGGACTTCACTAAACGCATATTCATGTGGCTAGATGGTACAGACTTCTATACCGCCCCAGCTTCTACACAATTTCATGATAGTTTTGAAGGCGGTTTAGTATTTCATAGCCTTAATGTATATAATCAAGTACTAGATCTTATAAAGCTGCCTAAATTTCAATCAGTAGATATATCCTCAGCCGTATTTGTAGCACTCATTCACGATTGGTGTAAAATTAACATTTATGAAACCTACACCAGAAATGTTAAAGATGACTCAGGTAACTGGGTTAAAGAACTTGCTTATAGAACTCGCAAAAACTTTATAAGTGCCGGACATGGCCCACAATCCTTAATAGATGCTATGCTATTCTGCACTACTAAATACTCCGCACTATCTAATGATGAAATGATGGCTATCAGATGGCATATGTATACTTATGATGTCACATCTTACGATCTTAGACCTCTGAATAACTGTTGTGAAGTTATCCCTTTAGTACATCTTATACAGTTCGCAGATCAATTAGCAGTAACTAAATACTAAATTCTTAAATAATCTAAGAATTGTCGTTATATAATATACCTTAAGGAGGTGATATTATGATTAAGAAGATAGTTACCGGAATATCATTAGCAGTATCATTATTTTCAGCACTTGCCGTAGCTTCTATTGGGGATGCCCCTAATTGGTGGCAGTTAATAACACCTTGGGTGGTAGTATTTACTATATCTGTGATAATCGGACTTGTTGCTAATAACATTGAAATAATCCGCAGATATACTTACCCGGCATTTGTATGCTTTTTAGCTTGGTTAAATGAACATAAGATGATACATACTAATTTCGCTAAGCAGTCTAATTACATTTATCATAAGCATAACAGAAGTTATAGTAAATTATATGAAATTACTCAGTATCTTTATGATCGTGTAATGTTTTCGGAGGGTTAATGGGGTTAGATAATTATCAAGAACAAGTAGTTAATTCTACGGATAAGAAAATTTTATGTCTTGCTGGAGCCGGAGCAGGTAAAAGCAAGACATTATTAGCTAGAATTGAAAGACTTATTCAGGATGGTGTTCAACCCTTTAGTATATTAGCTCTCACATTTACTCATGCGGCAGCTGCAGATATGCGTGAGCGTTATGAAAATGATAATCCAGGTAAGCTTATTCCGGAATTTAGAACTTTTCACAGCTTTAGCTATAGTTTGATTTGTAAAGATTATGCTATTCGTACTGCTTTAGGCTATGACACTATTCCGGATATAGCTTCTCCAGAACAAGAAAAAGAATTATCCACTAAAGCAAAGGTTCAGTGCAAAATTACACTGCCTACAGAAAAGTTAAATACTCGAATAGGTCTTACTCGTAAAGAACAGTGGCAAGTGGAACTCTATGATAGAGCATATACTCGCTTACTTAAACAGAATAATCTTATTACTTTCGATACTCTCAATTCTGAAGTATCTGCCTTATTTGCAGCAGACGATCCAGCTACACTAAGATATAAGCAGCAGTACGAATATATGTTCGTTGACGAATTTCAGGATACCGATAAAGTGCAAGCTGAGTTTATATTCTCCTTTAAAGATAGTAATTTGATGGTTGTAGGAGATTCACTGCAATGTATTTATCAATTTAGAAATTGCAGCAATGAGTTTATTAAATCATTATCTACAGATATAACTTGGTCTAAATATAAGCTCTTAATGAACTATAGATCTACTACTCAAATATGTGATTATGCTAATAAATTTAGTGCTAAATATGCAGATGAAACTTATAGAATTGAAATGATCGGCCAGCGTGATGGAGAAGAAGTAGTAGATAAGCGCACGCCAACTCCAGAAGAATATACATCAATTAATATAGATTCTATAGACGATATGATTAAAGATCTTAATTCATTATCTGGCACATCTGCAATATTGTGCAGAACTAATAAAGAAGTAGATGCTATTAGTGGATATTTAGCTGGTCGGGGTATTACACATACTACAAAGCATGGGACTAAAATCCCCAGATTAATTGAATGTGCATTATCTGATGAGTATATGCAGAGCTATTTAGCTTCACATCTATCATCTACTAAATATGGTGAATATATAAGACTTACTACAGATAAAGCGCCAGATATTAACTGGTTTTTAGCTACTTATGGAGACAATACTAAAATCTCTGCAGATAGCAAGAAGATATTGAAATTAAGAGAAATTTCTACGCTTCTTATTTCAAATACTGATAAACTTCGTGAAATAAAGAAAGTTCTTAAAGTAGATATACCTTATACCGATCAGGACCTATTCGGTAAATCGTTATTATATTATATTCGTGATACTGTGGAGGAAATTAAATCTAATGAACTTTATGTAGGTACAATTCACTCTGTAAAGGGGCTTGAATATGATAATGTATGTGTAGCTAATGTAGGTTCTTATTGTTTTCAGTTAGGTAGCGAGGAGATGAATAATCTATTCTATGTAGCTATTACTAGGGCGAAGAATCGTTTATTTGTGTATAGGATTTAAGGAGGTATTTATGGACTTTAATGAAAATATTTGTAATTTACCCGAAATCTGTACATTAACATTACATAGACTTCCCGATGATAAGGGATATGCTATAGATTTCATTACATATGCGGAAGCTGCTACTAATTCTGGAAGGTTCCCAGGTTTATGGACATCTAAAATTCTATCTCATGAAGATTTGAATGGGTTTTATCATATATTGCAAGTAAATCAGCTTGATATTAATTAAGTAATGTGGAGGATAATATCAGGATATATTGAATAAACATAATTAGGAGGTATATTTATGGTTTCATTTAACATTTGTGAGGGCAGCCCTGGAGCATTAACATTTCTTATGCAAGCATACGACAAGTATTTGTTTGTGGCTGAAAGGGCGTTCCAGAAGATGCAAGATGCTGGAATTACTGGTCCTAAATTGTATATGATTTGGAATGATTGCTGTGATCGGGATACTGATAAGGCTGTAGATATGATGCTAAACGAAGATATAAATACTATTCTTCATTATATTAATTATGAGAATGGTAGAGGTATTCGTTATGGATGATTACATTTGGTATACAATTCAATCTGATATACATAGATTAGAGGAGGTTAAATAATGGCTCCAATAGTATCTTCGACAGCATCGACAATAGCATACATACGTTCCGATACTATTACAAGTACATGGGCAAGCATAGACGATCTGATAGATAAGAGAATTCAAGAAACTGTATCAGATATGACGAGTAAGCTATCCGCCATGGCATGCACGGGATGTGGAGGTAATATCAATCCACAAACGCTCGTATGCAGTTGTTGCGGTAGGCAGTATAGGTTGGTAGCTTCTAATGACGAGGTAGTAGATAATGCTAGATACGACACGACAGAAGTATTTTGAAAGGATGGTCAGTAACTGCTATTTGCAGATGGTTGAATCTCTTGATGATGATGTAACCGATAGTGAGTTCCAGTATTTTCTGAGCACAATGATGACAAAAATTTCGACAGAGCTATCGTGGGGGCTCCGTCGACGCGCGAAGTCTAAGGAAACTAAGAGCTCTGATTCTGAGGTTGACTTATGTTCGATAAAATAAGATATCATAAACGATCTGAAACATGGTATGATCGATATAAAGAAACCATATGGATAGGTTTCGAAGAATTTTTCTTTATGGGTTCGGCATTACTTGCATTTTATTGGTTCAATTCTGGAGGAGTTAAATTATCAATAGTTATGACTATAAATACGATATTAGGGTTCATTAGAGTAATTCAGCGCAGTATGCGTTTGGAGGCTAAAGTATGATTGATATCGCACCGTTAGTAACTAAATATAAAGATTTCACAGTACTTCAGAAGGCTACTCCATTTAATGAACTCTATAAAGATGTTGATATCCCTAAAGTACCTGTTCATTCTTTACAGGTTGCAGGCGATGATATCGTAGGATTCTGTGGATGGTTCAAATGGATAAACAACGAGCTTATTCCAGGTGATGGAGATAGCTACAACCCAAAGATGAAAGTCATTGCATATAAGAAATATCGCCTGGATGGTGAAGATAGAATAGCAATAATTGTAGGAGATGATTGGTAAAATTGAATGAGTTACACACCAATAACTAAGCCTGGTAAGCGTAGTTGTAAATACTATAATACTTGCGGTAATAGCGAAAATTGTAAGCGATGTGGCAGTTTTACAAAAAATAAATCATGAAAACTAAATTAATGTTTATACAAGGAGGGAATCATAATGGATATGGGTGCATATGTGCAGATCGGAAATCTTGGTAAGATTGCAGAAGCTAATGGTATTGAAGTTCCAAGACTTCGCGGCTATAGATTAATGAAAGATGAAAAGCCGGTTAATATTGACGAAGTTATAAAGGGAAGAAATGTTGAAGCTAATTGCTGCATAGACCTTTGCGAATGTTACTGGACTCCTAACGCCAGTTGGATAGAGTGTAGTGATGAAACGAAAGCCCTCTGTACTAAATATGTTACTAATTTTGATCAGCGATGGGAAGAAATTAGTAATATGTCGGTTAGGTGGGATTTACTTACCCCTGAACAGACCGAAATGTTAAAGCAACGCATTAAGAAACAAACCACACGTATTACAGATCAATTCACTGTGTGGAATAAATATGCCGGTAAAGAAGATGTATTATATATCCATTCTCGCATCGGTGGTGGTAACTGGTTAGATTACGATGGCCCCGAACTTATGAAGAAACCTTGGTTTCTTGATAAAGTTGATGATGCTTGCGATAGTACATACTGTGACATATATGCGAGGATAACAGTTAAGGAAGTAGCAGACAATGAAGATTAAATCAGTTTACGTTGATGGATTACACACAGTGCACGATAAGACTTACACATTTGAAGATATAACCTATCTTCACGGAAGAAACGGTGTAGGTAAGTCTACTATACTTAATGCAATTCAATTTGCATTGTTAGGTTATATCCCCGGAACATCAAAGACAAAAGCAGCGATACTTCGCCATTCAAAGAATGATAGTATTGTAGTTAAACTTATTCTTGACGATGATGGCAAGGAAATTAAACTAACACGAATTTTATCTGATAACCTTAATACTGTTAGTATTGAACCGGAAGGTTACGATATTGCATCTGTAACTGCTGATTTGGAACTTCCTATTTTTAACTTCAACGAGTTTGTTGGACAGACTGCTAATAAGTTGAAAGATTATTTTATTCAGAATATCTTACCAATTAATAATGGTACGATTATGTGGACAGCCAGTCTTACTAATGCAGTCAAGGATATAAATCTTGAAAATCATGAAGATATTCTTGGTCGTGCAATTGAATCTGTATCCCATCTAACTGGTGATCCATTATCTCAAGTAGTACAGGCTAACCATATATTCAAAGATGAACAGGCAGCTTGTAATGCTGAACTTAAGAGCTTACAAGGTGCAATTGACTCCCTCATCTTCTATGATGATTATACTGGCCCTACTAATGTTGAACAATTAGATGATCAGATTCGAGAATTAAGTCTGCTTAAAGATAGTGTTATCGCTTATAGGTCTGCTGAAATGCAGTCAGAAAATGTTAAGGTACAATTAGCCAATGCGCAGAAAGAACTCGATGCACTTACTGCTATCGGTGGCATTGAACTCTTTGAACAAGGCAGAAAGAATGCAACTGAAGCTTGTGAAGATTTGTCTAATAAGATGCAGTCAATCAAAGATGAAATTATGGAGATATCAGCAAAAGCAAGTAGTCTAAAATTTGTTATTAATGGTCGTGGTCATTGTCAATATACTGGCGGAATATGCTCATCTATAGCCGATAAGATACCTGAATTACAAACACAGTTTGACGAATTATCTAATAAGCATGCTCAACTTAAAGATGAATTGAAGTCCTGTGAAGCTGATTACACAATTAAACATTTAGAATTTGAAACTGCTTGTAATAACATTTCCAAGTGGAATTCATTAACTTCTCAAATAAATACTTTACAGTCTATGGTAAGTTCTATACCTACAAAGCCTAATACAGATAAGACTGATGTTGAACTTGCGGAAGAAATCAAAGTGCTGCAGAACAATAAGATGAAAGCATTTGCTAATAAGAAATATAATGAAACTATTGATGATCTTACCAATAAGAAGTTTGATTTAGAACTTGAACTTGCTATCTATAAGGCATGGGTAAAGGCTACGGATGTCAATGGGCTGCAAACTGAGATAATGAAGCAACCATTTAATGAGTTAGCAGATAAGATGACGCAGTATATTCAGACAATGTACGGCAATGATTCACTTAAAGCTCACTTTAACGTAGAAGCGAAAGCAAATTCGTTTACGTTTGGCTTAATAAGAGATAATAAGTATATCCAGTATGACTTGTTATCTTCCGGAGAGAAGTGTCTATATACCTTAGCCCTTATGATTTGTATTATTGACAATTCTAAATCACCGCTTAAGGTAGTATTACTTGATGATGCACTTGATAATCTTGATGATGTCGCTATTGAAAATACTTTTACATCGTTAAAGAATATAGATAATATTCAGTTCATTATGGCTGGCGTTAAGCATTGTGATAATGCAGAAGATGTAATTGTTAAGATAGGAGAGTGATTATGCCGAAGAATATCATTAAAGAGACAGCAATTGATCTTATTAATCATTGTATAGATGATGTACGCACAAATCCGAATCTGGATTTCTATTCATTAGCTGCTAGTAAAGTTTACGGAATACCTTATGAAGATTGTTTAGAAATTCTGCCTGACGGAGAAATCAACACTAAACCTACTGCAAAGTATAGGCAGAACGTCAAAATGGTTATTCTCCCATTTCTGCATGAAATGTATCCTGGGCAAGATTTAATAGATTGGATTTATGGTATAGAGGTATCAGAAGATGAAGCATAAATATTTAATAGTATATCTATTAGGGGTACTTATCGGTACTATTTTATTTTGGGGCATTTTGCTCACTGTTACCGGATACAATAAAGACCTCATTGATACAGTATACAGGTTTGTGATTTATTGGAGATAAAATGACTAATTTTGAAGTTGTTGATCAATATCTTAACCCATGGAATTCGTATCAGAGATTAAAGCATGAATATGTGTATTACGGTAGATTGATAATTGCTTATGATGTAGATAGTACTGTATTCGATTATCATAACACGGGTGCTTCGTATGAGATGGTGAAATCCATCCTTCGTAAATTCAGAGGCCATGCGTATTTCATTGTGTTCACTTCATCAGAACCTGATAGATATGACGAGATTAAACAGATTTTGGATTCCGAGGATTTGCCGTATGACTCCATAAATGAAGATTGTCCGGATATTCCATTTACGGGTAGAAAAGTATACTATAACATTTTGCTAGACGATCGTGCCGGATTATGGCAGACATACTGTGAATTAGATAAGTTATGGAATGATGTAGTATCTAAATAAATTCCATATTTTAATTCTCATAGAAATATATTATAATAATAATGCTAACAAATATATTTTAAGAGAATTTACAATTGATACTTAGCCGTCAGGCTTCGTACATATATAATCACCGCATCTCTTAAGGTATATTTGTTAGCAATCGAAATATCTTAGAAGCGGTGATTATTTATTTGCATAAGGAGTTACGATTATGAAAAAATTAGTAAGAAATCCAGAAATACATTTACGTGATATACTCGGAGTAATCCAATATATAGAATTTTGCGAAGATGTTAGGCGGAGCCCTAGAATGATTGCAGCTTCTGAAGATGTAGATGATGACTTCATGCAAATGCTCGAAGATGATAAACTTACATTAACACTGTCAGATGATCAGTTACTTAAGTTATCTGATGAGCGTATTAAAAGTATTGCCGATGGAGAATTGCTTCATAGATTGAATAGGCTATACCCAGATCGTTTATCGGATGAGCAAATTAAGTTGCTTAGAGATTATTACACTAATAGTCATGTCGATATAGATGAAGAAGATATAGTTGATTTCTTGGATAAGATTAAATCTTGTACACATGTTATCTATAATCACAAACATAAGAAAACTAAAGAATTTATTCTTGATTCTGGCAAGCACATTCGTGATGAAGACTGCTTGGCAATAATCAAATCGCTTACTGTCGAAGATTATCGTGAGGGGATGTATGCAGCCGATACAGATTATTTTGGAGATACTCTTATAGTATTTAGGCCTTATACTGAATGGATTACTAATGATGGACAAGTTTTAACTGATATTTGCATTTACATGAAACTAGATATTGATTTAACGAATGAGACTTCTGTAGTTTTAGTATCCTTTCATGAAGCTAAGTACGAAGATTGACCTTGTATATCTATAACTTTTGTCAACGATAGATTATGCATATCGTTCATGAGATACCTCCAAACAATGCAGTTCAGGCCACTCTCGGACTGCATTTTTAGTACGATAATCGTTATATTGTCATATAGGAGGTATACTATATGAAAAACGAAGGGATTAAATCTAAGTGGTTAAAACTAATTCGATCCAAAGGTTACACCGTTACTAAGTTATCAAAGGAACTTGATATTACTTATAAGCAGCTGTTTGAGTTAGCGATTGGTAAGAGTTTAGAAACAATGACTTGGGACAAGTTTGTTGAACTCTGCAAACTATTAGACATCTCAGCAGTAGAGGAGGGTATTCCAATGTTTGATGAAGATCATAAGAAGTTTGAATCAATGTTTGATGACAGTAATGTTAAAGCTGCTGTAGATGCAGAAAAGAAAGCACTTACCCTTAAAGAGCGACTAAAGCAAAGTAAAACTCCTACTTATACGGATGTAGCAGCTACTTTAAACGTGCATGAAAACTTGGTATACAAATGGTTTAATGGGTACTGTGTTCCTAACAATCAGCACATTGAAGGGTTGAGTTCAATACTCGGGATATCTCAGGCAAGATGTAGGTCTCTTTTCTTAGAAGAATACAGACTCAAACATGATGGAAATCTTCCAGGTAAACGTGGCAAGAAACATATCTTCGATAATCAGCTTAAGATCGAATTGCTTGAAGGAGAATCTCCTCAAGATAAACTCTATAAAATACTCAGAAGCAAAGGATTCAACACTCAGCGATCTTTCGCAGATGCTGTTGGAATTAATTTCTGTCAGATAAGCCATTACTTTACAGGAAGTAAACTTCCTAGTTCATATACTCTTGCTAAAATGAATAGTGTGTTAGGCATATCGGCAGATGAATGCGCTGCGCTGTTTTTAGAAATCTACAAGTCTAGACATAATGGTGAAGTTCCATACAGTTATGGCACAAATAGTAAACCTAATAGAGAATATAAGCACACTAAATCTGAAGCTGCTAAGTCGCAACCACAACCAAAGCATATTTCAGAAAAAGATATTAGAGAATCTCTGTTATTGGAGCCTATTATCTTCTTACAAAGTATTCATCAGAAAACTCCTTATGAATGGGATAGATACTTCTATATTCCGAGTGAGTTTCATGATAAGGTGTATAATGCTATAAATGCTTATATGGAGCGTTATATTACTGCAGATAGTAAGGCTATCACTAAGGTTATATATGATTGCATCAACAAGCAGTCTAAAGTTACTAAATTTAGCGATATGACTTATACCGCTCAAGAAGAATACATATTCTATAAACTTGTGCATTCCGGAGCATCGATAAATACTATAGGTAGGTATTTCCAATACTTGGACTATGTAGATACTTCTTACACAGAGACTCATTTGCTCACAGCATTAAGCAGGATGTATCATGAGAACCATCTTGTCAGTTTTGATAGATACTTGATTATCCATAATACAATAAATGCGATTATAGAAGAAATTAGAAAGGAAGCTTAACATGACAGATCGACAGAAGTTAATTGCAGAAGTTTCTCAGGCCTATTATTCTACAGGCACATCTCCTTTAAGCGATGCTGAATTTGACGCTTTGCTTGAGGAAGAAAGGAGAGAAAACCCTAATTCTCCTGTACTCGGTGTAGGTCACGGGTACGATATCAACAAAGATTGGAGGAAAGATAAGAAGATTCCTCATAAGTATGGTATTGTAGGATCTCTTGATAAGTGTCATAATTGGGACGAACTTCCTAAGGCCTTTCAAATTACAGAAGATAGAATTGCAGCACTTAAACTCGACGGTAGTTCCTGTGTAATGTATTACAAGAACGGGGAGATGTATCTTGCACTTACTAGAGGGCAAGTAGTGAACGATATCTCAGTAGGTATCGATATTACTGATAAAGTTAAAGCTATTGCTCCAGCGTATGTTAGTATCGCAGATAAAACCTTTACAGGTGCAGTTCGTGGTGAAACTTTGATGTCTCATAGTAATTTTGAGAAATATAAGGAAATTCATCCGGAAGCTTCTAATGCGAGAAATAGTACTGCAGGTCTTATGGGTCAGAAAGAAGTTGTAGACGATCTTAAATTTTTAAATATTATCGTTTATACTGTAATCGGTTCTGAAGGTTTGGGATCCTACATTAATTATGATACTATACTCGCTTGGCTTACTGCTCAGTATGGTAAAGATAATGTAGTACCTTATGAAAAATTTTCTTATACCGAATACAGCTTTCCTCTTAAAATGGAATACTTTAAGTCAGCTTGGTATAATAAATATCCTGCCGATGGTATTGTAATTACAGATTATAAGGTACAAGCTATCGGTAATAGCAGAATTTATAATTCTATAGCATATAAATTTAAAGCTGAAACAAAAGAAACCACTGTTACAGGCATTGAATGGAACCTCAGTAGGACAAAGTATCTCGTACCTACGGTACTTGTAGAACCTGTAGAATTATCCGGTGCCACAGTTAGTAGAACTGCTGGATATAATGCTAACTATATTTTAGATTCTGGTATAGGTGTTGGAGCTAAAGTTAGAATGTACCGCTCTGGAGAAGTCATACCCACTATAGATGAAATTATTGAAAAAGTACCCGTAGAGTTACCTACTAAGTGCCCTTGCTGCAATTCTACTTTGGTTTGGAAGGGTGTACATCTTGTATGTGATAATCCCGATTGTTCTGATATGGATATAAAGGATTTACTTATATGGTGTGAAAATATTGCACCTATAGATGGATTAGGTGATACACTTAAGTTAAAGTTCTTTGAAGAATTTCTCAAAGATGAAATATCTATCGAAAGTGTATATTATCCTACAAATGATCATCTTTTAGATTTTGCTCGATTTTCTTCAGGTGATCCTACTCTTGGTGCGCAGTATAAGTTATTTGCTGCGATGCTAAAAGGTTTGTACAATAACAGAATCCCAATGCATAAAGCACTTTTAGCCCTTAATATTCCTCGACTGGGTGATATAACTGCTAAGAAACTTGCTCAGCATCCCGATATCATTGAAGCTCTTATAGATGGAGTATATCCTCCACCTACAATAGTAAATATTGTGGGAGATGCTACTACATCGTCCATATTAACCCATTGGGCTAAATTTCAAAGATTGTCTTTAATATGGGATAATATAGATAAAGCTGTTGTAATATCTAATAAAGAAGTAATAAAGGTGGCTATTACCGGATCATTGTCTATCCCTAGAAAAGACTTTGAGAAGTTACTAGAAGCTAATGGATTCAAATTAGGCGACATCACTAAAGATACAAAGTATTTGATTACTAATGATCCTAATAGTTCTAGCGGTAAAAATGCTAAAGCAGATAAGTTAGGTATAGAGAAAATCACTGAAGAAGATTTCAGATCTAAATATCTTCAACCTTGAATCAAAAATATGAATAAAGGCGATAACACAGGTTTAGGTGAAAAGTGGTTAAGTAAGAACGCTCAGAAATGTATTGATAGAGATGAGCTACCTATTCCATGCTTCAAAAAAGTAAATATAGATAAATTTTTATCTAAATACCTGAAGGCATATCCTAGTAATATTGAAGAATATAATCTTCTATGTAAAGTAAAACTTTCAGATTGGAAGCTTATTGCTAAACAACATAGATGCACGAGCTGGCATCATTATGGTTCTACTGCTCAAAGAACGGGATTCTGGGATCTTTGGGCACTTGCTGATAAATTCTTAGAAATGAGCAAAACTAAATCTGGTAAATATCAGTATCAACTTATTGCTGATAATGTATCTAAAATATGTAATAAGTCTAGAAAGCATATAAATGAAATATATTCTCAAGGGCTGGTCAGATTATGTATAATTAAATACTTCAGTAAGAATGGATTAGTATATGCCCCTTGCTTATTAAGTGAAGTTCAAGGTAAGAATAGAAAGCAAGATATTCTATTCTTTGATTATGTCGAAGTAAGTGATTACATAGAATGTTCGGGACCTACTATTCTAAACCCCGCCGAGGTTAAAGCATTACAAGGATTTGCTATAACTAATACATTCAGAAAGTATGACGACGAAGTATTCGCAAAATTTTCTAAGTTTAAGAAATCTAGCTTCTATAAACTTCTAGATTATGCGAAGTCCCGCAACATAAAGATATCTGTTGTCGCAGAAGATACCAGACCCAGATTAGAGTATAAAGGCCCACCTAACCTTAAATAATACAGACATATTTCTGTTTTCATGACCGACGTTATAGTTGGTCACCTCCCCGAATGCAGTTGGGTACTTGCCTCCGACTGCATTTTTACGTTTGTACCAATATCTAACCTTGTATAAGATTAAGTTATATTAGGAGGATATTATGCCCAATACTACTGCATTATATATTCCAGACAGTAATATATGTATCAGACCTGGGGATAAAGTTAGACTTCACAGATTTGATGCTCAAATTTGGATAGTTAAGTTTGGTTGGTACTCTTTTGGAGGTAATAGAGCAGTATGTGGTTGGTATCTTCAGAAAGAATTTGAAGCAGAAGTTAAACCTATCTTTAAGATAGATTTAGATGATATATACATGATTTCAGCAGGACAAGATCAGGATGAGTAAGAGCCACTTAATAGTAGAGGATTCTGGTATTGAGATACATGCAGGAGACAAAGTTACCATATCAGATTATGGCGATATTGTTTGGCTTGCTAAAACCGGCTGGTATAAGTTAGGTAATGCTCGTAAAAATGGCTGGTATTTCTTATCAGTTGTAGATCAAACTGTTCTTGAAGCTGAAAGTGTTGACCTTAACCATGTTCAACTTTCAAATGAAGAAGTACGCATAAAGACCAATCCGGCTATGGATGAATCTAAATATGTAGTAGTTCCCGGCACTAATATTCGATTATATGATGGTGATATTGTAAGAATTACAAAGTATCCTAAATCAAAGTTCCAGATCCATTGCGGTTGGTATGTATTTGAAAATGCACAAAACTTCGGCTGGTATTTATCTAATATCAAGTCAGGTAAAGTATTGCCAGTAGATACTATTGACCTTACCACTTGCAGTCTTATCACATCAGAATCTCAAGGTTCAAAATATCATAGCGGTTCTGAAATTCAATATACAAGACCATTTACAGATTCTGATTATGAAATGCTTAATAGAACATTCATCACATTGGATACTATTGAGCAGCGTGATTCTTTGGATACTTCACGATTACGTCATGGCAAGTTAGTAAGAATTAACGGTGATGACGATGTACCTGCATACTATGCTTGGAACGCTAATACTAAATTATGGGAGCTTACAAGCTTAACAGATAGTATTAAGCGAGTAGTAGGTACTTATGATAACCCGGCAATCTTGTCTGAATTGGATCCTGATGTGTATATGGTTTATGGGCAATATAAGATTTCACCTGATGATCCTACGATGTATATCACATTTGCAGATATATTGACCGCAGTTAATCGTGAAAATGATAAGGCTTACATTAAGGTAATAGATGATAAAGCAATTACCGATTATGTAGCAGAAGGTGGAAGCGTAATACTTGTATCTCATTATGCCACTACGGACTATATAGATCATACTTATGCCAAAACCGAGTATGTTGATTCTAAATTTGATGTTCTTGAAGCTCAAATACAGGAGTTGATAGCAACATTAGATGTAAGAATGCGGGATGTTGCTAAAGAGGAGGATAGACTTTATTCAACAGATATAGCAAAGTCCTATATAGACGATTTATTTAAAATATAAGAAATATATAATTCTATTTAATGCCATATAAAAGTACCATAGATTTTATATTTTTCTTACTACAAACAGCTTTAAGCATAGAATCTTCTAGCTGAACTCGGTATTTCAATCCCGAATTTTTGATTTGTATATATAACGATTTTATATCATCAAAAGCACCAGAATAATTCAATTCTTCCAACGACAGAATTATTCGAGCTTTAGCTTCTTCAGATATATCAAACATTATATTTCTAGTAATCAACTTATCTTTTATAGTGTATTGATGATGAAATTCATAAGCCCTTCGACCTAATTCTATAGAAGATAAGCACATATCTGGTAATCCAGTATCTCGATAGATTAGATTACCTTCAAATGATGAATAATTTGCTACTACTTTATATAATTTAATTCCATATCTGTCACAATATTTTTCAATTTGACTATAGAATATATTTCTATTCCATTGATTATTTATCAGTCGGTTGAATCTTCTACCGTTTCCGCTATCTTTAGTAACAATTTCTAACTTTTCTATAGAAAATATTTCACAATGGTGGTGGTTAGCTATTTCTACTAAGAATTTAGCGGTATCTATATTTTCATATGATCGCTTATTGCTAAAGTATTTTTGCTCCTTAGAGTCAGAAGATTTATGTAAGCTATAATCTGCATCATTAATCAATTTATTTGAAATGACTCCAGCATCTATCATTGTCTGCTGAGTAGATGATACCCAATCTACTACTGACCAGCCAATATAATTGGGATTTAGATCTATAGCAAACACTCTATCAATTTTATATGATTGGTTAACTTCAGCGAGTTCATTAAATATAATATAGATATACTTCAAATCTAACTTATATGTAATAGGTATACTACAACTGTTCTGTAATACTATTAACTTCTGTATATTACGTTTATAATTTTTCCTAAGTTTAGGGAGTTGTAATGTAATGTGAGTATGTCTATTAGGCTTAAACAATATTATACTCTCAGATTTAATTTCAAACTTACGATTACCTAATTTACAAGCTTCTCCAATAGATGTCAAAGGCTGCAATCTATTCTGTTTAAATTCTTGATTTGATATTTTGCCAGCGCATCTTTGCAGATAATTATATTTTCCTCCAAATATTACTTTTGGTCTATCTTTAAGCTGCTTTGCTTCATATTGTGCAGAGTTTAGGAAGTGAGAATCTATAAATACATTGTGCATAGATTTCTGCATATCTGTCAGCTGTTTAGTAGATAATTTAAAATTATTATCATATAGTCGATTATATGTAAATCGAAGCACATTATTATAGTTAGCAACATACTTACTAATTACCTCAAGTGACTCCGATCTATATGGTAACTTAATCGTTCGTATCGACACTACTGTCTTCCTCAAGTTCTTTTCTGATCTTGTTAAGCTTTCGCCTATGGGAATATGATTTCATAGTAAAATAATGAATAATTGAGATTAAATCTTCAGTCAATTCTTGTTCATATGTTCTATTGTCTAATGCATCGTTTAATACTAGAATCTGTGTCCCGTAGTACTTAAATATTAATTGAAGAGTATCAAAATTAAATCTAGTTAATCTGTCTTTATTTTCGATTACTAGTAATCCTATCTCCCCTTTAATTACTCGCTCTATTATTTTCTGAAAGCCTTTTCGGGCAGCATCCATTCCAGATTTTATATCCTCTATCTGTTCGTCCAATTCAATCCCTTTACTTATACAAGAATTGTATATTCTCAGCGTTTGTTCTTTAAGTTGATCTTTTTGGGCTTGAGTAGATACTCTAGCATAAGAAATATTAACCTTATGCTTACGATCAAATTTCTGCCCTAAGAATTCATATACTGATTGTTCATCATAATCATACTGACCATTACCAAGTTTATTGACTTTAATAATGCCAGATTTCACATATTTGCATAATGTCACCCTAGAAATACCTAATCTATCTAATACTTCGTTAGCTTTCATCATATTACCTCTAATCGTTATATTCTAATATAAGGGTATAATGATGAAAGGAATATTAAAATTTACTATATTAATTATATAGTATATAATATAATTTAATAAATGTTAATTAATAAATCTCGATTTTTATTAACTAATGCCAAACTATCTACTTCTTTAAGATAGGGATGTTCTTTCTTATATTTAGCTGGGGTATTTACTATAAATTTGCCATTTAATTTGTATGATTTTATAGCATCTTCTAACATTAAATTATAAATTTTTCTGCAGCACCCAAATGTCTTAATAAAAAATTCCTGCTGCTCTTTATTTGGATATAATCTATATTTTATTGCTCTATATATTACTTCAGACATATTACAACCTTTAATGAAATTATATCATAAACTTTATGCATATGTATAATTTATTATTAATATAGGAGAAATTTTATGGCCCAATTCAATTTTTTAGATGCTAATGGCTTGAATTATTACCACGGTTTGATCAAAACTTACGTTGATAGTGCTGACGCTCTGTCGATTAAGTATTTGACATTTACACCTTCTGGTAATACAGGTACTGCACCTGCTTCTATCAGCTTCTGGAAGGTAGATCCTACAGCTTCAGGAGCACAGCCTGCTTACACAGTAACACTTCCTTTTGATGACTATATTGAGAAGATTACTGGTAGCCACACTAATGAAGTTGCTATCATTACTAATGATGGTCAGATTACTTATAGCGGTTTGCTTTATACTAACCTCGTAAGACTTTCTGCTGATACCGGTGCAACTTTCACCGCTGGTCAGGCTCTTGTAATTGGTACAGATACAGCTACCGGCGCAGTTACAGTTAAGGGTCAGACACTTGCAGATGTAGCAACTTCCGGGGAAGCTGATGATGTATCTTATGATAATTCCACTTCCGGTCTTACATCTACTGATGTTCAGGGAGCACTTGACGAATTAGCTGAAGCTTCCGCAGGTGGTGTAGCTTCCAAGACAGTATATATCGCTAATGGTTCAAGTCAGCAATATGCAGCTGTTTACAATATCTATCAAGGTTCTGAAGGTTCTTCTTCATCACCTGAACAGTCGGAGTTAATCGGTACAATTAACATCCCCAAGGATCTTGTAGTTGAAAGTGGTTCTGTTGTAGAAATCTTCTTCGACAGTAGCGATAATACCCTTCACGAAGGTTCTATTTCCGGTCCTGATGTTACAGAAGCAATCGTTGGACCCACTGGAACTGCTACTGCTGCTGATGCTGGTAAGTATATCAAGCTTGTTATTGCTAATACTAGCGATACTGCACTTTATATCAAGGCTACTGACCTTGTAGATGTATATACAGGTGGTACAACTGCTGACATCGTAGTATCTATCAGTAACAATGTTATTACTGCTACACTTACACAGGCAGTTCAGGATAAGTTAGACCTTGCTTCTAATGCAGTACAGAAGGGTTGGACAACAACTATCCCTACATCTGGTAACATCGCAGCTTTCGGTTCTAACGGTGTTCTTACAGATGGTGGTATTGCAGTATCTTCTATCAATACAGATACATTTGCACCTATCGCTAACGCAACAATTGATGCAATCGTAGGTGGTTCATATACTCCTACCTGATAGAACAGATCTAATTACACAAACTAATTAGATAGAGGAAATTTAGATGGCACTACGCGATTACTTAAATACTAATGGTGTATACAGGCTATGGTCTGATATTAAACCAAAGATAGATGCCAAGTTCGGAAAGGTAAAAGTCGGGGCGGTAGATATCACCCCGACTTCTTCCGATGATTCTGTTACGTTGTCAGGAACATCACCTATATCCGTTACAGGTGATAACACAACTAATACTGTTACAATTTCTCATTCTGATTCAGGTGTTATTGCTACTACATATGGTGTCAATTCAGCAAGTGCAGTTGAAGTATCTTTAGGTGAAACCTTTATAGTTAATGGTTTTGATACCAATTCCCAAGGCCATATTACTTCGGCAAGTTCCCATACTGTTAAAGTAAAGACTATAACTAAAGCTGATCTTGGTCTTGATAATGTCACTAATGACGCGCAAGTTAAGCGTGTAGAAATGGGAGTAGCTGATGGCGTTGCTACATTAGACAGTAACGGCGAAGTACCATTAAGCCAATTACCTACAGGTACATCAGTAAACGACGTAGCTTTAGGTAATCATGTTCATGGAAACATTACAACGGATGGTAAAGTAGGTACTACTTCCGGTTATGCTTTATATACTACTACAGGCGGTGCGGTAACTGCTGGTAGTTTAGCAGTATCAGACCCATCTGCTTCTGGTATAGCTTCCTCTGTAATAACAAGTATATCTCAAGACGCTAAAGGTCAGATTACTGCTACTAAAGCTAATCTTCCTGCAGATTATTCTACTATTGCAGTAGGTTCAACAAATGTAACCGCTTCATCTGTATCTGATACATTTAGAATTGTCGCAGGTAATAATATTACAATTACTCCTGATACATCATCTAAATCTATTCAGATTGACGCAAGCGGGGGTAATCAATACCTTGCAAAAGCAGAACATGTATATACTTCTGTTAATGGCGGTGAAACTACTTTTGATGTTTCAGACTATCCGGAATTATCTACATTTGACCCAGACGCTAATGTATTACTTATATCAGTAGATGGTCTTGTACTTAATGATGACTTATATACTATAAACGGCACAGTAGTAACATTGGATACTGCTTTGTTCGCAGGATCCTCAATATCATTCAAGTGTCTGGGATTCGGTATCCCTGGTGATCTTGAGGTATTCATTCAGAAGTACAACAGCTTCTTAGCTTACTATGAAGCTCACCCGCCGTATTACGATGATACATTAGAACGAGTAGTATTCCCTGAAGATCTGTACTCTAACTTTAGCGTAAACATCAGCCAGGGTTCACCCCTATATGCTTTCGCAACAAAGTACAATAGTATGCTGACTTACTTACAATCGCATATGCCGTATATGGATGAACATCAGGAACTTATTATACCTACTGTTGATCTAAGTCAGTTCATCGTAAACACATAACCTTGAATATAAATAACTACATAGGAGGACTATTATTATGATTTTGCCAGACAAGATTTATACATTTTTGAAGTGGCTCTGCCTTATTGCACTTCCTGCTATTGCAGTATTCATTAAGCCTGTATTTGATGCTTGGGGCCTCCCGTATGCAGAACCTATCATCATTACGGTTAATGCTTTAGCAGTTTTGATCGGTGCTCTTATAGGTGTATCTCAGATTTGTTACAATAAGTCACAAGCTGTTGTAACTGCTGAAGAAGAAACGAAATAATTTTGCTGTTAGCAACCATATCTTTTAAGGGCTTCTACGGAAGTCCTTTTAGTTTGCAAGAAAATCGTTATATTGTAATGTATAAATATTTTTATTGGAGATACTATTATGATAAACCCGAAGTTATTGCAGACATTAGAAGATAGGCTAAATGTATTACAAGCACAGTTATTTGGTACTTGTAAAACCTATGATGGAAAAGAAGACATATATTCCTTAACGGAGGGCTACTATGGATCATTTAGAAGAAATTAGATTAGTTGAAGAATTAGGCTCAAAGATTGGCTATGGTAACATGATGAGTATTGCTTCTGCATTATGGGCGAAAAAATTAAGTGACTACGATGGGTCAGATTTGAGTAGCGGTGCATTTGTACCCGCAATTATGCTGATTATCAAAGATGAGTATAAGGATTTAGTCGAACAAGAACGCTCTGTCGAACGTAGTTGGGTAGATAGTTATTATGAAATGCACGATAGGACCGCTTAAGTATGATCAAACTATCTATAATAATTCCATACTACGACACCTATAACTACACCATCAAACTGTTGCGTGAACTTCAGATCCAAGTAACTGATGAAGTAGAAGTAATTTTAGTAGATGATGGTTGTAATGAAACCCGGTTTGATGAATTCAAAGAGTTCAAGATCATTCATGTAGATCACATCGGAGCATCTGCTGCTTGGAACATAGGAATTAAAGCCGCAACCGGTAAGTTCATAGGTTTCATAGACAGTGACGATATGATTATGATGAACTATATAGAAGAACTCATTCATGCAATAGATATGGATCTGGCAGATGAAATCTTATTTGATTGGGTAGATGTAAATAGAAATGAAGTTATGAAATATCCAGGGGCCAGAGCAGTTTGGAAAGCTATATATCGTCGAGAAATAGTTCCATTCTTTGATGAAACCTATCAACACCATACAGATATGCCTTTCCAAGATCAATTAAGAAACACTCCGCATACCCGGAAATCCTTACATAAATCGTTATATTGTTATAGAAGTAGACGAGAAGGAAGTATTACTGATAGGTATAGACGAGGTGTGTTTATATGAGTAAAGAACCCCTGCATAATTATGAAGTGATTATAGATGGTATAGGGTCTCGTCAATTCATGGCAGACAGAGTTGTTGAGGGTATTGATGGCATCTATTTTAAGATTGACAAACAAATTGTAGCCCAATTTAATTTCGAAATATTTTTAGGGTATATTGATTATGGACCTAACATAACACAGGTTACTGTAGACAGTCAGAGGTGTTCAAATGAGTAAATCACTGCATAAATTCGAAGTGCTTATATCCGGAATAGGATCTCGATATGTTATAGCTGATAGTTATTTTATTGATAAGTGTGGGGTTGCATTTTATTCTGAGGCTCAGGTTGTAGCACAATTTCAATCTAGTGGATTTTTAGGTCTTATTGATCTTGGAATAGATCCGTCCGAAATTATGCATATCGATGGCCCAACACCAAGTAAACTCAGACCCATATTATCTCCTAAATATCGAGGAGAAGTTAATTGGAAAACTGGCACTGTTACATTTATTCGAGATGATAAGAACGGCGAAATCACTGAAGAAAATATAAGGAGTTATCTGAAATGAGCTACACAAGTAAAGCCTTAGAGTTAATTAAATTTATTAATATAGACGTTGATTCAGTTATTAAATCTGATAAGGAATTGCCCAACGACCTGGTGCTGCCATATCAAATGAGTCACATAATTAATATCTTGGCTAACATTATGCTATGTTTGGCAAAATTAGCTGATGTTGCAGATGCTCAAGAAGGTATATCTGAGGAAACATCAGATCCGGTAGACAAAGCTGATGCTAATGGTGTGGAAATAACTGGCCAGGCAGATCCAGAATGACTAACCAAGAATTAATAAGACTAGAAGAATGTTTACGTGAATGAATATAGGAGGTTAGTATGCGAGATTTTGATATACGGTTGATTGGTATAATAATTTTATTAATTCTGTGCTCTATTTGGGGGGGGGGTTATTATTGGTTGGCGTTCATGCATAAATGGTTACACGGGTAAGTTCTGCCCTGAATGTGGCAATAGATTTGAGGCTTCTGTAAGTTACTGTGATATAGATGGTACAGAGCTACGTGAAATACATAATAGAGGATAGAGTCTATGAAGGTAGTTATTGATATACCAGAAGATATGTATAATGATGCCAATATTTTTATAGTGAAGGATTTACCTGAACTGAAGAAGATTATTGCCAACGGCATACCTTACGAAGAAAGACCTCAAGGCAAGTGGGAATTTTGCTATACTGCGGATAATAATTTAGACGAAATAATAAGGTGTTCTGTATGTCACCGATTTGATACGGCTAAATATATTGATGGGAGAAACCCATATTGCGATTACCCCCGCCTTTTGTAAGCGTTGTGGTGCAGATATGAGAGGAGGTTCACAATGACCAATAATAGAAGTTCATGCGATAACTGTACTCAAAACCATAATTATTGCGAAGTTGAGAATAAATCTAAATATGGATTTTGTGGTAATTGGTGTGGTGAAAGTAAGGAAAACGAGTTAAAGGAGGCAGAGAATGAAGATAGTAATTGATATTGATGAACAGATAATAACTGATTTGAGGAGCGGTTATGCCCGATTAAGTGAAATTGCAGATGCAGTTAAGAACGGGACAGTTCTTCCTAAAGGTCATGGAAGATTGATAGATGCAGATACTTTACGAGCCAAATATCAAGCGATATTAGACCGAGGCGATATGTTCTGTGAGTATGACATTATCGGTATGCTCGACAATACCCCAACAGTTGAGCCTACATTAAGCGATGAACAAATTGAAAAAATCACTGATTTGCTTGAAACAGAGTGGGGATATGAGGGTATAAGAGAAGATGTTACAAGGATATTGAAGAGAATGAGTGATAAAGAACCTACGGAGAAGCAGATTTGGGCGGTTAATCTCATACTCGCTAATTCAGATTACGACAAACCCGAATACACGAGTAAGGCATATTGGAATTTTATTTCTGCTCATAAAGAAGAGTATATGAAGTTAAAGAGCGAAAATGCATCTGCTGATTGGGATATGACTGCTCATTGTTGTTGCGATATATTTGATGGTTTTGATGGTTTTGGTGATTTATGTTGATGGGTTTAATTAAGGATTGGGATGAAAAAGAGCAGGAGGCGGAGAATGACTAACGAGGAATTTTACGAAGTATGCGACAAGAACGTAAAGGCGTTGCTTAGTGTAGACGAGAAAATGCTCGAGTATGTTAAATCTATTGCACGTTCTTTGGCTTCCTTAGCAGACTCTTATGATTGTGCTAATGATATTGAAACTACGGAGGAAGAATAGGAGGCAAAGGATGACGAATAAAGAAGCGATAGCAATATTAACGAAAACGGATAGAGTAGGTGTTAATCTTATTTTTGCTAATGATGAAGAAACTACTAAATATAATCAAGATAGCGCAGAAGCACTTCTTGCTGCTGTTAAAGCGTTAGCTGTAGTAGAAGAGATAAAGAAGGCTTATATAGATATTATAAATAATTGTCGATATACCGATTTGATTAGACATCGAGTCGCTAGTCAAGTATACGATATTCTTTGCGAAGCTTATGGGACAGAAGACGATGAAGATAGTTGGTTAAAGGAATACGAAAAATGAAGATGTCTGAGATTAGTTCAATTGTGTTAGTAACTATTGTATTTTTAGCAGGGATATTGATTGGAGCGATTTTAACTGCAAAATTTCTAGATAGCAGAAGTAAGTTTTGTCCTGAGTGTGGTAGACATTATATGAATGTTCAATACTGTGCATACGATGGTATGGAGTTAAAGGATATTCAGTGATGACAGGATGTTGCCCTAAATGTGGTAAAGATTATTTTTATACCTATCTTAATCACAGATTTGATAAATTACCTGATTATATGCGGATAGAAAATACAACTGTCATAATCACTTGTCAGAAATGCGAAACTGAATTTAAGTTTATTCATATAGACGGATAAAAGAAGGGAATACAAAAATGACCGCATATGAATTAAGTGAATTTAAGATTCCATTATTTTATAGATGAAAATTTACATATGAAAGGTTAATGGAGGTAAGACAATGTATAAGTATACGAAGATAGAAACCATTTATATGCGAGATATTGAGGGTACGAAGCAGCTAATTGAGGGTTCGTTCAGATCGGATGCAATTGAGTTTCTTAAGGATTTAGAATGGTATGGTACTGAGAAGATCGACGGCACCAATATTGGTATATATTGGGATGGTCATAGTATTTCATTTCAGGGTAGAACAGAACGTGCACAGATTCCTGCAGATCTCATTAACAAATTGACCGAAATGTTCTTGAATGTTGAAACTGAGGAGTTGTTCGAGCAGACCTTTGGTGAGAAGCCGGTGGTGCTATTTGGTGAAGGTTATGGTGCTAAGATTCAAAAGGGCGGTGGCAATTATATTCCAGACGGAGTATCCTTCATTTTGTTTGACGTATATATGCCGGAAAGCAATACGTGGTTGAGACGTGACGCTATAGAGGATATTGGCCGGACTTTTGGTGTCGATGTTGTTCCTATTGTTTATCGCGGTAATCTTGCAGGTGCCGTTGAATTTGTTAAATCTCACCCTATGTCTACTATTGGTAAGGCTGAGATGGAAGGTATTGTATGTAAGCCAGCCTATGAATTGCTTGATCGTAATGGTAGCCGAGTTATCGTTAAGATCAAGTGGGAAGATTTTAAGGATTTATGTGCATGAAGGATGTTACACCGGAGGATACTTATAATGGGTGAAATACGATGGACTGATAAAGTATATCTTGATAGCCTAGGTAATATAGTAGGCTTTAACGGCGAGAGGATATTACCGGGAGTATCTTGTAAAGAATATACTCAAACTACTACGTGCAGTCAGAAAGAAGTCGTTGATATAGATTATAGCAATATTAAGAAGTCGGAGGATACTTAATATGATAAATGAAAATTTTGCACAACAAGGTTGGCAATGCCCTATCTGTAAGCGTGTGTACTCTCCTATGACCGCTATGTGTTATCGACTAAGTTTTGTATAAATCTATATAAAATAATATAAATTTATACACTACTTTTAATAAGAAGTTTGTTGTTTAAGTTTCCTCCAGATGATCTGGATAACCTTATTCTTATAGGCGTGTCGACCTCGCCTCTACTGTATAATCCCTCAAGGGATACAACTTTACTTTTTCTTAAAATGTTTAACGCTCCATTGACATCAGCATTGATGAATTTTCCAGAATTAGTCTGATATAGACCTCGCTTAATCCGCTTACCAGAAAATTCTCCTTGTTTAGGATTTAATGGGTTCCATGTAGGTATCTCATCTTGATCCCAGAAGCTCGCTTTAGATGTGTAACTTTCTTCTTGTTCAACATAGATAATTCCATAGATATTACATAGATACTGCAATCTATTCTTAAACTTGCCATAAGGTAGCATAACAAACTGCTGATTATTCACTTTACCTAAATTAGCAGAATCCTGAAAACCATCATTATATCCGACTACAATGTTACCGATTTGATGCTTTAAGCAATATTGAACAATATATTTAGTTGAGCAATAAATAAAATCCTGAATTCTTCGGTCTCGCTTATTAGCTGTAGCATATTGTTTTGCAGTATACGACTTAATCTTCTGATGATCTTTAATGCTTGATAGTCTGGACAATTCCTTATTGTACCATTGATTTGTCGATTTAATTTTTCTACCATCAATTATAAAAGATTGACCTTCAGATGTTGCACATGTTGCAAAATTATTGATACCTAAGTCAATTGCGAGAGCTTTTGTCGGGTCTAACTGAGGTTTGCAGGTATCCTCATCATCAAATATGTATCTAACTTCAAAATGCTTACCTTTGTACTTTGGAATAATCTGTATTTGATGTAATTTCTTATCCTTAAGGTATTCAGGAAGATTAAGCATAATTTTCAGATTAGGATAATCTTCTTTAAGTGTTCTTGATACAGGTATCTGAAATCTCCCATCTTTAATGTAACTTCCAGTTACATGAACGAATACTATTGGGTACAATGCATCTTTAGGTAAATAATGAGGTAATCTTACCTTCCAGTTAGAATATATTCCTTGTTTTGATTTCTTCAGAAGTGCAAAGAAGCTCTTAAAAGACTGATCGGCAGCTCGCATAGATTGTTGAGAAATATTTGAGCCTAATCTAATATAGTTAATTGAAGTTCTCATCTGATAGAAGTTAGCTTCATATCTGAGGTATGTGCCTTCAGCAAAATAATGTTGACGAATATTGTAAACTGCTTCGTTGTATACATTCTTGCTCAAGTGACACATTTCTCGTAAATACTTATATTCTTCTACAGATAATCCCTTAAGATTAACTTTCCAAGTCTTCAGCACTTCCTAGACCTCCTTTCTAGTTGTAATTATTGATATATAAGGTTATAATAAATAGAACTATATCGTATCATTTATTATAAGTAAACTGTGTTATAATCGTTATACTGTTATATGGAAACGCCTATTGAATCAAGATTGCAGAAAGATAACATAGTGAATGAGTTTATAGCATATGCTAATGCTGCTTTTGATATCAAACTTACTATTAAACCATCAGAAGTAAGTTCTGACTCTTTTGATAGTTTGTTTGGCAAATTATCTGATGATATGTGAGGATATTCAATGAATAAACCCTATGATGTACTAATAGTCGGTTTCGGAGTAGTGGGTAAGAATTTAAGTAAGGAACTATGGCAGTTACATCCTGACATATATGATAAGTATCATCCGGAATTCAATTCCAAGCGCGATATTAAGTATGATGTTGCTTTTATATGTGTAGATACTCCTGCAGATAAATACAGTATGTTAAACATTCAAGACGTTTGCAGAGCTGTTGAGGATAACGATGCTGAAATATATGTGATTAAATCTACATTACCCCTACGTTGCATAGGAAGCTTAACTCATGGTACATATGCAGATAAGCGAATTATCTATAGCCCAGAGTATTACGGAGATACACAACATTGTAATAATTACGACTTTAATTTCACGATTCTTGGAGGTAAACGAGAAGATTGCATAGCAGTTCAACAGATACTTCAAGAATGTTATGACGCTAGTCATCAGTTTAGACTTGTAAGTAGTGATCTTGCAGAAATAGCTAAACTTATGGAGAATGCTTGGCTTGCTACCAAAGTAACATTCTGTACTCAGATGTATGAAATTTGCAAAGCTAACGATATTTGTTATGAGGATCTTCGCGAGTTGTTTATACTTGATCCTCGAGTAAATCCGTCACATACATTCGTATATGAAGATCACCCCTACTGGGATAGTCATTGCTTGAATAAAGATGTGAATTACCTCGCTACTTGGACCGAGGCTCAATTCCTACAAGGCGTTGTTAAATTTAATGATGATCAGAAGAGTAAATATATCAATGATAAGGAGATATTATGTTAGTACCCACATGTGATGTAACTGAATTCGAGAAGTTTGGCTTTAAGAAGTGTAAGAGACCATCATTACTCAAGCACGATCGTACATATGAGAATAAGTGCTACTATCTGTGTGTATCTCGCGGAGTTACTATGATCTTCGTATCTCCATGCGTGTATATGCTAAATGAATGGGAACCGGATGATCCTAGAATTCACTCCAGACCGAACTGTCGCTATAGCGATACTCGGGACGCTATAGACATTACCTATGAGCTAATCAAGGCCGGAATGTTGAAAGTAGATTACGAGTAACTGGATTTTTTTGTAATTACATTAAGCGTTCTATTAAGTAACGGAGGTGACTAATATGGCTACAGATAGTTTAGGAAATAGAATGAAATCTTACTATGAAGAAATACCCAAGACCAGATTAATGCGAAGAACTCCGGTAGCATTAAGAATTGATGGTAAAGTATTCCACACATTTACCAAAGGCTTCAAAAAGCCTTTTGATGAACTTCTAATTAAGTCTATGCAGGATACTATGAAGTATCTTTGTGAGAATATTCAGGGTTGTGTATTCGGATATACGCAGTCTGATGAAATCACTCTTATCCTTGTGGATTATCAAACTTTAGATACTTGTGCTTGGTTTGATAACGAAGTGCAGAAGATGTGTAGTGTAGCAGCATCTATGGCTACGTTAGAGTTTAATCGGTCTTTTTGTAGACATATTGATGATTATATGGAAAATACTGATCTATCTTCTGATGTGGAAGATAAGTATACTGATAGCCTTATCCGATCACTTGATAAAGGTGCTATGTTTGACTGCCGTTGCTTTAATATTCCAAAAGAAGAAGTTTGTAACTTAATCTTCTGGCGTCAGCAAGATGCTACAAGAAATAGCATTGAAATGGTAGGTCGTGCTTACTTTTCACATACGGAACTTCATAAGAAGAATACCTCTATGATTCAGGATATGCTTCATGAGAAGTTTAATGTTAATTGGAATGATTTTCCGGTTGAACAGAAGCGCGGTAGTGCTTGCCTGAAAGATGATAATGGTAAATGGTGTATAGATCATGAAATGCCTATTCTTAAAGGTGATGATAGACAGTATGTGGACCGATTAATATATGTAGGGGAATAAATATAGTAATGTGATGATTGGGATTGGGAATGCCCTTTTCCTAATATGGGTGGTTAAATGTTAAAAAATGCTCTTAACATAATTAAAGCAATTCAGTTGTATGGTGGTGAAGCTTATCTGGTCGGTGGATGTGTCCGGGATATTGTACTTAATGTGCCACCACATGATTTTGATATTGCTACATCACTTCACCCGGAAGAAGTAATGACATTATTCAATCGGCTATTTGGTGATAATACCATAGTATTACCTACCGGACTTCAGCATGGTACAGTTACTGTAGTTATAGATAATGTAGGTTATGAAATAACTACATACCGTAAAGAAACTGTTTATTCAGATAATCGACATCCAGATCAGGTTATCTTTGCTGACAGTATTGAAGAAGATTGCAGTCGTAGAGATTTTACTATCAATGCTATGTACTATGATGGTGAAAATATAGTTGATCTGTATGGTGGTCAGAAAGATATTGAAGATAAGATAATTAGAACTGTTGGTAATCCTAATGAAAGATTTTCGGAAGATGCCTTAAGAATGCTTCGTGCTTTCAGATTTAGTTCCAAGCTCGGATTTGATATTGCTCCTGATGTATTACAAGCAATTACTGCTAATAAAGAACTTATTCATAATATATCTGCTGAACGCATCTTTTCTGAATTATCACAGATACTTGTAGGTAATGGCAGACGAAATGCTTTAACACAGATGCAGCAGACCGGATTATTAAAAGAAATAATCCCGGAACTTGATGCACTTTATTATGTTAAGCAGAACAATAAGTATCATCACGAAGATGCATTTAATCACTCATTATCTGTGCTTGATGCTTGTTATGCTCGTAGCGGTGCAGATGTGCCACTTCTTTATGCTGCACTATTTCATGATCTTGGTAAGGCTGTCTGTACACAAGTAGATGATGATGGAACAGAGCACTTTGTTGGTCACGCTAAATATTCCGGTAAATTGGCAAACGATATTTGTTTACGATTGAAGATGCCGAATTTATATACAAAAACTATTGTAGATTTAACTCAGAATCATGAATGTAGAACATCTTATAGAAAATCCAAAGCTGCCAAATTTGTAGCAGAAACGCAGTATATGACTGATGAAGAATATCGCCAGTTAGAAACTTTATGGATTGCTGATGCCGAAGTTCATCTATTGCTCCGGACAGATGATCTTATGGTATTTATCAATAACTTGGAAGATGTATTGTCAAAACCGCATAGGATTTCTGATCTTTCTGTAAATGGTGATGATTTACTTGCTATGGGGTATTCAGGAGAAGAAATCGGCAAGCGGTTAAAGTTCTTACTGAAAATGTCTATGGCAAATGATACTAATGACAAAGATAAACTGCTGAAAATGCTTAAGCAATACAAAGAGTAAAATCGTTATATTATAGTGTAACGGAGGCGTAAATATTATGTTAGATGATGCTAAAAAATTACCTAAGATGACACAAGCTGAATTTGATGAACTGTATCAAGAATGGAAGAACCATTCTTTTGACATATATGATCCTTATAGATTACAGTTATCCGATGTTGATTTGAGTGATGTTAATTTAGATCACTTGCATTTATGTTATTGTAAACTAACTAATGTCGTTTTACCTGATAGTATCATGTTTACTAATTTGACGGGTGCAACTATTACAAATTGCTGTCAAAGCTTTATTAGATTTCATTACTGCAGTTTATACTTAGTTGATTTTGTATGCTGTCAATTTGAACGTTCGGATTGTAGGATGACTAATCTGGGATTAATTTCATTGTATGCTACACAAATTAACCTAAATTTAGATCGTAGTGAATTTTCTCTTGAAGAGATATCTGATTATATTCCTTATAGCATTTCAAATCCTATCAACACACCCACTCTCGTTGTAATTAATGGTGGTGCGGATAGTTATATTGGTGAATCTGTGCTTACTTGCGATAAGGTTAAGCTAGATTGTTCAATAGGTTTGGCTTGCCCGTCCCACGGAAGTTTCATTGGCTGGAAGAAAGTGTTTATTACGGAAGAGTCGGCGTGTATATGTAAGTTAGAAATTCCAGCTTCAGCAAGAAGATCTTCTGCATTAGGCAATAAATGTCGTGCGGATAAGGCTAAAGTATTAGAAATCACACGTATCTGTGATAATGCTAAAATTGATGAAGCTAAATCGTTTTATGATAGCGAATTTATTTATCGAGTTGGTGAATATGTTTCGGTCGATAACTTTGAAGATAATAGATTTAAAGAGTGTGCTCCGGGAATTCATTTCTTTGTAGATCGAGAAAAGGCCCTAAACTATTATTGTTGAGTATCAGGGAGGTGTAATTTATATGACAGTACAAGAATTGATTGATGAGTTAATGCAGATAGAAGATAAATCTAAGCCAGTTAAAATAGATGATCATTATAATACTGTAAATCTTGAGGGTGTCTGTAATTTGAGTAAGTATATATGGTTATCTCCAGAACGCAGAGAAGTTGAATACGAAGATTTCTATTGATATTTGCTTATGAACATCGAAAAATTACTACTTAACTGTTGTGATCCCATAGCAATTCATTGTTGTGGAAATTGTAGACATGCTGGAGAATGTTCTACATGTACTTGTATTGAAAGATATATGGATATAAAAAATAATTGTGAAAAGGAAGATACATTGTATGACTTTTGCGCATACTTCGAGGTGGCTTAAATATGAAAAATCATAAATGGGGAACTCAATCGTTTACTTCAGAACCAATCTATGTAGTTTTATTTGTATCAAGAAATAAAGACAACCGACAATTAGATGGGTTCAAAGAAAGACGAATGTCATTTATAACACATCATCAGTTTGATGATAAAAAACTTATTAGGAAGTTTGATCATTTTGTTGAAGATGGTATTCCCGGTGAAATGTCAAGAATGTACTGTTCTGTTAATGCTCGTGATGGTGTAAAGATTCATAAGCAGTTAATGCATTTCTTATTTGATAATCCTGAATTTAATCTTTGTGATATTGCACCTAAACTAGCAGGTATCGCTGCTATGAAAGAATGTGCAGCAGAGAAGCGATTTATGTTCGATTTCGACTGTGATGATCCCGTTAAATTAGTACAGTTTATTCAGGACATTAAAGATTACAGTAAAGATGATAGTATCATTGATTATACACATCAGACTCCGCATGGGTATGCCGTAGTTATTATGCATGGATTTGATACTCGTGAGTTTATGCTAAAGTGGAAAGATATCGTTGAACTTAAACGTGATGATATGATTTGTGTATGTTGGAGAAATAAAAATGTTGATTGATAAATGGAACGAAAATATTAACGATTATCAGAAATGTGAAGTGCCTAATGATTGGCATTTGCCACTAATAAGTGATAATATGAATGAAATTATCAACTGTGTAAATTGTGGTAAGCAAATTCCATTTGGGGAAGGTTATACTTCACAAAGGTATCATAACTCGCATGGGTTAGGTTACTATGAGTGTGAAACCTGCTATTTTGAATATTTGCCTATTCATATAGCATCAAAATCTAAAGAACTGGAAATTAAATGATAAATGTTACAAAATGCACTACTTGTTGCGATAGGTGTAATACTTGGCTGTCTGATCACTATGATGATAGAAAATTCCCGGACAGTCAGCTACTTGCATAAGCTGCGAAAGAAGGAATTTGAAGTAAAACAATTAGAGCATAGTATTGTAAAAGTAGTAGACGAAAATTCTGAATTGATATCAGAAAACAACCGGCTTCAGACCAAGATCGGAGAATATAAAAAATTCATCAAATCTTGCGGATTACCTGATTTCGACAAAGATTGGTGATATAAATTAGACATTTGGCGATAAGCTCCTTTATCATTCTTTTGCTTTGCCACCCTGATGAGTGTTAGGCGTCAGGGTGGTTTCATCTACTCAACAACCTTTTATACTTCTAATCAAGTTTGTGTAAGAGGTATAAAATGGCCGATACAGTTAAACGAAAATTTTACTTTGTAAAGTCCACAGAGCTACCTACTATCCCTGAAAAAGAAGGTAATGTATACGCATTATCAGACGCTACAGGATTTTATTATGATGTAGGCAATCCTGCTGGAAGCAATACAAATGTAACACGTCACAACATATCTGCACATTATGAATTAGTTCAGAGCTTGCCACAAACTCCAGACATTAATACAATCTATATACTTGATACTGGATACGTAGTAACTGGCACAGATCTACCTTTGTATGATGTATATGTATATGATGGCGGAGATTGGAAGAAAATTGCAACTAATTCTAATGATTACAATGTTTTAGTAGAAAATACTGATAGCGAAAAATTCTACTTAGCTGGATCTAATGTAGATAATACTATGACAGGATCACTTTTAAAGAGATCTGATGTGTTTGTTACATCTACAGGTAAGATTAATGCTAATGGTGGATTTGGTGGAGGTAAGGCAGATGAAGCTTTGAAGGCAGATGTTGCAGAATCTGCTACTACGGCTACTAAAGATTCAAGCAATAATACCATTTCAGAATATTTTAGAGATGTAGCAGTATCCGGCAGAAATGTTATATTTACTCGAGGGGATGGTAATACTCAACAAATTACTACTTATGAATCTCCAGTAATGAATACATCCACTCCTGGATTAGTTCCTACAATCCCTGGAGATACCACTAAGAATGTATTATTCAGAGATGGTTGGGGTACTTTTGATCCTTCGCATATCTCAGTAGAAAGTGCTCAAAAAGATGGCGCAGGTCAAGTAATTACTGATACTTATATCAAGAATCTGTCATTCAATACATCGACTAAAGTATTAACGGGTACTAAAGGCGATGGTACTTCTACAGTTACCGCATCTATTCCTTATGTAAGTGATGCATATTCTGGAAGCACTGTTGGATTAGTTCCGGTATCTACCCCTGGATCGGATAAGCGCTATCTTAGAGTAAATGGTGCTTGGAGCAGCGATGGGTTAACTCCTACTGCATCGGCAGGTGACGCTAATAAGTTCCTTAAAGGCGATAATACTTGGAGTGATTTACCTGTATTTGCAGGAAATGCTGCAGGTATAGTACCTACATCTGATTTATCCTCTCAAGGTAGATACCTTAAGGGTGATGGTACTTGGGTTGATATTCCTATAATGGTAGGTGCAGACGGCACTAATCCCGGCACATCTGGAATGGTTCCAGCACCTACTGCAACAGATGATACCAAGAGTTTATTAGGCGACGGTACTTGGGGGATACCAGACATCCCAATCTTTGATGGTACTCAAGCAGGATTAGTCCCTTCTCCATCAATTGTAGAAACCACAAGATATCTTAGTGCTAATCGTACTTGGGAACCTTGTGTCTACAACACTGCTGGCGCTCCTGATATTGGAAGTAGTACTTATCAATTCATTTCTCAAATGTCTGGAGACAGTACAACTACAACATTAACTTTGCAGTATATACCTAATGCAGGAACCTTGACGGTAACCGCTGATGATGTAGCTTTAGTCGAAAATACAGATTATACTATTACTAATAATATAATCACATTTACAACCGCTCCCGCATCTGGAGTATATATTAAAGCTCAATATACGGTTGCCTTATCCAATGCTAAGCTCTACATTGTAGGTTCTCCTATACAAGATGCATATAACCAAACCTATACCAAGTCAACCGCTTACAGTATTAATGGTAAGTTATATAGCGAAGATAAGGCAGTAGCGACAACAGATCAGTTGATAGTAATTGATGATTCAACTACTTCCGCAACTTCGGTATGGTCATCAAGTAAGGTAAATAATGAGATAACTAACTTGCCGAATCCGATGATCTTTAAGGGAACACTTGGTACAGGCGGTACAATTCAGACTCTTCCTACTGCTTCTTCATCTAATGAAGGATATACCTATAAGGTAATAACAGCAGGTACTTATGCTTCCCAATCTGCAAAAGTAGGTGATGTATTTGTATCTAATTCAACTGAATGGGTTTTAATCCCCGCAGGTGATACAGATAGTGATACTTGGAGAAATATCAAAGTAAACGGAACAGAGATTCTTGGTTCTGCTATCTCTACAGGAGCATTAGATTTAGTTGCGGGTAATGGAATTACTCTTACTAATAATACTGGTGCAGTTACTATTGATTCTACAGAGAAGAAACTCCCTGCACAGACATTATCAGCAGGAAGTACGCAAGTTGTATTTACAGATTCAGCTATTACGGCTAACTCTTTGATAGATGTTTACAGCCCTGTTTGGTATTCCGATTTGGTACAGAGTGCAGGAAGTGTAGTAATCACATTCCCTGTTCAGAGTGCAGATATTTCAGTTGAAATAAAGGTGAGTTGATATGATAAGGTCTTGTAAAAAACCTCCTGTTTACTTTGAAAGTACGACAGGCTCATTCTATTCTCAATATGCAGGATTGCCTTTGAAGTCGTGCGTGGTTTCTTTTGATGAGCAGAGTGCTATTTCTTCGCTTGATTTTACGGCTAATGGCACTACAAGGACA
>JAEIGA010000927.1_pt1 | contig 43875 bp, 38 predicted proteins | sample 9270691 | NCBI WGS metagenome assembly JAEIGA01 (sample SAMN17057246, study PRJNA624740) | gut metagenome | biome: biome; isolation source: fecal sample | host: Bos grunniens | place: China: Xizang | collected 2019
CATGTTAGCAATATGGATGATAAGCGGATTATCACTTGGTCTCCCCTTTGCTTCAAATATTTTTTTTACCGCTTCATCACTTCTAGCATTCGCACCTAATCCATAAACCGTTTCAGTTGGAAAAGCTACCACTTCATTACTCCGCAAAAGAGCTGCCGCTTCCTCTACTTGCAAATTATTTTCTATTGAATTATTAATTTTTATTATGTTCGTTTTCAATTTGTACACCTTCTATGAAATAGTGAATCACTCTATTGTATTATATCCTAAATGCAGGCTCAAACTGCAAGCGTTCCTTTTTATCAATTGTGCATAAGTACCAATTGTATCCACAGTTTGTGTATAATAACTTAGAATAAGTGGATAACTTTGTGGATATTCTGAATAACTACATAGTTTTCCACATATAAAACACATTATTCAAACGGCTTGCATCCGAAAAAGCTGTGGATAACTTTAAATCTTTTGGTATGTTCTCTCGTTCAATTTCTTTAAATCCGAATAATTCAAAGAAAGATATCGTCTGCCTTTTATTCGACGCCAAAAATAATGACTGACAGCCATTTTCCTTTACAACCATCAATACTCTCTCAAAAAACATTGGCAATTTATCTACAGGAAAAGCAGGTGAAAATACAAATGAACGTAGAAATCCAATTTGCTCACATTTATGCAGGCCGATTACACTCAGCAATTTTTTCTCCTCATTTTCTACTAAAATGAAAACTGAATCCTTGTCATAGCCTGCCTCAGACTGCTCGATAAACCCCTTAATCAACAGATGATCCTCCGTTTTTCCTTGTCTAACAGTATACATAGTCTCTCCCCTATCATCATTTTCTACTATGTATATGTCATTCATTTCATTTTTAGTAGAATATCCGGTAAGAAAAGTGCAAGCCCCCATTTAGTACCGTGTGATTTGTGGCACTTGACGACTACATTGAATCTTCCCCTTGTTATCAACCTTTATAGTGTAGAAAACCCGAGTATAAAACAAATGAAGAGGGGCTGCTGAATAGTCATTAAAATGACCTGTCAGACAGCCCCAAACTACTTATACATCCGTTGCTATTAAATGGACTTTCAATTAAAATAGTTCCTTAAAAAAGTCTACAAAAAACCATCTTGTTTCAATAACTTGTTGTTCCTCGTCTTGATGTACATAGACCGGAGTAGTAGCCACTGCTTCCTCAGTTTGCACCTCTTGATCAATCTCAAGTTGCTCATCCAATTCCGAAGCATTTATTTGATTAGCTTGCTCTTTTTCTTCTGTTTCTTCCGTTCCTTCTGTTGTCACCGTTTGATCTGTTTGATTCGTTTGATCTGTTTGCTCGGCTGCCTCAACAACCGGTGTCATACTTACAGCTGTACCGTTCGAAAAGTCAAGAAAACATAGTGGCGGAAACAAGACACACCACCAATTTGCTCCACTTCCTTCACCAAGAGTAATAACAATTGCTTCATATTCCCCTGCAGGGTATAAATATTGACCGTATAGTTTTGTAGGAAAACTCGCCTTTCCGAACTCCACCTTTACCTCTTGCTGTAAGCCACGTTCTTCCACATATTTCTGTGCAATTTGCTGCATATCCGGCAATTTACCTTTCAAAACTTGTCTAGCTGCTTCTAATGATGTTAATTCCGCTACCCAATTCGTAATATTAGCATTTACTTCATCACGAATTTGTCTTTTAATCTCTTGATCTTCCTCGCTGTCACTATTAGCTAGAATACGAAGGCGAATCGCCTCCTCTGGTATCACAACTGCCTCTTCTGAAGCTCTCACACTATCTGTCTTTGGTATATATAAACTTATTATTGTTGCAAAGCATAAGCAAATCATATATAAACAAGCAACTTGATTTTTTTTCATCCCCAATCCACTCCCTTTCATACAAACATTATGGACAGGAGTCGGTTATCTTAAACTATCAAATTACATTTTTATCACAAAACAATGGAATCGTATGCTACTACTTCTTTTATAACTCTTATAAATCGGCGACTCCGTCGAACCTTCCACCATGTTGCTAATTTCTAAACCTACCTCTCTAGATCCTATGTTTGCTTGAAAATACCCTTGTTCTACCGATAGTACTCCTACCTAATCTCACCACTATTTATATTTATTCGCTACGAAATTTCTTTTACGAGGCCTCTCTATACGATTTCACCATACTTATTCGGTAATTGCACTCTTAAATTTTCAACTAATCTCGTCAGTTAACCCCAAAAGTAAAAAGGTGCTTAAAAAGTCATTTATTGACCTTTTAAGCACCTTTTCCTTCAGCAAACACCATACGATCCTTGCCATTAATATCGTATTCAATCGTCACCATAGCTTCAGGTAGTGCCGCTTGAAGTAAACCAGCAACAGCCTCACCCTGCCCGGCTCCAATTTCAAATCCGACTAAGAATGGATTATTAAGAACTCCAGGAAGCTCCTCACATAAACGGCGATACAAAACCAGTCCATCTGTGCCAGCAAACAAAGCCGTATGCGGCTCATGCTCTGTTACCACTTCAGACATAACCTCAATATCACTTTCCGGAATATATGGCGGATTAGACAGCACAATGTCGAACTTTTGCCCGCTTTCCAAAAACGGCTGTAGTAAGTCACCCTTTACAAAACAAATCTCCGCTCCAAGCTGATTGGCATTCATCTTTGCAACCACTAATGCATTATCCATAATGTCCGTTGCTGTAACAAATAAAGACGGTCGTTCACTTTTCATAGTTATTGCAATCGCACCACTTCCTGTTCCGACATCCACCAACCTTAAATCCTGACGATTCGGAAACAGTGTCTTCATTTTGGCAAGTGTGTGATATACAAGTTCTTCCGTTTCAGGACGAGGAATCAACACTGCTTCATTAACATTAAACGTTCGTCCATAAAATTCTTCATAGCCGATGATATATTGAACCGGTTTTCCTAATATATGAAGATGAACAGCTTTTTCAAAGGTCTGCCAAATATCTTCACCCAAATCATCATGAAGACTTGCTAGCAGCTGCGAGCGTGAGCATCGCAAATAATGCTTCAGCAGTAACTCACCTGCATTTTGATCTCGTCCGTTTTCTTTTAAAAAAGATGAAGCCCAATTAAGGGCTTCATATATTTTCTTAGCCATAGTCATTATTCTCCATCATTTTGCAGCTTACTTGCTTGATCTTCAATAATAAGCGCATCAATGATTTCATCCAATTTACCTTCCATTACCTGATCAAGCTTCTGAATTGTTAAGCCAATTCGGTGATCGGTTACACGGTTTTGCGGGAAGTTGTACGTACGAATACGTTCTGAGCGGTCACCTGTTCCGACTGCCAATTTACGGTTTTGATCCAATTCTGCTTGTACTTCACGTTGGATTTTATCGTAAACACGGGCACGCAATACTTTCATCGCTTTTTCTTTATTTTTAATTTGCGACTTTTCATCCTGACATGTAACGACCGTATTAGTCGGAATATGTGTTAAGCGAACAGCAGACATCGTTGTATTTACACTTTGACCGCCTGCACCGGATGAAGCATACGCATCGAAACGAATATCTTTGTCATGGATTTCAACTTCTACCTCTTCTGCTTCCGGCAATACCGCAACAGTTGCTGTAGATGTATGGATACGACCACCAGATTCTGTTTCAGGAACACGCTGAACACGATGCGCTCCATTCTCGAATTTCAGTTTTGAATAAGCACCTTGTCCACTGATCATGAAAATGATTTCCTTGTAGCCACCCAGTCCTGTAGCATTCGCTTCAATAACTTCCGTTTTCCAGCCTTGCATTTCCGCATAGCGGCTGTACATACGATATAGGTTTCCGGCAAATAGCGCTGCTTCATCCCCGCCAGCAGCACCTCGGATTTCCACGATAACGTTTTTATCATCATTAGGATCCTTCGGTATTAATAGAATGCGCAATTTCTCTTCCAGCTCTTTCATTGAGCCGTCCAATTCATTTACTTCTTCTTTTACCATTTCACGCATATCAGCATCTAGCTTGTCCTCAAGCATCGCTTTTGCATCATTATATTGCTCACGAATATCTTTATATTCACGGTACACTTCCACCGTTTCCTGAATGTTCGATTGTTCTTTAGAATAGTCTCTCAGTTTCTTTGGATCATTAACGATATCAGGATCGCTTAATAATTCATTTAAACGATCATAACGGTCTTCAACTGCCTGTAATCGATCTATCAATTTATTCACCTCGAATTTTTTCCATAACACATTTCATTTAATACAAACTTAACTATGACAGCTTCTAACATCTGCTAAAGCAACTAGTTTTTCTTTTCATTATATTATTAGGAAGTAGTCACGTCAAAGCAATCAATATTAACTCTTTTCACTGTGATAAAAAGTAGGTAAGCAATTTATAAAGTGAAACATAAAAAAAGTTCTGCTCATTCCGGCAAAACTTTTTCTTTACTCGAGAATCTCATGTTGATTCTCATATATTTCTTAAAAAGAAATTATGTTTGCATACTTACCACACACATCCATTAACAGCCATGCAGTACAGATATTCATTAGCACTTAAAGTGAAACTTTGCTCGGCGGAGGTATCCATTGTAAATATGGGGGTTGCTCTTCATAAAGCTTTCCTCCGCCGGATTCTAATTAAGATAGTATTTACGTTCTTCTGGACAAGCCTAGACGAACGTTTTACTGTCTAGCAAAAGCAGTAGAAGATAAATGTACTTTTTCATCGCTTCACTTTTCTTTATTCTATTAGTTCGTAGCTTGTTGATCAGTATTCAACATAGAATAGTCTTGCTTAAGCTCTTTTCCAGGAACCTCATGGTGATGACGACATCTTGGCTCATAAGCCTCTGATGCTCCGACAAGTATAACCGGATCATGATAGTTAGCAGGTTTATTATTGATCAGTCGTTGTGTACGGCTGGCTTGTCCTCCGCAAACCGAACAAACTGCTTGAAGCTTTGTCACGGTTTCCGCTAGTGCCATTAGCTTCGGAACAGGACCAAACGGTTGTCCTCGAAAATCCTGATCAAGCCCAGCCAGGATAACGCGATAACCATTATTCGCTAGACGATTTGCTACTTCGACAATTCCTTCATCGAAAAATTGCACCTCATCTATTGCGATAACATCCAAACCTTCTTCTAAATGCTTGAAAATATCCCCAGATTTACCGATAGGCTTTGCCCATACCGATGCACCATTATGAGAAACCACTGCCTCTTCTGCATATCTATCATCAATAGCAGGTTTAAATACAACTGTTTTTTGCCGAGCAAACTGCGTTCGGCGTACTCTTCTGATCAATTCTTCCGATTTACCGGAAAACATGCTACCGCATATTAATTCCATCCATCCTGCCTGCTTCTTTTCATACATGTTCATCTCTCCCTCGCTATGCACTAACACCCATATAAAACCTTTATGGATGAGTACTTGTACATTAGTTTATCCTAAGGTTGGATTATATAAAGAAACCCCGCCTTTAAAATAAAGACGCAGTCGCGCTTAACAAAAAAGTGAAACTTTGCTAAGTAAGACGCTTTAACTTCTTTAGCGTTGTCTAGCTTCATCGGCCAACCCCTCGAGGTCATAAGCCTTCTCTCCTCCAGAAATCAAAACCGGATTTCTTACAGAGCTGTCTTATGCTGGTCGGGGCTGAACGGGCCGATATCCGCTTTTCGATGTTGTCTAGCTTCATCGGCCAACCCCTCGAGGTCATAAGCCTTCTCTCCTCCAGAAATCAAAATCGGATTTCTTACTGAGAGCTGTCTTATGCTGGTCGGGGCTGAACGGGCCGATATCCGCTTTTCGATGTTGTCTAGCTTCATCGGCCAGCCCCTCGAGGTCATAAGCCTTCTCTCCTCCAGAAATCAAAATCGGATTTCTTACTAAGAGCTGTCTTATGCTGGTCGGGGCTGAACGGGCCGATATCCGCTTTTCGATGTTGAACCAATTGGACTTTTAGGGACAGTTGTTCCCACTTATCCAATTTGTTTTTACATCTCGTCTAGATGTGAGAAGTCTTTCTGTCCCTTATGAAGAGCGAATTTTTCCGGAACAACTCGCTATATTTTCAATTATTTTGCCCATATAAACGTGAAAAAAACAGGCAAGGAAATGTTGCCTGTCTTTAAGCGTCTTGGAACTATAATTATTGTTGTGTTTTAAGACCGTATTTTTTGTTGAAGCGATCAACACGTCCACCAGCTTCAGCAAATTTTTGACGTCCAGTGTAGAATGGATGACATTCTGAGCAAGTCTCAACTTTCAACTCATCTTTAACTGAACCAGTTTCAAACTCGTTACCACAAGCACATTTTACAGTGATTGTTTTGTAATTAGGATGAATTCCTGCTTTCATTCTTTTCATCTCCTTCCGCCCTGAATCATTGCCTGAAACAGAGTTATATAAATGAAGGGTAAAACATCACCCATCTTTTATCAAACATGCTTTTAATTATAGCAAGCTAATCAGCGATTTGCAACTGATACTTTACCAATACAGCCTGTCTTGAAATAAATAAAAAGCACTCCGATAAATCTTCCATAAATATACTGTTTCCCTTTATACAAAAAGGTACATTCAAACGTTTAATTGTCTGAACGACTACGACGGTTAATCGTACCTTTCATCTCTGTATCGAGAGCATTGAAGAATTCTTCGTTATTTTTAGTTTGTCTCAATTTGCGAAGGAATTTCTCGGCAAAATCTGGCGTATCTGTCATTGTTTTACGGATTGCCCATACTTTATCAAGATGTTCCTTAGGAATAAGTAGTTCTTCTTTACGTGTACCTGAACGACGAATATCAATTGCAGGGAAGATTCTTCTTTCCGCTAGAGAGCGGTCTAAATGAAGTTCCATGTTTCCAGTACCTTTGAACTCTTCATAAATAACATCATCCATACGGGATCCAGTATCAATTAATGCTGTAGCCAAAATCGTCAAGCTACCGCCTTCCTCAATATTTCTTGCCGCTCCAAAGAATCGTTTTGGTCGATGGAAGGCCGCAGGGTCGATACCGCCCGATAACGTTCTCCCACTAGGTGGGATGTATAGGTTGTAAGCCCTAGCCAAACGAGTAATACTATCCATCAAAATAATAACATCTCGCTTATGCTCAACAAGACGCATTGCCCTTTCTAGAACTAGCTCAGCAACCTTAATATGATTTTCAGGCAGCTCATCAAATGTAGAGCTTACTACATCACCCGCAACCGATCTTTCAATATCCGTTACCTCTTCAGGACGCTCATCAATCAATAGAACAATTAGCTCAGCTTCTGGGTGGTTTGTCGTAATAGCATTCGCTACTTCTTTAATTAACATCGTTTTCCCTGCTTTAGGAGGGGCAACAATCAATCCACGTTGACCAAAACCAACTGGCGCTAAAATATCCATGATACGCGTCGATACATTTCTTTGCGTTGTTTCTAGTTTAATTTGGCGGTTCGGATATAATGCTGTTAATCCTGGGAAGTGGACTCTTTCTTTTGCTGTTTCTGGGTCATCACCATTTACAGCCTCTACATGCAACAAACCATAGTAACGCTCATTTTCTTTAGGGGGTCTTACTTTACCCGACACTTTATCACCATTACGCAAATCGAAGCGTCTAATTTGCGACGCGGAAATGTAAATATCCTCAGAACTCGGAGAATAATTAATCGGTCGAAGGAAGCCGAAACCTTCAGAAGGAATAATTTCAAGCACACCTTCCATGAAAAGTAATCCATCTTGCTCTGCTTGCGCCTTCAAAATAGCAAAAATCAGTTCCTTTTTTGATAATTTGCTGTAATATGAAATGCGATATTCTTTCGCCAACTCATACAGCTCTTTTAACTTCATGTCCTCTAAATGGGAAATGGTTAAGTTCATATGTACACCACACTTTATAGTAATAAGGAAATAATATAATAATCATTAATACAATAATCATTAATAAGCGAGTTTCATCAAGTTCTAGCTATCAATCATGTTATTTGTAGGATGATAGCCATTAGCTTTTGTGAAGAAAAAGTTGAAGGAAATCGCTAAAGATAGAAGGTCAGGAGTAATTTGCAGAATTATTGTTATTATATATTTGAATAATATCTTTATTTTACTTCTATACTAAGAAATGTTCAACATAAACATAGCCAGAGGTAATTCATTTCCCCCGTCTCTAACGTTAATTTATCTACAACTTTGTCTAGCTTACAAAAAATAAATATTTATTTGTAAAAGTAGATAAAAATAGCGAAACATTTAGAATTTTTCACTTCTATTAGTCAAGACTGGTTTGATTTCAGCTTAAATATATAAAAACACCAAGTATTCGTACCCCTAATAATAAAAGGAAAAGCTGTCTCAAATCATAATTATATTTCTCCGAGACAGCCTTCATCAACTTATCTTATAACAAGATTTGGCTTTTTCTTCAGACTATGTCGCCCGTCAATAAAACGTACTGTTCCTGATTTTGCACGCATGACAACAGATTGAGTCTCACCGTAGCTTGCTTTAAATTGAACGCCACGCAATAATTCTCCGTCTGTCACACCAGTCGCAGCAAAAATTGCATCGTCACCTTTTACTAAATCCTCCATAAGAAGAACCTTGTTGACGTCAATTCCCATTTTGATGCAGCGTTGTAGCTCTGAATCATCCTGTGGAATCAGTTTTCCTTGTATTTCCCCGCCAAGGCATTTTAATGCAACAGCAGCAAGTACCCCTTCTGGTGCACCGCCTGATCCAAATAAAATATCGACCCCAGTGGAATCAAAGGCTGTATTAATCGCTCCGGCCACATCACCGTCATTAATCAGCTTAATACGAACGCCCATTTCACGAAGTTGTTGTATAATTTGCTCATGACGTGGACGATTCAAAATTGTTGCTACCACGTCTTCTATATCTTTATTCTTCGCCTTTGCAACGGCTGTGATATTATCAACTAATGGCGCATTAATATCGATTTTCCCTACTGCCTCTGGACCTACTGCAATCTTATCCATATACATATCCGGAGCATGAAGAAGGTTGCCATGATCTGCAACAGCTATTACAGCCAGGGCATTCCAACCGCCTGAAGCTACTATATTTGTTCCCTCTAAAGGATCGACAGCCACATCTACACGTTGACCATAACCTGTTCCCAGTTTTTCGCCAATATATAACATTGGAGCCTCGTCCATTTCGCCTTCGCCAATTACTACTGTCCCTTTCATAGGCACAGTGTCAAAAACATTACGCATAGCAGTTGTTGCAGCATCATCTGCTTCGTCTTTTTTTCCTCTACCCATCCAGCGAGCAGAAGCTAAAGCTGCCGCTTCCGTTACACGCACAAGTTCCATTGATAAGCTTCTTTCCAATTGTGTCCCCTCCAGCAAGTTAATAAGTATGTCATATTTATCTATTTATTATATCACATTTGATATGCAATGACTTGTACCAAACGTTCATTTACGTATTTTTTAATTGTCGAACTTCTTCTTCTGTCATCTTTTCACGCCATATAGTGGCTCCAAGGTCACTAAGCTTGTCCACTATCTGACTATAGCCACGGTCAATATGTTCTACCCCAGTTATCTCGGTTATACCTTCTGCCATTAAACCTGCTACAATTAATGCCGCTCCAGCTCGCAAATCACTCGCCTTCACCTTTGCCCCTTGCAGCTGCACAGGGCCATTGACAATAGCAGAACGGCCTTCAACCTTGATATTAGCATTCATTCTGCGTAGTTCATCAATATGCTTAAATCGAGCACTATAGATTGTATCAGTTACAACACTAGACCCAGAAACCTTTGTCAATAAAGACGTAAACGGTTGCTGTAGGTCTGTAGCAAAACCAGGATAAACGAGTGTTTTCACATCTACAGCCTTTAATACCTCACTGTTCGAAACAAAAACTTGATCATCTCTAGTTTCTATATTAACGCCCATTTCACGAAGCTTAGCGATTAGGGATTCTAAATGCTGCGGTATTACATTGTCAATTAGGATTCCATCTCCGACTGCAGCTGCCATAATCATAAACGTCCCAGCTTCAATTCGGTCAGGAATGATTGTATGACGACATCCACTTAGATTTTCTACACCATCAATCCGTATTACATCAGTACCTGCACCTTTTATCTTTGCACCCATATTAGTTAGTAGTGTAGCAACATCAATAATTTCAGGTTCCTTAGCGGCATTTTCTATAATCGTTCTTCCCTTTGCTCTTACTGCTGCAAGCATAATGTTGATTGTCGCCCCGACACTCACTACATCCAAATAAATTCTGGCTCCTCGAAGTTCATCAGCTCTTAAGTAAATTGCCCCCTGCTCATTTGTCACTTTTGCCCCTAACGCTTCAAATCCCTTGATATGCTGATCAATTGGCCTCGGCCCTAAATAACAGCCACCAGGAAGACCAATTACAGCTTTTTTGAAACGTCCAAGCATTGCTCCCATTAAATAATACGATGCACGCAGCTTCTTTACATTACCGTTCGGTAGCGGCATGGGAATCATTGAGCTAGGATTAACAATCATCTCATCTCCATTTAGCTGTACTTCTCCTCCGATTTCCTCCAATAAATCCTTTAAAATACTGACATCTGATATATCAGGCAAGCCTTCTATTGTTACTGGAGAATCAGCGAGAATGGTTGCCGGTATAAGTGCAACTGCACTATTCTTTGCTCCACTTACCCTAATTGTCCCCCGTAAAGGATATCCACCTGCAATCATAAGCTTATCCATATAATACTCCCTTCGTTACAGCACTGCATTTTCATTATGATCGATATTAACAACGCACCTAACATATATAACCATAAACAAAGAGCAATTACTATATTTTACCATTAAAATAGGGTATAAGTTACTCTAGTATATATTTATTAGTTTACACAAAAAAGCATAAAATCATGTAATGATATACAAAAAAATAACTCGCTTCATACGTGATGTTTCCACAATCGAAGCGAGGTTCCAGCAATTTCCCATTATTAATGCTTACCTATTTATTTTTGCCTTCCCAATCAGCGATAAAAGTGGCAATACCTTTATCTGTTAATGGATGATTGAAAAGCGACATAAGTACTTTATATGGAACAGTTGCGATGTCAGCTCCATTTAAAGCCGCTTCTGTTATATGAATAGGATTGCGGATAGAAGCCGCAATAATTTCTGTACTAATGTTGTGAATCGAGAAGATTTCAGCAATTTCAGCTATAAGCGCTACTCCATTTTGACCAATATCATCCAAGCGTCCAATGAAAGGAGAAACATATGAAGCACCAGCCCTCGCCGCCAGTAAAGCTTGATTCGCATTGAAAATCAAAGTGACATTCGTCTTAATTCCTTCTTTTGCAAAAACAGATACAGCCTTTAAACCATCCGGAGTCATTGGAACCTTTACTGTTACATTCGGACTGATAGCTGCTAGCTCTCTGCCCTCTGCTATCATACCTTCAAAATCTGTGGCAATCACTTCAGCACTTACTGATCCCTTAACCAGTTCTGTAATTTCTTTAATACGATCATGAAACGAAACATTCTCTTTTGCCACTAAGGAAGGATTCGTTGTGACGCCTGCAATTATTCCTAGAGCATGCGCTTCTTTTATTTCATTAAAATTAGCAGTATCAATGAAAAACTTCATAGGTTCACAATCTCCCTTATTTAATTATGTACATGTTCTACTTTAATGATAATAATAAGTTGCTATAAAATTCAACCTTTTTTATAAAACTATACTCTTTCGGATAAAAGTCACTGGACGTAAATATCCTACTTGTTATTCCTAACCAGCCGCCGATTACCATTTCCTGGTTCAGTTGGATGCGCATTTAGACAAAACTTTATAAGAGGGATTCATACTTTCTAAATAAAATAACAAAAGAAGACGCCTCTTAGTATAAGCTAGGAGTCATCTTCTTTCTTTATTTGATTTATTATAGTTATGCTTTATTACTTGATCCGAATTCACGAATTTTACCAATAACAGTTGCCTTAATTGCATCGCGGCCAGGTCCGATAAATTTACGTGGATCGTATACTTTACTGTCAGCAGCCAGTACTTCACGAACTTTCGCTGTGAACGCAATTTGGTTCTCAGTATTTACGTTGATTTTTGAAGTGCCTAAAGAGATTGACTTCTTAATATCTGCTTCTGGGATACCAGTTCCACCGTGTAATACTAGCGGCATGTTCGTTAAGTTTTTGATTTCTTCCATTTCCTTGAAACCAAGGTTTGGTTCTCCTTTATAAGGACCGTGAACGGATCCTAATGCTGGAGCGAGGCAATCGATACCAGTTTTTTCAACTAGTTCTTTGCATTCTTGAGCATCAGCATATATAACGCCGTCAGCAACTACATCATCTTCTTGCCCGCCAACTGTTCCTAGTTCAGCTTCAACAGAAACACCTTTAGCGTGAGCGTATTCCACTACAGCTTTAGTAGTTTCTATGTTTTCTTCAAATGGGTGGTGAGAAGCATCAATCATGACAGAGGTGAAACCTGCGTCGATTGCTTCTTTACATTTGTCAAATGAAGAACCATGGTCTAAATGAATGGCTACTGGAACCGTAATTTTCATATCTTCTAATAAGCCTTTAACCATCATCACTACAGTTTTGAATCCGCCCATGTGACGCGCAGCGCCTTCAGAAACTCCTAGGATAACAGGTGATTTTTCCTCTTGAGCAGCAGCGAGGATTGCTTGTGTCCACTCAAGGTTGTTGATATTGAATTGACCTACAGCATATTTTCCTTCTAATGCTTTGTTTAGCATTTCAGTCATTGAAACTAAAGGCATCGCATTTTCCTCCTTATGTTGTACGATTCACACTGCATTTCCCTGCAATGCTTCCTAATACAATTTTCCCTAAAATGTATGTAGAGTATACAAAAAAAGTATACAAAGGGATTGACAATCGTTTCACTTCAAGAATACCAATTGTCATCATAATTCTCAAGAAAATCACTTAACAAGGCGAAATATTCTATACAATTGTATCTAATCTATGTCAAACGGTAGATTTTTCAGATAAAAACACCACTTAGTTTACGTTCAAAGGAACATACTTTTTGACGATACTTCTAATATCGTCAATATCGAATGGTTTAGAAAAATGAGCAAGGGCCCCCAAATCTTTCGCTTGTTGAATCATATCAAGCTCACCGTACGCAGTCATTATGATTACAGAGATACTTTTATCGTACTCCTTTAATCTTTTTAATATTTCTATTCCGTCCATTCCCGGTATTTTCATATCGAGCAAAACCAAATCCAACTCATGTTCTTTTGCTATTTCAAGCGCTTGCGGACCATTTGCAGCTTGAAAAGTCGTATAACCCGCCTTTTGTAGTACTTCATTTAACAAAATCCGAATGCCGAACTGATCGTCCACAATTAATATTTTTTGCCCCATATTTCCCTTCCCTTCCATTTTAAAAATATATTCGCGCTTTTTATTCTTAAAATATTCTATTTTTCATTACCTAATTCCTTTATTTCTTTTAATTAAACTTACCGCTTTCTCAAATAGCTTAGTTTTCTATTTTCATTCGCTCTTTTTCGCTTCAGACAAACTCCCATTTGAATAAATATTCGCATCTACATCTCCATTCTTATATAATGCTGATAGAACACACATCCATTTAACAACTTGATTGTGACTACAAATGATTCAATTAATAAAGGAGACTTTGCTATGCTTAAAATTTTTTCTACTCAATTAAGCGGTCTGTTCAAAAACATCTCCCAGGATGAATTTGCACTTGAAGATGCGGCTAGACTTCTGGCACAAGCAGTCATTGGGGATGGACATATTTATATACATGGTTTTAAAGAAATGAAAGGTGTCGTTTCTGAAGCACTAGAGGGTATTGATGCTATAGCTAATTGTAAAGTAATGCCTAATATTGAACAAATCTCAAGTGTTGATCGCGTTCTACTTTTCACTAGAAACAGTGATGATCCAGAAGCAATTACACTTGCGAAGCAGCTTGAGGAACTAAATGTTCCATTCGTCGGTGTATCCACAGTACATGATGATATGAAGACAGGTCTGCAAGATTTAGCCCATATTCACATTAACTTGAATGTAAAGCGCGGACTCGTCCCTACAGATACAGGTGAAAGAGTTGGTTTTCCTTCACTGTTAGTGGCACTCTTTGCTTATCATGGCATTCAGCTGACATTATCAGAGCTGCTAGACGAAATCGTGGACTAAAAAGAGCCATGCTGCCCACAGAAGTCGCTATCTATTAAATAAGTAAATACAAAAAAGAAGTTGCACAGCATGACATGCTTGGACAACTTCTTTTTTATCTATATACAAACTTATTTGCAGTTTTTTAATGACGCTTCAATAAAGTCACGGAATAGCGGTTGTGGCTTTGTAGGTCTTGAAATGAATTCTGGATGGAATTGACTCGCAACAAACCACGGATGATCTTTAACTTCAACAATTTCCACTAAACGTCCATCTAAGCTAGTACCCGAGAAAACAAAACCTTTTTCTTCCATTTCTTGACGGAAGTGATTATTGAACTCATAACGGTGACGATGACGCTCATAAACAACTTCTTCATCATAAGCTTCCATTGCTTTCGTACCTTCAACTAGTTTACATGGGTATAAACCAAGACGCAATGTTCCACCTAAATCCTCAACATCCTTTTGTTCTGGAAGCAAGTCAATAATTGGATATGGCGTATTCGGATTAAGCTCTGAAGAATGTGCTCCTTCAAGTCCTAAAACGTTACGCGCATACTCGATTGTAGCTAATTGCATACCTAAGCAAATTCCTAGGAATGGTACTTTGTTTTCGCGTGCATATTGAATCGCAGCAATTTTACCTTCTACACCACGGTCACCAAAGCCCCCTGGGACAAGGATTCCATCAGCATCTTTCAGTAATTCCGCTACATTTTCTGGTGTGACTGTCTCAGAGTTAATCCAGTCAATATCAATATCCGCATCGAACGCGTAACCAGCATGTTTTAATGCTTCTGCTACAGAAAGATAGGCATCTTGAAGCTCTACATATTTACCTACTAAAGCAATTTTCGTTGTTTTGGAAAGGTTCAATACTTTTTCTACAAGTTGCTTCCATTCTGTCATGTCCGCTTCTTTACAGTTTAACTTCAAGTGATCACAAACAATTTGATCCAAATGCTGTTCTTGAAGTGCTAAAGGTACAGAATATAATGTATCCGCGTCGCGGCACTCAATTACAGCATTTTTGTCGATATCACAGAATAACGCAATTTTGTCTTTCATATCTTGAGAAATTGGCATTTCTGTACGTACAACAATAACATTTGGCTGAATACCTAAGCTTCTCAGCTCTTTTACGCTGTGCTGAGTTGGCTTTGTTTTCATTTCGCCAGCTGCTTTAATGTAAGGTACTAATGTACAATGCAAGTAAAGCACGTTTTCTTGGCCAATGTCACTTTTAATTTGACGAATTGCTTCAAGAAATGGTAGAGATTCGATATCTCCAACCGTTCCTCCGATTTCCGTGATGACAACGTCTGCATTTGTCTCACTACCAGCACGAAGCACACGCTCTTTGATTTCATTTGTAATATGTGGAATGACCTGAACTGTGCCACCTAAGTAATCACCACGGCGTTCTTTGCGAAGAACTGTAGAATATACCCTTCCTGATGTTACATTGCTCAGTTTGCTTAAGTTAATATCAATAAAACGTTCATAGTGTCCTAAATCAAGGTCAGTCTCAGCACCGTCATCTGTTACGAAAACTTCACCGTGTTGATATGGACTCATTGTTCCTGGGTCCACGTTAATATACGGGTCAAATTTTTGGATTGTTACGCTTAATCCTCTGTTTTTCAATAGTCTTCCTAAAGATGCAGCCGTGATTCCTTTTCCTAATGAAGATACTACGCCGCCTGTTACAAAAATGTATTTAGTCATTTTTCTTCCCCCTCTATTGGTTGTGTTTACTATGAAATCCATGAAAAAAATTTCTTTACGTCTGATTAGCATTGCTGAACGAAAGGGGTTTGCATTTTTCCATCATGATTAAAACTATATGCAATTGCCTATGCTTATAGTTTTTCAGCATATTGATAAAGAATACAGTATATATATAAAAACTTTATTGCTACTTTCAGTTGTCGCATTTTAGCACTGATTATTCAGTCTCTTGTACCTTTGGCACCATATACCAAATTACTCACATGTTTCAGTGAAAATACTCATAAAGCTTTTATGAAAAACAAAAAACGCTCCTCTTACAATTAAGTAAGGGAGCGGCACATTTATCTTCTTGTCCTTTTTTAAGGAGCCCAAAAATGATTCTACAAATTTCAGCTTCAAAAGTCAAGAGATTTACAAAACGTCTTCCTCTTCTTCTTCATCAAGCTCTTCTTCGTCAACTAGATCAAAGTCATCTTCAAGGATTTCTTCTTCATCTAAATCCTCATCTTCATCCACAAGGATATCTTCTTCTTCATCAAGAAGCTCCTCATCTTCATCAACGAATTCATCAATAACGTCTACGTCAATATCATCGAAATCGTCTTCAATAACCTTCTTACCTTTCTTCTTCTTCGGTTTCACAGGGTTTGTTAGTTCATCCTCGATTTGATCAACTGGATACCAATCTTTTAGACCCCAGCGGTTTTCACCTACTGTATTAAATCGGCCATCAACATTCAAGTCCGTATAAAACTGTGCAACACGTTGTTGAATATCTATTGTCTTTAACCCCTGTAAATCAGCAATTTTTTGAACAAGATCAGTAAATGCAATTGCTTGTTTGTTCTCTTGGTTTTCTTGCAAAATTTCATGTGCAACTTCGATTAAAGACATTTCCTTGATTTCTTCTTGTGTATATTGATTTAAACTCAATATTGGCACTTCCTTTCATATCAAAAAGCAAAATATGTAAAAAACAAATACTTTGCTAACATTTTCTATATACTATCTTTCATTATAAACAATACATTTACCTTTATGCTAGTTCAAACTTTACCCTTCAAAATCTTTTCAAATGTGCGAGCTTTTATTTAGACCTTTTCCAATTTTTATATGCTAAATAAAAAGCAGTAATTGATAGAATAAAATAACCTACCGCACCGAACTGTTTCTCATACAGAAAACGAAATACGAATGCAAAGCTACAAATTGCCAAAATGATGACGTAATTCCTTATCTTCATAGCTCCAACTCCTAAGAATAACATTCTACCCTTATTATAGACATAATATAAAGTTTTTTTCAGCAGAAAAGAGGTTAGCCTAACTATACATCACTTAGGCAACCTCTACTACTTTTATTTATGCGTACTTCATAAGTTAAACTGAATCGAAGCTTGCTTTCATTACGGAAAATACGTCATTTTATTCAACTTTGAAACCTCTTTTACATATTTCGTCTATACTGACCGCCAACCTCATATAAAGCATGCGTAATTTGACCAAGACTGGCTACTTGTACACATTCCATCAATTCCGCAAAAATATTTTCACCATTTAGTGCCGCTTGCTTTAGCTTCGTCAAAGCTGCACTTGTTCGAGCTTTATTCTTTTCTTGGAAATCACGCAAATTAATGATTTGTCCTTCTTTTTCTTCATATGGAGAACGAGCCAGCTCCATATTATTCACCTCTTCTTCTGAAGGTGGATTAGGATTTAGATACGTATTTACTCCAATAATCGGCAGTTCTCCTGAATGTTTTTTCATTTCATAATGCATCGACTCATCTTGAATTTTGCCACGTTGATATTGTGTTTCCATCGCACCTAGCACGCCTCCGCGATCATCGATTTTTTCAAATTCACGCAAGACTGCTTCTTCTACTAAATCTGTTAGTTCCTCGATAATAAAGGACCCTTGAAGTGGATTTTCATTCTTCGTTAAACCATGCTCTTTTGTAATAATCATCTGTATAGCCATTGCTCTTCTAACAGATTCCTCTGTCGGAGTAGTAATCGCTTCATCATAGGCATTTGTGTGGAGAGAGTTGCAATTGTCATGGAGAGCCATTAAGGCTTGCAGTGTTGTGCGAATATCATTGAAATCAATCTCTTGCGCGTGAAGTGAACGACCTGATGTTTGAACGTGGTATTTAAGTTTTTGGCTACGCTCATTAGCCCCATATTTATTTTTCATTACCGTTGCCCAAATACGGCGTGCAACTCGGCCAATTACGCTATATTCAGGATCTAAGCCATTTGAGAAAAAGAAAGAAAGATTTGGTGCAAAATCATCTATATGCATCCCTCTGCTCAAATAATACTCTACATACGTAAACCCATTCGATAAGGTAAATGCCAATTGGGAAATCGGATTCGCACCCGCCTCCGCAATATGATACCCGGAAATAGATACGGAATAATAATTCCGTACTTTATTTTCAATAAAGTACTGCTGAATGTCTCCCATCATTCTTAAAGCAAATTCTGTGGAGAAAATACACGTATTTTGTCCTTGATCTTCCTTTAAAATATCAGCTTGAACCGTTCCGCGAACCGTTTGCAGCGTGTAGTTTCTTACTTCTTCTTGCTCCTCTTCAGTGAGTGGTCTGCCTAACTGTTCAGTCTTGCTGTCGAGTTGTTGCTCAATTGCTGTATTCAAAAACATGGCCAAAATAATTGGTGCAGGACCATTGATTGTCATGGAAACAGAAGTAGAAGGATGGCAGAGATTAAATCCATCGTATAATTTTTTCATATCTTCTAGAGAGCAAACATTTACTCCGCTTTCACCAATTTTGCCAAATATGTCAGGACGATAATCAGGATCCTCTCCATAAAGAGTAACTGAATCAAATGCTGTACTCAGACGCTTGGCCGTATCATCCTTTGATAAATAATGAAATCTCTTATTCGTTTTAACCGGAGAGCCTTCTCCTGCAAATTGCCGTTTCGGATCCTCTCCTTCACGCTTAAATGGAAACACGCCGGCAGTGTATGGAAAATATCCTGGTACATTTTCTTTATATACCCATAATAAAATATCTCCAAAATCATTATATTTAGGCAAAGAAACCTTCGGAATCATTAGTCCCGATAGACTTTTCGTTTTAAGTACCGTAATTATTTCCTTGTCTCTAACAACCGTCACCAGCTGTTCTTGAGCATACTTTTGAGTGAATTGTTCCCAATTTTCAAGAATGCTTTTCGATTCATCTGTTAGCTGCATTGCAATCTCATGACGAATATTTTGTAATGCTGCGACAACTGCATCATTTTTTTCCGTTTTCTCGACTTCCCTCAATGCACCTTCTACCTGATAAAGACGGCGTGCAATCTCAGCCTGGTTTTCTGCCGTTTTCTTATATTGACGAACGGTATCGGCGATTTCACGCAAATAATAACGACGATCATTCGGGATAATAACGTTTTGTTTTTCAACCAATCCTTTTTTGGAAAAAGAAGTTGACCAGTCGACATTTACTTTCTCATTAAGCATTTCGATTAAAGCAGCAAACAGCTGATTGGTTCCTGCATCATTAAACTGGCTGGCAATTGTTCCATACACTGGCATTTCTGCATAATCTTGATCAAATAATCCTCTATTGCGCTGATATTGCTTTTGCACCTGTCTAAATGCATCTTCTGAGCCTTTTCGTTCAAATTTATTTATGACAACCATATCGGCATAATCTAACATGTCTATCTTCTCAAGCTGTGAAGGGGCACCGAATTCACTTGTCATAACATACAGGGATAAATCACACAACTCTGCAATCGCTGCATCTCCTTGCCCAATGCCTGATGTTTCAATAATAATTAAGTCAAAGCCAGCTGCTTTTACAACAGAAATAGCATCCTTTAAGGCTAGTGAAATTTCGCTGCGGGAAGAACGTGTCGCTAAACTCCTCATATAAACACGATCGGAGAAAATTGCATTCATGCGAATTCTGTCACCTAGTAGTGCTCCACCTGTTTTCTGTTTAGTAGGATCCACTGATAAAACAGCAACACGCTTTTCTGGAACTTCATTAAGGAAGCGACGAATCAACTCATCAGTCAAAGAGCTTTTTCCCGCTCCTCCTGTTCCCGTGATTCCTACCACAGGTGCCTGTTTCTCCATCTTTTTAATTTCCTCAATAAATTCTGCTCTATCTTCTTGTTTCTTTTCTACTTCGTTTTCAACGGCTGTTATCAGTCTTGCTACTGTTAAAAAATCTCCACTAGAAAGATTCTCGAGCAGTGACGCAGCATCATACGTTATCACTTGCTCTTCACATTCTTTAATCTGAATATCAATCATGCCTTGCAAACCATATTTCCGGCCATCCTCTGGAGAAAATATACGGGCAATTCCATACTCGTGAAGCTCCTGAATTTCTCTTGGGATAATGACCCCGCCGCCGCCGCCATAAATACGAATATGGTCAGCATTCCTTTCCTTAAGCAAATCATACATATATTTGAAATACTCTACATGACCACCTTGGTATGAGGATATAGCAATCCCTTGAACATCCTCCTGAATAGCAGCATTCACAATTTCCTCCACCGAACGGTTGTGCCCCAAATGAACAACCTCTGCCCCACTACTTTGAAGAATTCTTCTCATAATGTTAATGGATGCATCATGACCATCAAATAAACTTGATGCTGTAATAAAGCGTATATGTTTTTTTGTCTTGTTAACTTGTAAAGTATTCATTCTATTCCTCCTCTTTTATCCTTATAAGGTATTTATATTCCTCATTATTAGGCTTGTTTGAATATGAATATATTGTTCTAGCGTATATAATTTTTGTAACGCCCACCGTCTGAAGCCCCAAGCTTGCCCTTGAACAAAAATATTATGGGCAATCATCTTGATCTCCTCATCCGCCAATTCAAGTTCTCCGTTACTCTTGCATTTCAGCAGCAACCGTTCAAACATTGCCACCATGTCTATTTCTTTATTTAACACGTACGGCAATGCATCCTTAGACAAAGATTTAGCCTCCTGATACATGACGAGTACTTCATCCTGCATTTCATCTATAACCTTAAAGTAGTTTGCAATGCCCAACCGCAAGCTTTCTATTGTTCCCTCGGCACTCCCTAGCTCTTTCTCCAGCCGTTCTTTAACCTCGTCATAAATGCTGTCGCATACTAAATACAGTACATCTTCCTTTGTCCGAATATATTCATAGAGTGTGCCAATACTGAAACCGGATGCTTTGGCAATTTCCCTCGTTGTCGTTCGATGATACCCTTTTTCTTTAAAAAGCGTAACTGCTCCCTTAATCATTTGGTTGCGCCTCATTTTAATCAGGTGCTCATCCTTAACCGAAGCATGAACTTGCTTTCTATCCATATTGTCCACCTCTTTTCTGTACTAAATAAGCCTTAGAAAATGGGAATCGGATTTTTTATTGAGTTTTAAAAACTAAAAATCCGGAGCATTCTCTAAGGCTTTAATAACTAATCTATCAATCTTTCGTAATCATTCTGGATATAACCAGCTTTTGAATTTCTTGTGTTCCTTCATAAATTTGTGTAATTTTAGCATCCCTCATATAGCGTTCAACCGGATAGTCTTTTGTATAACCGTAACCGCCGAAAACCTGAACTGCTTCCGTCGTTACCTTCATCGCTGTATCACCGGCAAATAGCTTCGACATTGCCGACTCTTTTCCGTATGGTAAGCCTTCTGATTCTAGCCATGCTGCTTGGTAGGTTAATAGACGGGCCGCTTCTACACTTGTGGCCATTTCCGCTAATTTAAAGCCGATTCCTTGCTGAGCTGCAATCGGTTTGCCAAATTGAACGCGTTCTTTTGCATAGTCAACAGCTGCATCTAGAGCTCCTTGTGCAATACCAACAGCTTGAGCAGCTATACCATTTCTACCCCCATCAAGTGTCATCATCGCAATTTTGAAGCCATCTCCTTCTTTTCCAAGAAGATTTTCTTTCGGCACGCGACAATTATCAAAAATGATTTCTGTAGTAGGTGAAGAACGAATGCCCATCTTCTGTTCCTTCTTGCCGACACTAAATCCAGGCTGTGTACTTTCAACGATAAAAGCACTAGTTCCCTTCTTCGATTCAGGATCTGTTACTGCAAAAACAACATAAATATCAGCTATGCCGCCATTAGTAATGAAGATTTTTGATCCGTTTATTACATACTCATCTCCATCCAATTTGGCATTCGTCCGCATTCCCCCAGCATCTGAACCAGAGCTCGGTTCCGTCAGACCGTATGCACCGATTTTTTCTCCTTGAGCCATTGGACGCAGATACTTTTGCTTTTGCTCTTCCGTTCCAAATGTATAAATTGGCCAGCCTGCTAATGAAGTGTGAGCGGAAAGCGTAACACCCGTTGACGCACAGACGCGTGAGAGCTCTTCCACAGCAATACAGTATGCCAAGTAGTCACTGCCAATTCCCCCATATTGCTCAGGCCACGGAATACCTGTTAAACCAAGTTCAGCCATCTTTTTGAAAATATCCATATCAAAGCGTTCTTCTTCATCTCTTTCAGCTGCTGTAGGAGCTACCTCATTACGTGCGAAATCACGTACCATTTTACGAATCATTTCATGCTCTTCTGTTAATTGAAAGTTCATCCCTAAATCCCATCCTTTTTTCTATTTGTTAGTTAGATGCTTACTAATGACTATTTTTTGAATCTCACTCGTTCCTTCGTATATTTCAGTTACTTTAGCATCCCTAAAGTATCTTTCAATCGGATATTCCTTTATGTAACCGTAGCCTCCGAATACTTGAACGGCTTCTATTGCGACTTCAACTGCTGTTTTAGAAGCAAATAGCTTTGCCATAGAAGCTTCTTTTCCACAGGAGATTCCCTGATCTCGCATATATGCGGCCTGGTAAACCAACAGCTTAGCCGCTTCTATATTTGTCGCCATTTCAGCTAGCTTAAAGCCAATCCCTTGATGAGCTGCAATCGGTTTACCGAACTGCATGCGCTCCTTGCTGTAAGCAATGGCCAGCTCATAAGCTCCTTCGGCGATTCCTAAACTTTGTGCAGCAATGCCGATTCTTCCTACATCTAAATTTGCCATGGCAATCTTGAAGCCTTCTCCTTCTTGTCCAAGTAGATTTTCTTTCGGAACCTTCATATTATCGAAGGTGATTGCCACTGTTCTTGAACCGTTCATTCCCATTTTGTGTTCATCTTTTCCAATTATTAACCCCGGCGTATCTTTCTCTACTATAAAGGCACTAATCCCTCTACTCCCAAGCTCCGTATTGGTTGATGCGAATACTACATATACATCTGCTTCTCCGCCATTGGTAATGAAAATTTTTGAACCATTGATGATATAATGTTCTCCTTGTAAAACAGCGCGTGACTTCAAACTTGCAGCATCTGACCCGGCACCCGCTTCCGTTAGACAAAAAGCCCCTAAATACTGACCTGCTGCAAGTTTGGGTACATACTTCCTCTTTTGAGTCTCCGTCCCGAAATAAAGAATCGGATTCGTGCCGACCGACGTATGTACAGATAATATGACGCCCAAAGTCGGACTTACCTTGGATAGTTCATGAACAGCAATGATATACGAAATCATATCCATTTCTGCTCCGCCGTACTCTTTAGGGACTGGTATACCCATTAAGCCCAACTCACCCATTTTACTAAGAAGCTCTCTAGGAAATTCACCGCTTTCCATCCGCTCAACAAAACTCTTTACTTCGCTTTGAGCAAAGTTACGCACCATGTTTCTCACCATTAGCTGCTCTTCGTTAAAATGCAGATTCATTCTATCCCCCCAACCGCTCGATTTTGTAGAACAACCAGCAGTCAATACGGATGCTTCATCAGCTTTATAAAACTTAGTTGTATTCATAAAAACCTTTGCCGGATTTTTTACCAAGCCATCCTGCTTTAACATATTTTCTTAACAACGGACACGGACGGTATTTATCATCACCAAATCCTTCATGAAGTGTTTCCATAATGTATAGACATGTATCTAAACCTATGAAATCAGCTAAAGTGAGCGGACCCATCGGATGGTTCATTCCCAATTTCATGACATCATCAATGGCTTCTTTTGTTGCAACGCCCTCGTATAATGTGTAAATAGCTTCATTAATCATAGGTAGTAATATTCGATTTGAAACAAAGCCTGGATAATCATTGACCTCTACCGGAATTTTGCCAAGGGTCTTAGCTAAATCCTCGATTGTTTTATAAACTTCATCAGCTGTTGCCAGTCCTCTAATAATTTCAATAAGCTTCATTACAGGAACAGGGTTCATAAAATGCATGCCGATTACTTTATCAGGCCTTGTTGTCACAGCAGCAATTTCAGTGATTGGCAAAGCAGACGTGTTTGTCGCAAGAATGGCATGTGGTTGAGTCATTTTGTCTAGCTCAGCGAACAACTTACACTTAATCTCCATATTTTCGATCGCTGCCTCAATAACTAAATCGACTTTAGAGGCATTTTCAAGCTCTGTTGAAGGTGTAATATTCGCTATAATTCGCTCTTGCTCTTCATGCGAGATTTTGCCTTTCTCCACTTGGCGAAGAAGATTTTTCGCAATGGAGGCAACTCCTTTTTGTACAAATTCCTCTTTTAAATCATGCAAATAAACAGAGTATCCTGATGTTGCGAATACTTGGGCAATCCCCGAACCCATTTGACCTGCCCCGATAACCATCACTTGTGAAATAGCCACCTCTTATTCCCCCTTTTATAAATCTAAGCTTTCGGAACCTCAATCATAATAGCGTCGCCCTGGCCTCCACCGCTACAAATTGCAGCGATACCAATGCCGCCACCCCTTCTTTTCAACTCATACATTAATGTCAAAATAATGCGTGTGCCGCTCGCTCCAATTGGATGCCCAAGCGCCACAGCTCCACCGTTTACATTGACTTTATTAGGATCGATTCCAGCAATTTTAATGCTAGCAAGTGCTACTGCTGCAAAGGCCTCATTGATTTCGAATAAATCGATTTCTTCTGCCGTTTTGCCTGTCTTTTTAAGCAGTTTATTAATGACTAATCCAGGTGTTTGCGGAAAATCCTTCGATTCAATTGCAAGCTCAGCATGGCCGATAATATATGCCATTGGATTCAGTCCATCTTGTTTCGCCTTCTCCTCACTCATTAGCACAAGAGCAGCTGCTCCGTCATTTACGCTAGGGGCATTTCCTGCTGTAATCGTTCCCGGACCGAATGCCGGCTTTAATGAAGCTAATTTTTCAATAGTCGTGTCTTTACGAGGTGATTCATCATAATCAACAATGAGCGGCTGCCCTTTTCTTTGAGGTACTTCTACAGCAACAATTTCTTCTGCTAGTTTGCCAGACTCTTTTGCTTCATTCGCCAGCTTGTGACTACGGTATGACCACTCATCCTGCGATGCTCTACTAAGCTCGAATTCTTCTGCAGTAGCATTTCCGAATGTACCCATTGAGGCACCCGTGAAACTGCAGGTTAGACCATCATATTGCATTAAATCAAGAACATTGGAAGCACCCATACGCATTCCCCATCTGGCTTCTGGAAGAATATATGGTGCATTGCTCATTGATTCCATTCCTCCAGCAACGATCACAGTTTCTTCGCCTGCTCGAATGAAAATATCTGCTAATACAACACTCCGCATACCAGATGCACATACTTTATTGATGGTTTCTGTTTTTACTTCCCAAGGTAAATTTGCTTTTTTAGAAGCTTGACGTGATGGAATTTGTCCCTGTCCTCCTTGAAGGACTGTTCCCATAATAACCTCCCCTACTTCAGAAGCTTCAACGTCGGCACGCTTTAATGCTTCCTTAATAGCAATACCCCCAAGGTCCGAAGCTGAAAGTGTTCGTAAGCTTCCTCCTAATTTACCCATCGGTGTTCTCGCACCACCAACAATTACTGCTCTGCCCATATCCCTCATCCCCTCCGTTTGACTGAATATTCTGAATAAAAATGGATTGTATGAACAAATCGACTGAACGCTCGCTCAATGTTCTTGTTTAATATAGGGATGCAAAAACTTGCACCCCTTATGTTGGTTTTATAAATGCTTACAATGAGCATTCAAGTTAAATCCATATATTCTCATTTTGATTTTACATCCAATTGTATAAAAAATACAATACTTTTATTTTTTTACATTTTAAGAAACTTCTTGCACACTTACACCTATAACTGCTCTCTCCAATATTTCCGCTACATCATACGTATGAACTGTTTCTTCAACCTCTTTTGCTTTTGTTCCATCTGACAGCATCGTTAAGCAATATGGACACCCTGAGCTAATAACTGATGGACTTACTAATAGAGCTTGTTCAGTTCTGGCAACATTGATACGATGACCTGTTTCTTCCTCCATCCACATTAAGCCACCCCCTGCTCCACAGCACATTCCTGTTTCACGGTTTCTTTCCATTTCAATTAACTTAACTCCAGGAATAGCTTTTAATATTTCGCGCGGTGGATCATAAACTTCATTGTAACGGCCTAGATAACATGAATCATGGAAAGTAATTGCTTCATTCACTTCATACTTAGGTTTCAGCTTCCCTTCTTTCACTAGCTGAGCTAATACTTCCGTATGATGGTATACTTCTGCTTCTAATCCAAAATCCGGGTACTCATTTTTGAAAATATTATAAGCATGCGGATCGATTGTAACGATTTTCTTCACTTCTGCTTTTTCAAATTCAGCAATATTATTAGCTGCTAGCTCTTGGAACACAAACTCATTGCCAAGACGTCTTGCTGTATCACCTGAATTCTTCTCCTTATTGCCTAAAATAGCAAATTTTACTCCAGCTTCATTCATTAGTTTAGCGAAAGATAATGCAATCTTCTGACTGCGATTATCATAAGAGCCCATCGAACCAACCCAGAATAAATATTCGAATTCCTCTCCTGCCTTATTCATTTCCTTAACAGTCGGAATTGTGACATCTTCTCGTAAATCACGCCAGCTCTCGCGCTCTTTTCTGTTTAATCCCCAAGGATTTCCTTGGCGTTCGATATTTTGCATCGCTCGCTGTGCATCCGGATCCATCTTACCCTCCGTCAACACTAGATATCGACGTAAGTCTATAATTTTATCAACATGCTCATTCATTACTGGACACTGGTCCTCACAGTTACGGCATGTTGTACATCCCCAAATCTCTTCTTCCGTAATAACATCCCCTATTAAGCTAGGGCTGTAAATGGATGTTGCCGCCTGCTCCTCCACACCTTGACCCGCTGCTGCAAGAGCCAGCTGATTACCTTTCGTGTTGGAGAAAATAAATCCTGGCACCCAAGGCTGCTGCTTTGTAACAACGGCCCCTTTTTCTGTCAAATGATCGCGAAGCTTTAGGATTAAATCCATTGGAGAAAGCATTTTCCCCGTTCCTGTTGCTGGACACATATTCGTACATCGGCCGCATTCCACACAAGCATATAAATCAATTAATTGCGTTTGCGTAAAATCTTCAATTTTCCCTACCCCAAAAGACTCCTGTGTTTCATCTTCAAAGTTAACCTTAGTTAGCTTTCCTGGGTTCGAAAGTCTATGGAAAAATACATTTACTGGCCCTGCAATTAAATGTGCATGCTTTGATTGCGGTACATATACAAGGAACGTAAACAGTATTAACGTATGGATCCACCAAGAAATATAGAAAAGAACAACTGATGCTGTTTCTCCAATACCACCAAACAGAATGGCTACACCAGAAGCAATCGGTTCAAAAATAGTTGGTTCATGTCCATGCCAAATCATCCCCATACCATTTCCGAATAATACCGAAAGCATTAGTCCTCCAATGAAAATGAGCACCAAACCTGATTTGAAACCTCTTTTTAAGCGAACCAACTTCTCGATATAACGTCTGTAAAATGCCCAAAATACTGCAATTAATATAACGAACGTGACAATTTCCTGAAACAGTGTGAACGCTGGATATAACGGACCAAACGGTAAGTGAGCCCCAGGATAAATCCCTTTAATAATAAAATCAATTGCCCCAAATTGAACGAGTAAGAAACCATAAAAAAACATAACGTGCATTATACCGCTTTTCTTGTCTTTCAATAGCTTCTTCTGCCCAAACACGTTTTCCCAAAGTAGATTTACTCTTTCTTTCACACGGTTGTCGAACTCTACTTTTTTTCCTAGTTTAATATAACTGATTCTTGTTCTGATCAAATATACGAATAAACTAATTACGTATACTGTCAGTAATAGAAAGGCTATTAAGTTAACCCACAATAATACACCCATCCCCATTACCCTCCCCCTTTTTTGTGAAAAACATATAAATACACATTACTATGTATTTATTGGTTATTCTATCATTTTTTGTTAATTACATTGTAATGAATGAATGAGTGCTCAGTCAACAAGATTATATTTTTTGTAAGCCTATACATAAACCTTTGACTATTGAAGAATTATAAAAAAAGAATACGTGCAGTTTCTTATTACTTTGTAGTTACAAATCAGATTATGAAAAAAGAAATATATCGCCAAAGGAGCTTTACTAGTGAAAATTTACATTCCTTTACTCATTTTTGCGCTGTTAATCATTTGGCTGTCGATCGATTTTTACTATGGCCGGAGAAAGCATTTATCAGTGGTGAAAAAGAGGACTTTTACCGAAAGACATAGTGATTTCGATCTTTATACAGAAGGTAAAATACTGACCGATCAGCTTTTTCATGATATCCAAAAAGCAAAACATTATATCCATGTTCATTTCTTTATCATAAAAAATGATCACATTAGTATGCAATTTTCAAATCTCTTAAGGAAAAAAGCCGAACAGGGTGTCGAGGTGCGATTACTACTAGATTGGGTTGGAGGTTCTGCTTTCCCTTCTAATATTAGAGATGAACTAAAGAAAAGCGGGGCCAAATTTTACTGTAGTAATAAACCTAAATGGCCTTATCTTTTTTATACGCTCCAAAAGCGAAACCATCGTAAAATTTGCGTAATTGATGGTGAAATTGGCTATATCGGCGGTTTTAATATAGGAACCGAATACGTAAATGGTAATAAAAAATTAAATCCCTGGCATGATTATCATCTTCGTCTAAGAGGGGAAGGCGTTCAAGATTTAGAAACCGTTTTTATGGAGGATTGGAGTAATTCAGCAGGTGAGGATATTCAATGTAAAGATATCTATATAATGAGCGGACATCGCGGTCACTCTCTTCACCGTTTTTTTGTTTCGGATGGCGCTTTTTTAGAAGAAGAGTACGTAGCATTATTTCACAAAGCTGAAGAAAGTATTACCATTGCTACACCTTACTTCATTCCTTCTAATAAAATATTACAAACACTCCTAGCTTGCCTGCAACGGGGAGTTTCACTGCGTATAATTGTTCCTTTTATTTCAGACCATTTTATTGTAAAAGAAGCTGCATACCCTTCCTTCCGCAAATTAATTGCAGCGGGAGCACAGGTTTATCAATTTAAAAACGGCTTCCTGCACGGCAAGTATATGATGATTGATAATAAAATTGCTGATATTGGCACAGCTAACTTAGACAAACGTAGTTTATTTCTAAACAGTGAAATTAATTGTCTTATATATGACGATGACTTCATATCAAAGATGCAAAAAGAAATACAAAATGATATCGATAATAGTCAGCTACTCACCTTAAAAACTCTAGAGAGCCTCGGTATATGGAGCCGCGTTAAAGAAACGGTGGCTACATGTATTTCACTATTTCTTTAAGGAAACTTACTAATAGTATTCAGGGCGCTTTTAGAGAGACACAGTAGGAGGATGCTATGAAAATAAGGCTTGGCTATGTTTCAACAGCTATCACACTATTCGAGGCATCACCATCCAAAACGATGACCTTTAAAACATACTCACAGTTACCAAAAGATGATCGAAACGAAAAGCTAAAGGCTGTTACTGCACAAAACATTGCTAATACAATGCGTATCCTATATTATAACGCTGCCCATGAAATAGAGCTCTATCGTATGTCGAGCTCTATCGTTCCACTTGCCACACACCCTGAAGTTTTATGGGATTTTGTTTCACCTTTCCGAAATGAGTGGAAGGAATTAGGCGATTTCATTAAACAAAAGAACATGCGTGTAAGCTTTCATCCAAATCAATTTACTTTGTTTACAAGTCCGCGTGCAGAGGTAACTGCAAATGCAGTCAAAGATATGGGCTTTCATTATCATATGTTAAAAGCAATGGGCATTGAGAAGGAATCTTATATTAATATCCATATCGGTGGTGCATATGGAAATAAGGAAGAGACGATTAAACGATTTCACAAACAATTGAAGCAGCTCCCTTCCCCTATTAAAGCACAAATGACTTTGGAAAATGATGATAAAACCTACAACACGTCCGAAACATTGAGGGCTTGCGAGCAGGAACAAATTCCGTTTGTATTTGACTATCATCATCATATGGCTAACCAATGCGATGAGCCTTTGGAGCAACTAGTTCCTCGTATATTTGCAACTTGGAAAAAGACAGGACTGCCGCCCAAAATACATATATCATCTCCAAAGTCTGAGCAGACATTTCGTTCTCATGCTGACTTTGTAGACGTTGACTTCATACTTCCTCTTTTGGAGATTTTGAAGAAACAGAATAACGATGTTGATTTTATGATTGAAGCGAAAAACAAGGATCAGGCGATGCTGCAGCTAGTAAATGATCTTGCCCAATTACGGGGAGTAAAGCAAATAAGCGGTGCCGCATTATTTATAAAATAGCTGTGTTATTTTTCAATATTGATTTTTACAGTTTCTGTTGGTTGGAGCAGAGAGGTGACTCCAGTGGGTGAAGTAGCAGAAATCAGCCCCATCATTTAACAGAGACAGAAAATAAAAAGAGGTTTGCTAGAAGAAATACTTCTTGCAAACCTCTTTATTATTACATTTTTTCCGGTGCAGATACGCCGATTAATGTTAAAGCATTACGAAGTGTAATACCAACAGCTTGAATAAGTGCCAATCTTGCTTTTGTTCGTTCCATGTTGTCTTTATCTAATACTTTTTCAGCATTGTAGAAACTATGGAATGTTGAAGCTAAGTCGAAAATATAGTTTGTTACGCGGTGAGGAAGACGCTTCTTCGCTGCTTCAGCTACAGCTAATGGGAATTCTCCTAACTTCTTCAGCACTTCAAACTCTTTTTCTGTTGTAATTTGCTTCAAGTCATAGTCCGTGCCCACTTCAATCCCAAGCTCTTGGCCAGAACGAAGGATGCTGCAAATACGAGCATGAGCATATTGCGCATAATAAACTGGATTTTCATTTGATTGAGACACTGCTAAGTCTAAGTCAAAGTCTAAGTGTGTATCAGCACTTCTCATTGCGAAGAAGTAGCGTGTTGCGTCCAAGCCTACTTCCTCTACAAGATCGCGCATCGTTACAGCTTTACCAGTACGTTTACTCATTTTCATTTTCTCGCCATCTTTGAACAGATGAACAAGCTGAATGATTTCTACTTCTAATTGATCTCTGCCATGGCCCAATGCTTCAATAGCAGCCTTCATACGCGGAATATAGCCATGGTGATCTGCGCCCCAAATGTTGATTAACTGCTCAAATCCACGTTCAAACTTATCACGGTGATAAGCAATATCAGGAAGTAAGTATGTGTATGAACCATCTTGTTTAATTAATACACGATCTTTATCATCGCCAAGCTCTGTAGAACGGAACCATGTTGCGCCATCTTTCTCATAAATATGGCCACGCTCTCTCAATTCCGTAATCGCATCATCGATCTTTCCGTTTTCATATAGAGAAGTTTCAGAATACCAAACATCAAAAGGTACACGGAAGTCTTCAAGATCAGCCTTTAATTTAGCCATTTCGTACTTCAAACCGTACTCGCGGAAAAATTTGAAACGTTCTTCTTCACTTTCCTCAACGAAACGGTCGCCATATTCTTCAGCAAGCTTCTGTCCAATTCCAATAATGTCTTGTCCATGATAGCCATCTTCCGGCATTGGAAAGTCTTGTCCAAGCGCCTGGAAATAACGTGCTTCTACAGAATAAGCCAAGTTATTGATTTGATTACCTGCATCATTGATGTAATACTCTCTTGATACATCATAGCCAGCTTTATCTAAAATATTGCAAAGAGAGTCGCCGACAGCCGCACCACGAGCATGTCCTAAATGAAGATCACCTGTTGGGTTAGCGGAAACAAACTCCACCTGGATTTTTTGATTGTTTCCTACTGTGCTTTCTCCATACTTTTCATCCGCCTCTAAAATAGTCGGTATCAACTCTGTAACATAAGCATTATCCATGTAGAAATTGATGAATCCTGGTCCTGCAATCTCCATTTTTTCAATTGAAGCTTTTGATTGATCAAAGTTTGCGATGATTTGCTCTGCAATCATTCTCGGTGCTTTTTTTGCTACTCTTGCTAACTGCATCGCCATATTCGTTGAATAATCACCATGCGTTTTATCCTTTGGTGTTTCCAGGATTACTTGCGGCATTTGCTCTTCACTTGCAAGGCCAGCTTTTAAAACAGCCTCTGCAATTTCTTGTTTCAACTTTTCTTGTACTTGTTCTACGATGTTCATTTATTTGCTTCCTCCTTATAATGTATTTCCATTTTATATTGACCGATGTCATTTCCATTCATATTCAAATCATACGTCAAAATCATTTTGCCTGCTTTCGCGTCTTCATTATATGTATGGTCCATGTTTTTCGTAGTCGTCAACATTTGCATTACGCCATATGGACTTTCATAGGTTCCAACTGTCATCAAACCTTTTAGAAAGCGCTGACGCATTTTTACCTTTCCGTTGCGCATAATAAAGACTTCTTCTGGAGCCCATTTAAGAATAGTATGGACATTTTCCAAATCATTTTGCACTTCATCATAACGCAAATACCATGTTCCAGCTTTATTCTGCATAGTACCGAATGTCAGAAGTTCATATGTTTCATCTGTTTCTCCGTTGGAAATAGTCGTATTCAATTGAATAGTGACTTCTTTTATATGTGACATTATTATCGCCCTTCTAATTAAAAGCTTTTCATTCTTTAACTTTCATAAGTATAAAGATTCTTGTTTTAAGTTTCAACCATATGCTAACTTTTAAAACGGTTACCATCCCTTTTCTTGATTCTACCCTTTAATTCCACTTCAATGAAAAAGGAGCCATACTTTTACCTATTAAATAAAAGCTATGTTCTCGAATATTGTTGCTTTCTAATAAGCAATGTGCAAAGATTGATTTCCGCTCCAAATATTCTCAAGATTGAACCACCATTTCATGATAAACAAACTCGTCTTTTTCTGTCTTCATTACCATATCATCTAGTAACAGCAACCTATCGTGCCCCACGGGTTCAATTTCTTAAAATCAGTTTCTTATTATCTCCCGAGTTCATGTTTAAAATGAGCCTTTTCTTTTCATACTGATAAAGTAAATCTTTTGCTAAAGTTTGATTGTTAGTATCTACTAAACGGGTTTACGAAAGGGGGGACGTATTATGGAAATTTTGTCAAAGCAGCAACTTAACAAAGCCACCAAGTTCATTCGTATAGCCGGCATAGTTTTAGCATTCGGCATTTTAGCTTTGCTTGCCTGTTATCTTTGCATACTTATTTATGCAAAAATACTAGGTCCGCCTCCCCTCGCTGTACCACAATCTACACTCTTTTACAGTGCTGACGGCACGCTAATTGATGAGGCAAATACAGGACAGCAAAGATATTGGGTTGATTTAGAAGATGTGTCCCCTTCATTAATTTCTGCTGTTTTGGCTATAGAAGACCGCAATTTTTACAGTCATAATGGATTTGACTTCAAACGGATTGCCGGTGCGATTATTGCCGATATCAAAGCAATGGCAAAAGTTCAGGGTGCAAGTACAATTACACAGCAGTATGCAAGAAATCTTTTCTTAAATCATGAAAAGACATGGTACCGGAAGATCAGTGAAGCATTTTATACGATTCGGATTGAAATGAATTATACAAAAAATGAAATACTCGAAGGCTATTTAAATACAATTTACTATGGTCACGGAGTATATGGCGTACAAGCAGCAAGCCACTATTACTTCGGGAAAAATGCAGATGAGTTAGCGCTGCATGAAGCAGCGATGTTAGCGGGAATTCCAAAGGGTCCTTCCTATTATTCCCCATTTAAATCATATGAACGTGCAAAGTCACGGCAGGAAATCGTTTTATCTGCTATGAAGGAAGCAGATTATGTGACGGCAGAGGAAGCAGAAAAAGCAAGCAAACTCCCAATTAACTTAAAAACGCTAACAGCTGAGAAAATGGAGATTGCTCCTTACTATATCCAAAATGTAAAACAAACGCTAAAAAACGATTTACAATTAGATGAACAAACCATCGCTCTCGGCGGTTTAAAAGTATATACGACTCTTGATTTAGAAATGCAGAAAGCGGCAGAAGAGATATTTGAACAAATCTTCCCTGAGAACTCCTCCATCCAAGGAGGTCTTGTCGCAATAGAGCCGGACAGCGGTTATGTGAAAGCGTTAATTGGCGGAAGAGACTATCAGGAAAGTCCTTTTAATCGGGCGACACAGGCATCCAGGCAGCCAGGTTCAACCATAAAGCCTATTCTTTACTACGCGGCCTTAGAAAACGGCTTCACGCCAGCAACCATGCTCAAAAGCGAGCCGACAACCTTTACCTTTGATGACGGGAAAGCAACCTATGCTCCCCGCAACTTTAATTCACAATATGCCGATAAAGAAATTACATTAGCACAAGCAATTGCCTTATCAGACAATGTTTATGCAGTGAAAACTCATCTTTTTCTCGGTGGCGATTACTTGGAGACAACAGCTAAAAGATTTGGCATCAAAAGTAAAATAGAAAATGTTCCATCGGCTGCTCTTGGAACCTCCAATGTAAAGCTGATTGAATTAGTCAATGCCTACGGAAGACTTGCTAATGGAGGAAAAGCGACGAACCCCATTTTAATTGAAAAGGTGGAAAATCACCAAGGTGAGGTCATTTATAAAGCACCTAAAATTACCGAACAGGTGTTAGATCGCAATCAAACCTTTATATTAACCAGCATGCTGACTGGTATATTCAATTCCGATTTAAACGGCTATACCACCGTGACCGGCTCAACGATTGCCTCGCAATTATCGCGGCAATATGCTGGGAAATCAGGAACCACCAATACGGATAGCTGGATGATTGGCTATACGCCTGATCTCGTGGCTGGAATTTGGACAGGTTATGATAAAGGAACTGAAATATCTCGATCTGCCGAAAGGCATTATGCTAAGCGCATTTGGGCTGACTTTATGGAAAGAAGCTTAAAGAATTCATCTTTCACAGCATTCAAGCCACCTAGTGATCAAGTAGTGAAGGTGAGCATTGACCCTGAAACAGGTAAGATTGCAGGAAAGACCTGCGCAACGTCTGTATCTATGTACTTTATGAAAGACACTCAGCCAGAAGAGAAGTGCACGCATAAACATGAAAAAGAAGAAAGCAAAAAAGAGAAGACGAAGCCATGGTATAAGCGTCTTTTTCCTTTTTGGCAATAAAATACTCTTTATTCGATAAGGTTATTGTCTCACTAAGTAGCAATAAGGATTCACCTTCTACTTATCACGAGCTCTAGGGTAATACTCAAGGCTTCGAGGCTACTAGACATAGCTCCTTAGCTGGCTTTTAAAAGCATTGGCATTCAATTCTCCCACTAACAAATCCCACTACACTGCTGCAGTGAAGTGGGATTCTTTGTGCCTATAGAACAAATAAAAGAAAATGGGTCTGTCCGTAAAGAAAGCTTTGGTCTCCCTCCATGCCCACTCAGCCATTAATCAGCAAAATGAAACATGTATAAGGAAGACGCATTCTTATGGACTGCCCATTCTCATGTCTTAGTTTTATAGCGTCGTACATTGAATTTAAGTTTAACACTTTTAACCAAAAAAGTGTACATTTGAAAACTGTCTAGTTTTAGACATATCTAGTCTTTATAAATAAACGCGCAGGAAAAAGCATTTCTTTTGGTTAAGAAAGCTGTTCCTTCAATTCCTCTCCTGAACGCTCCCACATAGATGGATCATGCTTTTGCAGGAATTCCTTTAGAATAAGCTTTGATTCGGCATCCATATGACTCGTAACATATTTTCGTTTCATCGCTTTATCAAGATTATTTACATGTTCCGGCAACGATTTATAGCCACGGCGAATACTGCGATCAACGGTCATTTCACAGGCAGCAACTCCCGCATAGTAAGGTCCTTCTTCATTGCGTTCAATCGCTACCCATACAATCCAATAAAGTTTGCCATTTGGCACTTCATCCTTATTCTTTAGAAATTTTATCCCTCTTTCGACTGGACTACGTGCATGCATCGCTCCGATTTCAACGTAAGCATCCTTTGCCTCTACATCAATGATAACAGGAGAGATATTTTCCAAGCTTAATGCACCCACTCCAAAGCCTTTATGACCATCCATAGGATCATTTTTTATTATATTAAATTGTATTTTTTTCTTTTGATTATCCATAAAAGTACCCCTCTCTTCATTGATCCATTACATAAACAGCGAATAAAATATTTGACTAAGGAAAGTTTTTATTCCTGGTATGAAGGTCGAAAAAATTGGATCTATTGTATATTTACCTAAAGGTGTTATGACTAATATTAAAAAAATCAGCGTTCCATATTGTTCATACTGTGTCATTTTCGCCCGTACCCCTAAAGGTACTAAGTCTTCGATAATGCGGTATCCGTCTAACGGAGGAAGCGGTAGCAAATTAAAAACAAACAGTAAAATATTAATGTTAACAAGAACATTAATGAATGTGAATACATACTCCGTCCATCCACCCGAAATTCCTGAAGAAAGCATTACAAAGAAAATGATGTAGCCAATAATAGCAATCAGCAAGTTGCTCAACGGTCCTGCGATAGAAACGAGTACCCCTGCCAAACGGGGATTTTTAAAATGATAACGATTCACCGGAACAGGTCTGGCCCATCCAAAACCGAAAACAAGCAATAGTATCGTACCAACAGGATCCAGATGCTCTTTAGGATTCAGCGTAAGGCGTCCTTGGTTCTTCGCTGTCGGATCACCGAATTTATAGGCTACGTAAGCATGTGCAAATTCATGGACAGTAAAAGCAATCAGTAATACGACGATTACATATGGCAAATCAGCCAGTTTAAATGCTAGAAGGTTATCTAAAAAATCCATACTTCACACTCCAATTCTATCGTAATACTTAGTATATCTTATCTTGCCAAAAATGTTGAATGTTTGCTCTAACTATTAAACATCCGTTTCTTGATTTTTATATCAATTTATGGAAAACTACAAGCATATACTAGAAAGGAGACTAACAATATGCCATACGTTACAATCAAGCTGCTTGAAGGCCGTTCAGAGGAACAAAAGAAAGCGATGGTTGAAAAGGTAACTGCTGCCGTTTCAGAAACATCAGGTGCTCCAGAAGAAAAAATCGTTGTTTTTATTGAGGAAATGTCCAAAAATCATTACGCAGTAGGCGGAAAGCGTCTAAGCGACCAGTAGATATATATTTGAGGGGCTACCTCAATAGATAAATTTTGGAGGCCCCTCTCAATCGTTTGCGGCTAATAAAAGGAGCTTGCCTTTAGCCAGTATAACAAGGCGAAATTCATCGTATAAAAAAAGAGTGTCAATTCGTTCCGAAACGATTTTATCGACACTCGTTCTTGCTTGCAATTATTATTCAAATAAAATTAATGAAGCTTGGATTTCCCCTTTAATGACTCAATGTAACGATAAGCCTCATCTATTTCTTCCAACGTATATTTCTGCTGGCTCTTTAACGTCTGAATCTTTTCAATCACTTCTTGTTTTTCTAGTGTATCAAAATATAAAACTGTTGATACAAGCTCTAGAAAGCGTGCATTTTGTCCATTCATATCCTCTAGACATTCCTTCAAATTTGGAATATCAACCTCATACAACCGCAGAAAATCTTCACCGGCCTCAGAAATAGAATAGCAATATTGCCAATACCCGCTCTTCTTTTCCTTTTCCTCATGCAAATAGCCCATCTCACAGAGCTCTTCTATACGCAACGTTAATTCCTCCGAATAAGGTCCATAAAAGTGAAATTGAAACTTTTCTTCAAATGGGAAGGAAAGTTTCTTTGCTATATAAATGATTTTTTGCATTTTCTTGCGGCCAGAGACTTCTCCTACGGAAGCTACCGCATTTATGATTCTCGCATGATCCTTAAACACACCTATTCCTCCTTGAACAGATGAGATGCTCTCATCATTGTTACATTCGCTATTAAACCCCTAAGAGATTGCATATTTGTCGTTTTATATTAGGTTTCGTCGATTCATCTTTGAGGATATCTTCCGGAAAGTATAATTTATGGTCCGTTCTTCTCTTTCCTGTGACAGCATCTACAATTTCTGACTCTCGCGATAGCTCTCGAATTTCACCATTGTTTCTTAATAGATGGATAGGCAGTCTTTCCTCTTCCTCTCCCGGGCGATAAAAATCATACGGTAAGTCAGATGAAGAATCCATAACTAAATAATAGTCTGGATCAATTCCCGCCTTTTTAAAAAGCAACGTCAACTCAACGATTTTATTCATTTCATTTGCTGGCTGAAATTCAATATATTGAAATAGTCTTCTGTTAACGAAACGATTGCATAAATCACTCAGAATTTGATCATTTTCCTTTTCCCATTGCTGAATGTAGAAGAATGCTATATTGTCATCCATCGCAATATACTCCTCGACTGTTACCTTTCCTTCAAACAATGAGCGGAAGTGTACAGGCTCCTGTAAAAAAGCATAACCTTGCTCAAAAAGTTTTTTTGCCCGATGTAGAATCTTAGTCAATACCACTTCTGCACTACGGGTTACAGGGTGAAAATACACCTGCCAATACATTTGATAGCGACTCATAATATAGTCTTCCACAGCATGCATGCCGCTACTCTTAATCACTACCTGATCTTCACGCGGCCGCATCAAGCGCAGTAAACGTTCCATATCAAAATGACCATAGCTAACACCGGTATAATAAGCATCCCGCTGTAAGTAATCCATCCGATCAGCATCAATTTGACTAGAAATCAAGCTGACAACGAGTTTGTCACGATATGTTTTCGCGATGACCTCCGCTACATTTTTAGGAAACTGCGGGTCGACACGCTTTAAAATGGCATTTACCTCTGTATTGCCCAATATAATTTCTTTCGTAAAATTTTCGTGGTCTAACTGAAAAACCTTTTCGTACGAATGGGAAAAGGGACCATGACCGAGGTCATGAAGTAAGGCCGCACATAATGAAAGGAGTCTTTGTTGTTCATCCCACTGCGGTCTTCCTTGAAATACATCGTCTATAATCCGTCTTACGATTTCATATACCCCTAAAGAGTGATTAAAACGACTATGTTCAGCACCGTGAAAAGTCAAATAGGTGGTACCGAGCTGTTTTATTCTTCTTAGCCTCTGAAATTCCCTAGTTCCGATTAGATCCCATATTACACGATCCCTAACATGTATATAGCGATGAACCGGATCTTTAAAAACCTTTTCTTCATTTAATTTCTCCACTGAATAGTTCATAGATATATACCCTCTTTATTTTCAGCTTGGTTAGGCGTTTATGTTGATTTTCGTTACGATAGAATGCATTCCTCTGGGCATTTCGCCAAGCCTCTTCGTCATGTAAGCTTGTCCTGCAGGAGTTACTACCTGAAACGGAAGATCAACAAACAATGCTTTCTTAATAGAAAAAAACTATTTTATGACAGCCAAACATTCAAACAAGATTACATATAGATTATCCTTTTTCTTTTGTCTATATTTTATCACTAACGAAAAAAACCGTCACTGTCACTTCCGACCTTACTCTTATTTATATTGTTCCCGTAGATATGAATAACTCTACTTCATTCAACATTTACTTCAAAGGGATTTTAAAAAAATGTATATTTTTCGACAAAAAAATCACCACTTTCTTTCATACAGAAAATGGTGATTTTATTATTTATTATGAAGCGAATACCTGCTTATTTCTGCAGCTTCGCTTTTACCTTTTCTATGAGCTCATCTTCTGTAGGAGCTGCAACCGGACGACTATTCACAAAGGCAAAGGATTTTTTTCTTCCTGGTCCACAATATGACTGGCAGCCAATCTCGATTTTCGCATCCGGATCAACTTGTTCCAGCTTTGGAACGAGTGTCTTGATGTTCGTTGCTTGGCAATCGTCACACACTTTAAATTCGTTTGCCATCCCTTGTTTCATTCCTTCCCGCATATAGGTGTATCAGCACAAATAGTGAGCTGTCATTGTATAGAGAAGCTCAACTTAGCATAAAAGGTATTTTACCCTTTCTGAATTCGAAAGTCAAAATGAACACTTTGAATGTACTAAAAGTAGACTTTCACTAAGACGTTACACAAAACGAAAATCTAGTATTCATATCATCATTTGATAGAGGCAAATAGGCTGTGTAAAAAAGTTAAACTATTAGCCTTTTAACTTTTTTGTATAAAAAATTATGAATTTGCGCAGAATGTTATTAACAAAATAACCTAATACTCAAAAAATCATTGAAAGGAAGATTATAAAATGAAAGTAAGACAAGATGCTTGGACACACGAAGATGATTTACTGTTAGCAGAAACCGTGTTACGCCACGTGCGTGAAGGTAGCACACAACTAAACGCATTTGAAGAAGTCGGCGATAAGCTGAACCGTACATCTGCAGCTTGCGGCTTCAGATGGAATGCCGTTGTTCGTCACAACTATGAAAAGGCTTTGCAACTCGCAAAAAAACAGAGGAAGCAACGCCATCGCTTATTAGGAAAAGATCAAGGAGGCAAGAAGAAGCTTCTTTATACACCTCCAGTGCCATCTGTGATTGAGGTAGGAATGCTACCTGAACCTAAGGAACTTGTAAGTAATACAGCTATCATTAATCAAGATGCACCTATTATACAAGAGCCGATTTCGACGCCTATTGCTATCACAAAAAGCATTACTTCTATTGATGACGTCATTGCATTTTTGCAATCTATGAATAAGGAAAGCTTACACAGCGAAGCACTGCAATCCGAGAACGCAAGATTAAAAGCTGAGCTAATTGAAGCTAAAAATGAACTAAACCGCATGAAGCAGATGAAAGACGAGCTAGAGCATAAGATTGAAAATCTCGAGGAAAATACTGAAACGATTCAGGAAGATTACGAAACAATCATGAAAATTATGAATCGTGCTCGAAAGTTAGTTTTACTAGAGGAAGACTCACCGCATGCGACTAAATTCAAAATGGATCGTAACGGAAACCTTGAAAAAGTAGCTGAGTAGCTTTAAAAAGTATCGTTGAGGATGGTAATAACAACTTTGGTTATAAAAGAGGCTAGACGGTAAGAAGAAGTAATCCGTCAGCCTCTATAATTCTACCCATCATTCAACCGGTTTTACTAACTTTGCATTGCGTTCAATCATTCTCGTTAAATACGTCGAATAATGGGCTTTTTCTTCTGTTGAAAGCTCCGAATACTGCACACGTTCTCCATGTGCTTCTAACGTTTTTTGAAGGCGTATCATTGTTTCTTCCACAGTAAGATTGTCCTTCAATAATTCACTTAACGAGGCCATAACATCTGGTTGAATGACTGGATATTGAAATTTGGTATCTTGTTCTCCCTTTGCCTGTCTGTAAAATTCTTTAATCATCGCAGCTCTTTTTGAACCACTGCGATTTATACACAGATAAATTTGTACTGCCACGCCATTTCGAACTCTTCTTTGTGAAATACCAGCAAATTTTTTGCCACCAATACTCAAATCATAGCTCCCTGGACAGTACGAACCTACTATTTCCTTAGCTTCAATCTTTACCGGATAATCTTTGAACATATATCGAACAAACTCAACCATGGCATCATAGCCTTGATTGATAGCTATACGTTGCTCTTTTTCAGAGAATACGAGCGTAATATTTAGAACCCCTTCATCTAATACAACTGCCAATCCTCCAGAATTACGAACGATGACATTATATCCTTGAGAATGCAAATAAGTAATTCCATTCTCAAGAAAAGGTAGTCTGCTATCTTGGATGCCAAGTACAACTGTTTGTTCATGTACCCATGCCCTTGCAACAGATGAAGACTCTCCCATTCCGACTGAATGACAAAGTGTATCATCGATTGCAAATGACTGTACGGCAGAAAAGGATGGTCCTAACGATGTGTGGTCAATGAACCTCCACATGTTTTGATGCAGCAAAGAACTGTTTTCACACATGGCGTTGCCCCCTTCAAACTTTATGTGTAATTTTATCTAACTTCATAAGAGAAGGTATGACTTCCACTTTAATCCAATGCGTAAACATAAGCAGTTAAGTGGAAATTCAGCCGCGCTTAAAAGTCTGATTATTTCAACATCAAAAAGCGGAATCGGCCCCAAAAGTCAAGTCACAGTGACAAAGGATGCTACCGTCCACATACCTTCGCCGCTGTGACTCTCATCCTAGAGCCTCACTGAGTAAAGTTTCGTATGTTTATTTACAAAGCTTGTCCAGCTGTAATAAGTGCAAGCTTATAAACGTCTTCTGCGTTACATCCGCGAGAAAGATCATTAACAGGTTGGTTTAAACCTTGAAGGATTGGTCCAACCGCTTCAAAATTCCCTAGGCGTTGGGCAATTTTATAACCAATATTACCTGCTTCTAGACTAGGGAACACAAATACATTTGCATCTCCTTTAATATCTGAATTAGGTGCTTTGCTTGCTGCAACAGAAGGAACAAAAGCTGCATCGAATTGGAATTCCCCATCAACTAGAAGTGTAGGATCAAGCTCTTTAGCAATTGCTACTGCATCTGAAACCTTTGTTGTTTCTGGAGAAACCGCTGAACCTTTTGTTGAAAAACTCAACATCGCTACTCGTGGCTCCATACCAAACATTTGAGCTGTTTTACCACTTTCCACTGCAATTTCAGCAAGATCTTGGCTATCTGGAGCAATGTTAATTGCACAGTCTGCAAAAACATATTTTTCTTCTTCACGAACCATAATAAATACGCCTGAAGTTTTTTTAATGCCAGGTTTTGTTTTAATGATTTGTAATGCTGGGCGAACAGTATCCGCAGTAGAGTGCGCTGCTCCACTTACAAGTCCGTCTGCCTTGTTTAAGTAAACAAGCATTGTCCCGAAGTAGTTTTCATCCAATAATACTTTTGCAGCATCTTCACGAGTCACTTTACCATTGCGGCGTGCAACGAAAGCATCAATTAGCTCGTCCATTGCTTCAAAGTTGTTCGGATCATAAATGTCTATATTATCAAGAGATAGGTTTAATTCACTTGCTTTCCCCTGAATCTCTTCTACATTTCCAACTAGAATCGGCGTTACAATTTGTTCATCCGCTAGTCTGCTTGCTGAAGACAAAATACGCTCATCTAAACCTTCTGGAAATACAATTTTAATATTTTTCCCTGTTAGTTTTTCTTTCAAAGATGTAAATAAATCACTCACTTAGAAGTCCTCCTTAATTTTCACGTACAATTAGCATACTCTGTTAAAAGAAATATTTCTATTTGTAGTACGAAAAATAGACGCTTAAAGCGCCTATATACTAATATGATTCAAAAAAACCACAATTATTATACTACTTTTTTTGCTATTTCTCAGAATTTTAAAATGCAATAATATACATACGATTCTGACAGTTTTATGTCACCAGTGTCTCTAAGACCTCTATTTCTTTCGCAATATGTTATAGTATTCTTGAAAACAGAAGGATATTATGGGAGTGATTTTTGATGAGTGAAGCAGCACAAACACTTGATGGCTGGTATTGTTTACATGATTTCCGCAGCATTGATTGGACAATTTGGAAAATGCTTTCAAACGAGGAACGTCAAGAAGTAATTTCAGAATTCTTAACCCTGGTTGAAAAGTGGAATAAAACAGA
>JAEIGA010000928.1_pt1 | contig 43854 bp, 64 predicted proteins | sample 9270691 | NCBI WGS metagenome assembly JAEIGA01 (sample SAMN17057246, study PRJNA624740) | gut metagenome | biome: biome; isolation source: fecal sample | host: Bos grunniens | place: China: Xizang | collected 2019
CTCGCTACATAATTATTACAATAAACTTAAATCGAACACTTAGATAGAAAGGATAGACTATGTTCAGTTTTTATGATTATGAAAAATTCTTACCGGAAGAAATACTGATTTATCTGCGTAAATCAAGAAATGATGACCCTATGCTTTCTGTAGAGGAAGTATTAGAAAAGCATGAGACTATCCTTAATGAATGGGTTGACAAAAACTTATCGGGCTCAATCCCCGAAGAAAACGTATTCAAGGAAGTAGTATCAGGTGAGAGTATAGCAGATAGACCTGAATTTCAAAAGGTATTAAAACTCATTGAGTCACCAAAAATCAAAGCTGTACTAGTGGTTGAAATCTCTCGTTTAGGTAGACCCGATATGGAGGAAATCGGTAAAATATCTAAAATATTCCGATATACCGAAACTTTGGTTATAACTCCGATGAAAACCTTTGACATAAAAAATGAATATGACCGAGACCTATTTGAGCGAGAACTTAAACGAGGAAATGAATATCTCGAATACACAAAAAAATTATTAAGCAGAGGTAGAGAATTATCGGTTAAATCCGGGAACTACGTTTGTAGCAAACCTCTGTACGGTTACAACAAAGTAATAGTAATGGACGGGAAAAGAAAATGCCCCACCCTCGCTATCAACGAAGAACAAGCCGAAATTGTTCGTATGATATTCAATGCTTATGTTAATGAAAACATAGGTACGAGCTCTATCGCTAATCGCCTTAACGATATGAACGTTGCTCCACCTGCGAGTAAAAAATGGTCTGCTGACACCATCCGTGATATGTTAGAAAACCCTCACTATATAGGTATGGTGAAATGGAATGAGAGAAAGGCGGTACTTGTTGTCGATAACGGTGAGTTCCGTAAGACTCGTCCGAAAGCATCCGAAGAGGAAGTTATTCTTTGTAAGGGTAAACATGAGGCCATTATATCAGAGGAGCTATTTCAGGCAGCTCAAGACAAAAGAGGAAGAAGCCATAGAACTTGCGACAATAAAGAGTTAAAAAATCCATTTGCGAGTATATTGAAATGCTCTTGCGGTAGAGGCATGAGTTACAGACATAGTACCCGAGGTGATTTGAAATACAGAAAAGAACCTCGATTAGTTTGTAACGGACAGAAATATTGTGGTAACGGTTCTTGCTCTGTTACAGAATTGATGGATTTTGTAGTAGAACTATTGAGAGAAAAAATAGAAGAATTTGAGATTGAAGCTAAGAACGGTAACGAGGAAAACTTAAAATCTCAGGAAAGACTCATACAGAATTTAGAAAAGAAATTAGTTAGTATTGATGCCAAGGAGTTATCATTGTGGGAGTCACAAGTTGACCCAAACCCTGACAACCGTATGCCACAGCATATTTTCCAAGCCTTGACATCAAAATTAACAAAAGAACGTGAGGAAGCAGAACTCGCTCTTGAAAAAGCTCGAAAAGTTATCAACACACCCGTTCATTACGAAACAAAGCGTGTCACCTTCCAAAAGGCATTAGATGCTCTATTGGACGATGAGGTTAGTATTTATGAGAAGAATAATCTACTGAAAGAGTGTATCGAAAGCATTACCTACATGCGAGGTACACCGCAGAGAGTATTAGGTAAAGGTAGTGGTAGACAATGGACCGCACCACCTATAGAACTCGATGTAAAATTGAAGGTTTAATTTTGCCTTTTTGTGCCACGTGAGTGGTGTTCCTATTCAATAGAACACCATTGTTAATGTTTAAAAATCTCAACGTAAAAACATAGAGTGAGGGAATAATCCCCCACTCTATATTCATTTTATACGTTATTCTTCAGTGCCATCCCCACTGACAAGTATCTCACCTACCGCACTCATCTGTTCGAGTACATTCACGGTGTTTTCGTCAGCCCCTAACTTTTCAGCCGTGTCTACTACGGTGTCGGTTACAGTCTTGATACTCTTAGCATCAACAACGCCTTCGATAATACAGTACACTACTGTAGGAACTATAGTCATCGCCGCACCTGAGATAACCTTAACAATTTCATTCTCTCCTATACAAAGAGTAATAATACCCGTTATAGCTGTAATCACAGCAAGAATAAACTTACGGCTCGTGAGCTTCTTAATAATGTCGTTATTCATAGTAATACCTCCTCACTTTCAGTTAGCGTTTTACGATAGCTGCATCGGTGAACCCCGCTGACTTAACCTTTTTGAGCATATTTTCAGCGTTTTTCTTGTTGCCGTATGCACCTACCTGAACGGCATATATGGTCTTGCTTGCGGTCTCTTCTTTAGGCTTGAGTCTCTTGTTTACTTCCTCTGCAATAGCACCATGTCTTGAGTAGAGATATTCACCCGGGCAGGCTTTATTCGCAAACCAACGGTGAACGGTCATATTCTGCTTATCTACCTGACCGATAAGAGATTTGTCACCTTTCCACTTAAGTTCTTTAATATCGTTTCTCTTACAGACGTCTGTAACGAGGTCGATAAGAGCTGCATAGGCTTTATCAGTGACAGCATACGGGTCTTTTGTATCTGATGCCACTTCAATAGTAACAGCTCTGTTATCGTTGGAAGATGAGGAGGTACACCAAGAACGGTTCTTCTCCTCAACATATAGACCTATCTTACCATCATATCCGATACCGTAGTTAGAGGATGCTTTCTTTGAAGCAGGGAGAAAAATCTCGCCAATTCTTTTTGCCGAACACTGACCTACTACACAATGAATTGTAATAGTGTCGATTTTGTGATTTCGCAGACCTGAGTGGTTAGGACTTAAAACTTTTACTGTTGCTAAAGAGCTATTAGTGTATGCCATAATAAACCCTCCTTTATGTAATGACTTCCCATGTCATTACTTCTTTGTAAATTTTATCAATAAAACTGTTGCCCTTGAGAGCTTTATATGCTTCGTAAAGTGTTATGAAGTTCTCAAGTTCATACTGTTCTATTTTCTTATCAGCTTTGTTGCGATTATAAGTACCCAACATCTCACTACGGAGCAGACATTTAATACCTTTTAATGCGAGGAACACTGCCACTATAAAAGGCGATACCATCGCTAACTCCGTAGAGAGCAGTTTAATGAACTCGATTGTTTCAGCAGACATTATTCATCCCCCTCTTTACTCTTAGAGTCAGGTGGAGTACCCCAATCAATATCGAAAGGAAATCCCTCCTGAGCAGAAATATCTCTTAGATGCTGACGGTACACCGCCCACTGATTGCCAAAGATATTTTTAAGAGAAGATAAGAACGATGTAGTAGAAGATGTATCAAGACCTATGCGGTCAAGAGACATTTCCGCATCCGAATTATCGAGCTTACGGTTACGGATTTTACGAGCCAATTCAGCGGCTCTTTCCTCATCCTTGTCGGCTACCGCCTTGCTGTAGGCTTTGCTCAACACGTCGTCCATTTCACTTCTAATTTGGTCACAGATTGCCTCCATTCTCGCAAGTCTGAGCTGTTCGTTATTCAGAATGTTACTCATAAATCATTCCTCCCTTATTTTACACTATGTTGCAGACAGGTACTACACCAAGGTATAAATCGGCAGTATAAGGACCGTGTCCCCCTGTCGAAGTTATACCGTACACACGTGATGACGAGTTGGATGTCTCAGGAACAGTTCGAGTCCACCACGTCTCTGATACACCGTCTAAATATTTAATAATCCCCGTATCGTTGCCAATAAAATATGGGAAGCGTTCTGACTCATCGAGAGTGGGCTGCCTCAACGTACCCTCTGTCTCGGCAAGACTTGCAATAAAAAATTTATCGTTCACCGTATATGAACTTCCCACTTCGACATAGGAGTCAGGTGACTCATAATCAATATTACTGTAGCAAGGAACAGATACCGCCCCTACAACCGCAAGAAATTCTCCGTCGAGACCTCGTAAAAAACCTGCTGTATTGGTATTCCAACTCGGAACTCTATCGAATTTAGTTTGCGGTTCGACCCATACCTCGCCTTCCTTAGCCGAGCTATTAAGAAACTGTCGTAGGGGTGACTCTTTGTAGTTATTACTACCGCTCATCGCTCTATAGTAATTATTGAGTTCTACACCTAAAGTACCTAAATTTACTCCGCTACTTCCCGCAGTAAGACGTACCGTTTCCAAGACCTCATCATCCGCTCCCGATGACGAATGGACTACTATGCTCATCACAGACGTATCGAGTGCTCTTGATAAAGCTAAAACTCCACCCGGAGGCACGTCTTTAGTTATAGTAAATTGATGCGAACCTTGACTTAAATATACTTGTGCTGAGGGATTTGTAAAATAATAAGTACCCGCAGGGAGCTCACTCTCGGCATAATATAAAGCTTCTAATCGGTCATACGGTAGCGTTGTTATAATATCATGACACATCAATGTCATAGTATGAGCATTTTCATCATGAACGCTCTTATAATGGTCGTGTGCCACTACATCGTAAAGATGGTCTCCGTACACTTCGTGATGTACCACCAACTGTGTGCCTACGGGAAAAATTTCGGGTGCGATACCCGCTCTAACAGCATTCTGTACTCCCTTCCACGAAGAAGTATAAGACTGCATGCCGAGCATACTTGCGATTTTAGCAAGATTTGCATTCATCTCATCAAACTGTGCCGAATGTGGTAAATAAAGTTTATCACCCATAAATTAATCCTCCTCAATATACATTTTTCCGTTTTCTATACCGAAACGATATGCTGTACCGGTGCTATCGTCTGTTATAGTTTTGCTCGAACTCGCAAAGTACAAAGTATTACCTCTTCTTCTACATTCTACAATCGTATTTGCTTTGAAGAAGTTTGTACCGAGCGAATGTCCGTCCGTTGTCTGTGCCTTAACTTCAACATCATTGAAGAAAATTTTATCACCGCTTTTAAAATCATCAGTAGCGAAAAACTTAATGTTCTCACTGTCGAGATTGTCAGTCCATAGGCGATGACCTATTCCTCTCTTGACATAATTACATTCGAGCACGCACGTACAATTCACGTCGTTAGCAGTGAACGGAGTACCGACCTGCTGATATTCGGTAACGTCAGTGATTTTAGATTTATTCCCGTCCGTTTCAATCAGGTAACTTCTACCCGTAGATGGTGGAATTTCGTCAACATAATGTTTAACTGCCAAGTTTAACACCTCCTAAGGTTATTTGTAATCGAGGAAGAACTGATTTCTGAGCTATGAAAGCATCGTAGAGTAACCGATGATTATTCTCTATAGCATTTAGTTCGGTAGCATTCCACGCAACACCGTTACTCACATACCTTCTCATCGATTTAGAGCCGGCAGGAGAGAAACAATGACTTAACATAGCCTGAGTTGTATCGACTACATTATTAAAAAAATCTATTTTCGGATAATCAATATTCGCCGACACCAATTCTATATCAGTATACTTAGAGTACATTTCTTCACTCAGAGCAATCAGATATTCTATATTCCCTTTAATTCTTTTGTAATCGGGGTCAAGGCTGAACACATCGCCATCGACCCAATTCGTTTTAGGTGGAGTCCAACCCATTATGTAGCCCTCCTTACACTTATAGCACCCTGCTGACCGGGTAACTTGTATTGTAATTTAGTTATTCGAGCAGGTATATTCTCCTCAAAATCAGACCGAATAAGGATTACATCGTTAATATCAAGAGCGAAATCCTGTCTGAAATTGGCTTCGTATGTATTACGTGTTTTTAAATAGGTAGCAACCCATACACCGAGAACCTGTGCTCTACTACGGTCAGTCACAAGAGGATTATCGAGAGGGCATATCTCACCGCTGTCACTGACCCTTGTGCTGACTACGGAAGTGTCGTCTATGATTTTATAACCATTAACTGTTATGTTCACAACTGACTTTGCTGAAATCTGCAAGAAAGCCGTCTTAGCGTAATATACTGCAGATACTAATTCCCCGCCTTCAACAACTGTCTCGAAATCAGTAGCCATTTCATATTCCACTTGTATTTCCTTAATGCCGTATATTTCAACACCCTCGTGCTTACATAGCTCCTTGAGTTCAACATCCTTGTACAACGAATGTACAGTAACATCAACACTCTTCAGCTTTTCGGTTTTCTTTACAACAGGCTTATCGAACAGCTTTGTGAAATCAAGGTAGAAATCTTCAGGAATATCTTTATATGTCTGTTCCTCAAGAGTAATCGTACCGTGATTATTTGTGTACAAAACACACGCTCCTGCGTTAGCAATAAGCTGTAAGCACTCTCGATGAGGTGCAACAGGTAAAGGTGCTGAAGTTTTAATATTCTTTAATGACTCGGATAAAGAGTAATTTGTAATTCCCGCATCCTCAAAAACGTCTACAGCCAAGTCATATAATGATTTACCCTCAGCATACCATACACCTTTGTTGTAAACATTGGTTAAGGTGGATAATATATCAACTGCTTCGAAAGTAGCGGTACTATTATCAACCGTAGGAGCATCAGAAAGTAACAACTGACCCGCTTCGACCCATTCAATTCGGTTGTCTATTTCCACTCCGTATCTAATACTAAACGGCTGACCATTAGCGAAATGTTCCCATATACCATGAGGGTTATCGGGGTTGTAATCCTTACTGAGGTTATTTACTTTCAACGAGAGCTTTTCGTAAGGTAACGAGGAAGAAATCGGGTCAACGTTCATCGTATGGTCTACCGAGACAATGTCACCCATCTCAAACTTTTTTTCATAGCCGAATATCAATCTCGACAACCTTAATCGGCTATTCCCTTTCGACATCTTATCAAATTCAAAGATAATTCTGTCACAATCGTATATATGATTTTCAGCATCTATATACTCCAATCCATCGGGATAGGACACGAATTGCCCTTGCTGAACGCCGTCAAGATAATATGTAACTTTTATCTCTTGAGGGTAAGCATATGCAAATTCGTATGACATAGCTATAAAATTTCTCGGTGTGCTAAAATTAAACTCAATAACGAGTGGCATCTTAAACTTGCCACCGGGACTGCTCACAGAAGAACTCACATAACCATTTTTCAGGAAATTCTCCTCAGGTGCTATTCGTAAGTTTGAACCGACCTTAAAAAAATTATGTTCGAATGTAATGTAATCGCACTCGTGAACCTTATCAAATACACCCGATGAAAACGGCATTTCCCCGGAGGCGATGACCGTAGCATCGCTTTCAACACTACGGTCTATCATTTCAAGGCTCGCCTGAAACTGAGAGGTAGGGCGAATAGTCTCATTCATCACTTCCTTATATCTATCAGAAACAACTTTCATCGACTACTCACCTCACTCTCCCACGTCGATTACATTAGCTTTACACTGAACATAGAATTTAGGCTTATTTGTAACGGGGTCAATCATGTACGGCCTAGCACTTCTGTCACCCACATAGAACTTACGAGTAACCCAATCATTTGTAACCATATCGATATACTTGATTGGAAAGAAGAAATTATCAAACTGCTTTAACATCGAACTCCATTGTTCAGGAGTAAGAACATTCCAAGTCAATTCGATTTTGGATTGGTCTCTGCCAATCTTTTCCCCTCGCATTACACCGTCAGCCGTTCTTGCACTGTTGACAAGAGTAGAAATGGTCTGTAAACCGCTTTCCTTATCAGGGTACGGAAATGCTATATCGTTTATATAAATAAATCCATCAGCCAAAACTGAACGCCCCCATTCCTAAGTTATAGCCTCGATTACGAGCTATCTTCTGCTGATTTTCATAGATTTTTTCACCGTCGAGGTTAATAACTATTCTAGTATCACCGCTATCATCAGAATTGCTTCCGAGAGCAGCTAAAACAGCCTGATATACACCTGCTGAAACAGACTCAACAATTTGGTCGTTATTAGCAACGGCAGTTCTGCCGCCGATATTACCAACCAATTCAGGGCCTGCTTCTCGAGCGATGAACATCTGTCCTATATCGGGGAAACCGCCCTGTGCATAAGTCTCAAATCCTGTCGGGTATTTAATCTCAGCACCGAATATTTCAATACTATCCCACTTTGCCCTTATTCTCGGTAGAGTGATTTTAAGAGCAGCGGTAAGGTCACCGACCTTTTCCTTAATCCAATCCTTAATAGAAGTCCATCCCGCTTTGAGTTTAACACTGAGACTGACACCATCGTCTGATTGTTTTTTCCACCAACTCTTAACATTTTCCCACCAAGTAGAAGCATTATTTTTCACGCTTGTGGTGAACGAGGACACAGCACCGACCTTTTCCTTCCACCAAGACTTGACGTTGCTCCACCAAGTTTTAGAACTATTCTTTACGCTTGTAGCGAAAGAAGAAACAGAGCCGACCTTTTCCTTCCACCAAGACTTGACGTTGCTCCACCAAGTTTTAGCATTGTTTTTCACGTTTGTAACAAAAGAGGACACCGCACCGACCTTTTCCTTCCACCAAGTCTTAACATTGCTCCACCATTCTTTTGCATTGTTTTTAACCTTTACTGCGAATGCTAAAGCATCTTTCATCTTAGTATTGAACGGGTCGATGATGTTTGTCTTACACCACTCACCTACATTACCGAGACCTTTTTTCACACCATCCATAATGGTTTGACCTTTTTTCTGCCACCATTCGATAGTGAATATCGGTGCAACATTAGTAGTCCAAAAATTCTTAATTTTGCCCCATACTTCTGAGATTTTGTTCACAATACTATCCCAATTGAAGGCAACGGCAGTACCAAGAGAAGCCGCACCGCCTAATATGAGACCGAGACCAAGAGCTGTACCAACCCCGGTAAAGAGCAATATCACACCTATCGCTAATGCAGCCGCACCAATGATAGCCAAAACTTTACCCATAGTACCTTGCATTGAGGTAACAATACTATCCCAATTTAAAGCTGCTGCCGTTCCGAGCGTTACAGCACCTGCTGCTAAAAGAGCTATACCGAGTGGGATGTTAATACCGGAAAAAGCAAGTATACCACCGATACCCAATAATGAAAGACCAACAGCCGTTGCAATATCAGTTATAGTTTTCTTTGTTTTGTCAGTCATTGAGTCCCAATTAAGAGCCACAGCCGAACCTAATGTTACCGCACCCGCTGCTATCAAACCTATACCGAGAGGTATATTAACACCGGTTAATGCGAGAATAGCACCTATACCGAGTAAAGCACCACCCACGATGTATTCAATACCTGTTATAGTGCTCGACATGTCGGATTTCAGTTTTTCCCAATTTAAGGCAACGGCTGCTGCAAGAGAAACCGCACCGCCTGCTATAAGTGCGATACCAAGTGGAATATTTACACCCGTAAATGCGAGCACAGCACCTAACGCTAACAACGCTCCACCGACTATACCCATAAGTGTACCTATCGCTGTTCTCATAGGTTCGGACATTGAGTCCCAATTCAAGCCTACTGCTGTAGCAAGAGTTACAGCACCCGCTGCTAAAAGAGCAATACCGAGCGGAACGGAAACACCCGTGAATGTGAACAAAGCACCCATCGCTAACAGAGAACCACCCACAATACCTGTGAGCATGGATAATGAATTTTCCATATCCCCATTGAGGAATTTCCAATTTATTACCCCTGCTGTCACCAACGACACCGCACCACCCGCCATAAGAGCAATACCGAGAGGTACGTTTACACCCGTCAAGGCAAGGAACGCACCTATAGCCAAAAGAAAACCTGCTATAGTGCTCGTCACAACAGTTAATGTTTTAGCCAATGACTCCGACATACTATTCCAATTCACAGCTACCGAAGTCACTAAACCGACTGCACCGACTGCCATAAGGGCTATACCGAGAGGTATGTTCACACCTGTAACTGCGAGAATAGTACCGATTGCCAATGAAGCACCGCTGAGCACTACCGCTATCTCATCTAATGCACCCTTAATAATACCTACGATTTTGTCAACATTCGTCTCCACAGCATCGCTCAAGAAGTCATAAGTAGGTAACTCAAAATCAAATGAACCACTTGTTATTGAATTACTACTATCCGAACCTCCGTCATCAGCATTAAATACATTCAATTCGTCAAAGCCGAGCATATATGACTTGAGCTTCTTTGCGGACTTATTAGCATCGTCGAGACCATCATTTAAGTCGTCAACTCCACTTGTCATACCGTCAATACCCGAATAATCAACCTCGGGCATTTCAAATCCGAACAAGTTTGCGATAGACTCTGCTATACCACGGATTACTTTAATCACAGCAATAGCATACGGTAATATAGCATTGAGGGCGGGAATGAAAATACTACCGATTGCACGAGCAGCCTGAACAACCTGTGCTTTAAGTATTCTCATCTGATTAGCGGGAGCATTAAGTGTTCTCGCCATATCACCCTGAGCTGTAGTAACCTGTGTCATAATTGCATAGTATCTCAACTGTGCTTTTTCAGCTTGTGTCATACTTGATACAGATTTATCTATACCAAGACTCAGGGCTGTTGCTTCCAACTTCGCCTGAGACAAGTCATAGCCAAGTCTACGCAACGGCTCAAGTTCACCTGAAAGACCCGACTGAAGTTTCTGCATAGCATCTTCAACACTTATATTATAGAAAGAAGATATGTCGTAGCCCAACTGTGTTAACTGCTGACTCATCACGGCTGCTCTGCCACCTGCTATACCGAAGCCTGTAGCAAGTGTCATAAACACACCCTGACTTCTCATCCAATCTCCGGGGTCAATACCCATTATCTCCCCGACTTTTTCAGCATAGCTTTGTGCTTCAGAAGCGTATTTACCCATAGAAGCATTGAAAAGGTTCACGTTTTCTATGTAGTCATTCATCTGCTTAATCGCACTTGCTACCTTAGTACCCACTGTCTTAAGGGCAGTAATACCCATCCTGAGCTTTGAGTACAATTCTGTGTAAGAAAAAGATACTTTTTTGTTTGACGAGGAAAGGTTAGCATTACTACTAATCAACCTTTGTATCCTTGACGGGAAAGCCGCAAAGCCGTTAGCTATTTTCTGCATTTCATCAGCTAAAGGTCGAAATATTCTCGTAAGTGACTGTATCTGACCGTACAATTTACGAGTATCAAGTTTAGCCATAGCATCGGGTAATTTATTCAAAGCATTAACGGTACTTGCCAAGCTCGATTTACCGAGTGTTTCAAGGGGTGCGAGAGCAGTTACCAACTCTTCGATTTTACCTCTACCACTCGAAAAATCTGCACTCGCAAGTACAATGTTAATCTCTTTAATCTGTTTAGCGATGGTGCTTGAAATCTTCTTACCGTTAAGCAGCTCAATGGCTTTTGCCAACCCCGTAATATTATTTACACCATCATCGCTTACACCACTTGTCGCAGTATTAACCGCTTGAATTTGCTTTGCGACAGCCGTAAGTCCTATACCGCCCTTAGCGGCGGCTCTTAGTTTACCAAGAGATGCGGTCAATTTATCCAAACCACTCTCTGCACTTTGAGAACTCGATTTTATCTCAAGTTCCAAAGACTCTATTGTAGTGGACATTGTACTCACCTCCTATCACTACTTATTGAGCTTTATCATTAAACTTAGCATTGTTTTGAGTCATAAAGGCTTCCATAAACTTTTTGCCTTTATCGAATGTAGCCTTTTCTTTCGCTTCAGTATTTTCTTTCCTCTGCTTATTGGAAAGAGGATAAGGCTTGTCAGTATACGGAATAGGTTTACTGCCTTTCTTAGCAAACGCATGTAATATCGGTGAAGCATCGCATATCGCTTCGTAAACATACATACCTTGTAACCATAATTCCTGATTTCGTCTTTCAATCCTTATCTCATCAGCCTTGCGATAGTATTTGGCTAATTCGCAATCACCCTCCCAATATTGCTCGGGTGTCATACCAATACTTAAGTAATAAGGAAAATACTCATTAAATCTTTCCGTGTAAGTGAAAACAGGGAGCGAACTTTTGCGCTCGCTCCCGTCAAGGGCAGACAGCGAGCCACTTACCAACTTGCCGTCCAATCCACGTTTCCCTCATCTTCCTCAGGGTCATCAATGAGAGTCATAAGCGGCTCGTTGTACATCTCAGCCAACTTAGCGATAAGGTCTCCTTTATTTGTCATCTTTGCAAAAATCTCATCGATAATCTCCTGCTTAACAAAGCGATGGTTAGCGAGGAAAGCACCTGCAAAAAGTGCGGGAAGAGTAGTCATAGGCTTCTCTTCAATATTGGATGCCACAAAACCACTTTTCTCCATCTGTGCTACACTCTTACGAGTGTACTCAAGACAATACTCCTTGCCCTGATAAGTAAACTTCAACTGTTTGCTCATAAAATTTTACCTCCGAAAATTATTCAGCGAGAGTGATAGGAGTTGAGGGAGCGATTGAAATAACTGCTTCCTTAACTTCGTTCACGCCTTTACCTGTAACTCTTGCACTGAGATAACCCTTAAATGCGAATTTACCTTCAACACCGGTAGGTGTTACAGTACCGTCTGCTTCAGTACCACCGAACCAAACTGCATACTCTTCTTCCTTACCCTTAAGGGCATTAAGTGTCTTATAAGTATCAAGGTCATAATTGATATTGAACTCAAGAGCATCCTGACTCTGAATACCCTCGATGAATGTCTGCATTGAGTCAGAGAGAGTAGTTGTTTCAAGCATTTCGGGAGAACCACCGAGGTCGGGGAAATCCTTAATGTCAACTAATTTCTCATAAGCCTCACCATTCTTGTGCATAAGAAATGTTTTATAACTTGAAGAAGCCATATTACTTACCTCCTGTAGATTATTTTATCTTTTGATACTACAGCACTGTATCTACCCACCATTCTGTAGATTGTTGCATCATCGAGATTAGGGATAGGTTGTAACATTGTACGAGCAAACCCAAGTGCCAACATTTGCTCATCAACGAGTGTAGCAACCGCTCTACACTCCATTTTCTTGCCTTTATTCTTGTTAGAAAAGATATTCACCTCATACATCACTGAAGCGTGATTTTCAACATTACCGCTATCTTCGGTCTGCTGATAAGTTTGATTATCCATTTCCACAAGAGACACACAAGGGAATTTCGGAGGGCTTTTGACATATTCACCGACCACATAAATGTCAGGATATTCAGCTCTCAACACCTTTGCTACAATATCGAAAACCGTATTTTCTATATCAATCATCCGAACACCTCCCTTGCTATTTCAACTGATTTACGCAAAACTTCCTGTGCCGCATTATACATCGGCATTGTAGCAGGAGTACCACGTGTAATGACGAGTTCTCCGTCCTCATCGTAATAACCCCACGCTTGCTTCTTACCATAACCCTTACCATAACTACCTATAGTAAAACCAAGTTCACTACCGTATGGGTTAGGAGAACTACCAACCGAGCCGTTATGATATACACCCGAACCGAACTCGCACCACACAGCATCCTCACCGTCTGCTACTATAACCGTTACAGAGCCTCTGTCTGAAACCGAAACCTGAACATCTGCTTTGTGAGGGCTATTACCTTTAATCACATCGTCCACTATAGAATTACCGAAATTCAAGGAAGCCTGCACCGCTATCTCCTCAGCTATTCTTTTTCGGTAGGTATCAACTTTCTTTCGGAAATCCCGTTTAAACTTATTGACCTCGCTAATAGCCCTATCAATATCTTTATCACCGAGACTAAACTTGATGACTGTCTTACTCATCGTACCGTCACCTTGCTTACGGCAATTAACACGCTGTTCAAAGAACGAGCAACCTTTTTCACTATGTAATCGTGAGGTGTCTCATCTGTTTCGGGGAGAGTGTCAATCCACAAGATTGAGTATTCATCAAGAGGGATATTAGGATTATCCAATACTATAACTTTGTCGTAGGTTAAACTCTCACCGAACTGTCGGCTCTGTATCTCACCCTGAGCGGCTGAGATGTTACCACTCGTCTGCACAGGTTCTGAATACGATGCATCATACTGACCGGTCGAATTACCGTATTCATCTACAATTTCATTCTGCCCTTCGTACAGAGCGTAATAAAATGTAGTTTTATTTCTTGCTAAACAACGCATTGGTATCACCTCTCAGACCAACCCGCAGTGCGGTACAACATCTCTTAACATAGAGTCAGGAACATCTGCGTTTTCATAAGAACGACTGATACCGTTTTCGCTGTGTGAAAGCTCACCTTCAGCACCTCTCTTATTAAGAAGATACACGGCTATTTCACACTGCAAGTACCCATATCTGCGAGGCACTTCAACAACGGTTTCATCGTAAGGATAAGCACGATTGAGGATTTTCTGACCCGCTATAGAAAGGTATCTTTTAAGCACGTCATCCGACCAACCCTCCGCATCTTCAGGCTGTTCTACCATCACTCGGCATAGGGTTAATTTTTCAAGTTCCGTCATTTACTTATCCTCCTTTTAGTGCGACTTAAGCACCCTTAAGAGTAATCTTGATTGCCTTGCTTTCGTCAGTAAGAGCAACCACATAATATTTACGTGAGAAAGCGGTGTTCTTACGAACATTAGCCTCGTCTGCAGAACGAGGAGGTATTTCAACCTCTACACCCTTCTTGTTGAAGATTGTAACTGCTTCACGAGTACCAACGATGATTGTACCTGCGTCAGCATCCTTCTTTGTATAAAGGTTTACACCTGCAACTGTACCGATGTAACCTGTCTTTGCAAATGCTTCAACATACTTAAGGTCATCCTTAAGAGCCTTTCTCACTTTAGCCTTATCATCAGGGCAAACAAATGCGAAAATTGAAATATCTTCGTCATTTTCAACATTGAGAGCGGCAACTGCATCAACGAAAGCATCGAAATTGTATGCAGTAACGGGAACTTCGATACCGGTCTTGTTGAACTCACCGAAGATGTCAGCATTAACAGTGTTGAACATATCTGTACCGGCATGCTTCATACCAACAGGAACAAGCATCTCGTCCTTCATAGCATCTTCGTCATACCAATCAAATCTGTTCTGAGCGAGAGCAATGTCGTAATCTACGGGTGTGTAGTTTACTTCGATTGACTTTGTGTTACCCTGACCGATAGTGAGCTTTTCAGTACCGTCTGTTGCTCTGTAAGTGTGAATTACCTTCTTCATACCTACTGTACCTGCAAGTGTGTTATCAACTGTGCAGAACTGCTGAAGGTCAAGGTGTGAGTTAAACTGGTCCTCTACCTCATTAGCGAGGAAGAAATTATCATATACCTGATTTGCCATTTTTAATTACCTCCATAAATTGATTTGTATTCATCGGGGTGAGCTTTGGAAAATTCATATCTTTCCTGAGCACTCATCTCCCTGAGTTTTTCTTTTGTCATAGTATTCTTACCATTACCGCCCGTAGGCTTTGGAGTATCTTTAAGAACATCCTCACGAATTTTCTTCTCTACCGAGTCGAGGTGTTTCTTCTGTGCAGCGAATACCTTTTCGGTATCACCCTCCTCCATAGCTTCGGCTACTTCAGTAGCAAGAGCATCGTCATAACCAAGACCTAAGAGACGGGCTTTATTTTTTGAAATATTGGACTCCTTGAGAAGAGCATCGTATTTACTCTGTAATTCATCCATTCTTTCTGCATCTTCCTTTGTCTTACGTTCATCGTCGCTCATTTTTTCACGTAACTGCTTCTTATAGTCAGCCGCTTCCGAATTGCTTTTTGAAAGAGCGTTTTTTAACCTTTCGATTTCCGCTGAATTATCAGTCGGTAATTCGATACCCTCAAGAGCTTTTTCTATGTCCTCGACCGACATACCCTCTTTATAAGCATCTTTAAGTAAATCCTTAATGTTCATAACATAACCTCCTACGATTAAAGTCTTTCCTGACTGTGTTTTCCGTTTTCAAGACTTGTCCTGTCCTTGCGTTTGTTGAGTTCACTCTCATATATTCAAGCGTTACCGCTTAAATCTTCTTTTTCTTCATCTCCATTAGGAGCTACCATCGCTATCGCCTTTTCAGCCTGCTCATCAGCATATTTCTCACTGACACGGTAAGCATCTTCCGGGTCACTGAACATACCACAATGAGCAAATGCAAGGCGGGGATGTATCTTCTTCTGAGCGAGCATCTGTGTAAGCACCTGTGCTTTGCTCTGAATGTTCTCGTAATTTCTACGAGTAAACTGTAATGCGATGTCTTTAAGTCTTAAAGCATAAAGCTCGTCGGATAAGCCCTGAGTATCACGAATGATACGGAGTATGAGCTTCAGCGTATTCTGTTCAGCTTCCTTGAACATTAACTCGCTATCCTTCGCTCTCGACTCTGCGAGAGTCCAACCGTCACGAAGCATTACAGCCTTTCCGGTATCGCTCGTAGATGAACCACCGTTTCTGTTCGGCATACCCGTAATCTCTATGATTGCAGAATGAGCATCGTCCTTTGCAATCTGTGTCTGACCCTGATTAAGTTCACCCGAAACCATATCAACATCAGATGACATTCCCTCATAAGATTTAACCTTAATTGCTCCGAGTTCAAGGAACTCTAAGTATTCATCTTTACTAATGTCACAGTTAATGAACTTAATAAATGCCTGAACAAACTGCTCTATACCGTCCATACGGTTAGAAGCTATATTGTTGATTTCATCGAGCAGGGGGAGAACAATTTCAAATGCTCCAAGCCTTGCTGTATTAGCAGGGTACTCGATGATAGGCACTATACCGAGAGCGTGGTCTTTCGACTCCTCGATTTTCTTGTTTTTGATTTTCCAAAAATGATTAGATGTGTAAACCGAGTATATGTAATCGTTGTTTTCAGTAGTGCAATACTTGAAAGCAAATAACGGCTTATTTCCAACCTCATTACTGTAAACAACCACCGTGTCTCTCGGGTCAAGAGTGTACATCTCAAAAGGAGCATCGTCCTCTCCTCTACGGGTATCGGGCAGCACCAAACGATAAGCAGTACCACATATCGCCTGCCACTCAACAACTCGCTTATCCTGAGTAGCCTTATTCTCGCTGAACATCATCTCGTTGAGTTCAGATATTGCCTTTGATATAGCCTCCGAGCCTGTCCTTCCGATATACTGAATAGGTTCACCACAGAGATAACCCACCTTAAAGGAAACTATCTCGTTGGCTCTATTCTCAACTATACGATTGCAGATTTCAGGACGGACTTTTTTAGTACGATATAAAATCGGCTGTTTACCCTTGTAATAATCCCAAAGATACTCGATTTCTCTACGGTTTTTGTCATGTATTCGCATAACCTTATCGAGTATTTCAACAATGTTGTCATCGGTGATTTCCACTTCATCAATGGTTATCCCTTCTCGACCAAATAACTGTCTTTCGTCCATCAAAATCCCTCCTTTCAATCTTTTGCGTTTTCCTTATACATTCTGTTTTAATACATAGCAGCACCAATTTTCTTCGGTTGTCTGCTCTACAATGTCAAAATCGTTGTGAATAAGTTCCTCAACTTCTTCTTTTCTGAAGTCGATTATACCGCTTATAACCGCAAAACCATTTTCGGCAAGGCAGTTTTTAAGGTTAGGTAATAACTGCTTAATCGGGTCAGTTAAAAGGTTGGCGACAACAACATTGTATTTGTCTGTAATGCCTTCAATTAAATTGCCCTGTTCAACTGTGAACTTATCGGCCACACCGTTAAGCATTGCGTTATTCCTTGCACCCTTAACCGCTGAACCGTCAATGTCAATTCCGTGTGCTGTATCAGCACCATAGAGAAGAGAAACTATTGAAAGAATACCACTACCGCAACCAACATCAAGCACCTTTGCGTTTTCGGGAAGATATTTTTTAAGTGCCTTAATACACATCTGCGTTGTCGGGTGTGTTCCTACACCGAAACAATTTGACGGCTCAATTTCAAGAACAATTTTGTTGTCCACATCGCAATTATCAAGCAGTTTAAAATGCTTGTTTCTTACGGTCTGCACCTTAATTGCAATATCACCGACAATTATCGGTCTGCTTAAAAGCTCCCTTTCCCATTCGATATATTCTTTTGAATAAGGCTCAAATTCAAAGGTGAAGGGAATGTTTTCTTGTCTTAACTTTTCTGCGATTATTGTTGAAACATTATCAATGTTGAAATCGTCTGTAATATTTATTGTAATTTTCATTCTTCTATCACCTCAAAATTATATCCGTTTTCTGTTGCAAAGGTCTCTGCATAACTTCCTGCGTAGCCGTGAATTGTAAGTCCACCTTCAACATTTGTTCCTGCCATATCAAATGGGTCAAATCCAATTGAAACAACACTTCGAGGAATGTATATATCAGAAAGACTTATGCAATAAGAGAAAACTTTGTCACCTATTTCCTCAACACCTTCTTCCATTCTTACTGTTGTAAGGTTGGAACAAGTTTGAAATGAATAGTTGCCGACAGTCTTTATGTTTGATGGAATGACAACATCAGTCAATGATTGGCAATAAGCAAACATATAAAGTACAATTTTAGTTAATCCCTTACCTATAACTACATTTGTAATTTTTGGCATATCATTAAAGGTGTGACCTGCTTCCATGCCCCATTCGTCAGTATCAACAACTAATTCGGTAACGCTATCGGGAATAACTAATGTACCCTCAACATTTTGTAAGCCATTAAAGGCTTTAAACCCTATTGATTTGACTTTGTTGCCTATTTTCAATTCCTTTATTCCCGTTAAATAAGCAAAAGCATTGTTTCCTATCGTTTCAACATTTTCACCAAGTGTTAAGTGTTCTATTATATTCTTTGAAACCGAATTGTTTAAAAAGTCATTGGGAATGTTCTTAACTGCTTCGCCAATTTCAACTTTTTTTAAATTCTGCAACATTGATATTGCGTTTCTATATACAGTGCTTTTTCCGTCTGCAATACCGACTTTTTCAAGTTCACATTCTGCGTTGTAGTAAAGGTTTTTAACATTTGGCATATTGTCAAAAGCCGTAACACTTAAATAAGTTGAGCCTTCGGGAATTGTGACGGTTGTAATTAAAGGGCTACCTACAGGGTACACATCACCTTGAGCCAAAGTGTCGGGATTTAAAACAAGTGCAACATCAGTTTCTTTATTCTCTATGCCAAGATTTTCGGGAAGTGCTTTGATATTTTCACTTAAAGCAACTTTTTCAATGCTTGTTGAATTGTTAAAAGCCATACTTTCAACTTCTTCTACACTGTCGGGCATTATGTATTCAGTTTCTTTCCTTGCAGCAGGATATGAAACTAATTTCTTGCCGTTTTTTGTGTAAAGTATGCCGTCAATAGAAGTGTAAAACTTATGGCTTTTGTCTGCATTGATTTCTTCTAAATGCTTGCAACCACCAAAAGCACCACTCGCCAAATCGGTAACATCATTCGGTATAGTGATTTCTTTAATAGTGCCTTCAAGAAGTGCTGAAATTTCATCGGGGAATGCAACTTCCAATATCAAAGCACCGCCCATATCATCTGAATACGCAAAATAAGTACCTGCTTTCGGGAATGTAAATTCTATTCCGAGCATTTCAGAGGGTAAAGTTTCATTATCTGCGACAATCGAAGCAACTCTAAATCCACTATCCAAATAAGAGCCTGAAGGTAAACTTGCACCTATTTCAAAACTGCTTCCAACTAAATCGCCACCGAAATTGTATATTATTTTTGCTTCTTGCATTTTTTCAAGGGGTACAAAGTCGGTAACACGATAATATGTAGCCGTTACGTCACCCATTCTTACTGATACATTCGGTAAGCCCGTTGTATCTTCGGGAAAAACAATGCTTTCGTCTGCTTCGGGAATACCTTCACCTTTGCCGTAGCCGTCTTTTAAGCCCTGCACCGCTTCGGTTAAATCGTTGTAAGTTTCACCCGTAGTCACTTCTATACCTTCTTTAAGCGACTTTATCTTTTCCAAGCTTTCGTAATTCATACAAGCACCCCACTTCCCACGGCGTTTGAGATGTTCGTATCAAGTAATAAAGCTAAATTTTTTACTTCTTCCATATTCGCTCGGAATTCATTAACAGCATTTATCAAACATCGCACTAAATCCGGACTGTCTTTAGGTAATGTTTCAATAGCATTGACAGAGTATTTAACCTTAAAGCTTACCGGTTCGCTCTTTTCAGTGTAATCACCTTTTATCGCCACACCCTGTGCCTTACCCGGTCCTATACAGTTAAGGATAGAAGCAGGAATTGAATAAATTGCTTCTTTAGTGTGAGGATTGATACAAAGTATCGGTGAGCAGAACTTATCACCCGATGGTGCATCAAATTCTACAAACAACTGTGAAGATAACAAATCTTCTGATACATTAACTATAACCTTGTTAGAAACATTTTCGCCAACATACAAAGTGTCAACGATTTTAAGCATTATCATCGATAACACCCCCCTAAATCTTAAAAATTTATATACAAAAAAAGCGTATGTCTACGCAGGACTCATACCTGCCGTAAAACATACGCCCAAAAACACAATATATTCTTATCTACTATGTATTTTACACTATATCTTGTGTTTTGTCAATACTTTACATACAATTTGTTGTAATTTTTTTAAAAAGGTCTCTTAAAAACTTCAACCTTCATACCGGTGAGAGATTGACAGAACTCTGATAGCATAGCAAAGGCATCGGGAACGTCGTCCTTCTTATTTTTACCCGCCATTGTATAAGTACAAAGGAAGTTTAATGCCTTTCTATATTCCTTGTCGTTACCGAGTACAGTTTCGTCCTTAAACAGGCAATGTTCCTTAACCCACGGTGAATTAACTATTATTTTGGTCTCCTTATTCGCCGTAGTGTACTTAGTAGTAATTTTAGTAATACCGCCTTTTGATTTCACCTGCTCCTGTACCTTCTGTGCAACCCTACCGCCTGCCGAGTTCGACTCAAATCGGCTCATCTGCACCTTATGTTCAAGTAGTGCCATCATTATTCGGGTCTCAACTACTTCAGGGTTAGAATTATCACATATTATCTTCTCAATATAGAAATCCTCACCGTACTTATATGCTATCGGCATTACAGCAAAGTCAGTACCCTTATCCTTAGTATCACAGATAGAGAGTATCGCATCGGGGTCTCCGTCAGGTAACTCAAAGTATCTCCTGAGTTCATCCTTATGGTATAACAGACCCTCTCTTTCAATAGGCTCGTTCATATACAACGCTCTCCAAGAAGCATCGTCCATAATACCTCTCTGCTCGTGATAGAACTTCGTATTGAAGCCCACACCGTAAGCGTAATCAAAATTACTCTCATCGTTCTCGTTCAGAGCAGGGATAACAATAAACCTCGCTTTGTCACTATCCCCGTAATCAGCCTCAAGCCTACCGATTACATCATGCACCGACCAACGAGTAGCAATATGCAGCTCCTTACAGTGGTCACCTATTTTTCTCTGTCTCAAGTCAGTAGTGTATGTTTCCCACAGCTTATCCAATCGCTCTTTACTTAATGCGACCTCTATGCCCGACACCAAATCGTCACAATACAATAATCGGGAAGCTCGATACAGACCCGCATTACCTGTTCCGATAGAAGTAAATTCAAGTGTTTCAAATCTCTTACGCTTACCGAGGTCTATACGGCAATCCTTTGCATTGGTGTTGCTCACCTGTACTGTAGGGAATAACTCTGCCGTTCTGTACTCACCCTGAGGGTCTAATATTCTCAAGCATTCATCATATACACCTCTTACAAATGAGTTACTGTGACTACCGGTAAGAATAGGCTCATCGGGGTATTTTAAAGCAATCCACAATATGAAGAAGATGGCGAGAGTGGTCTTACCCGCACCGGGCGGGAGACTGATAGCAAGCAAGTCTATCTCATCGTCTGCCAACTGCTGCAACGCATCTACTACCTCTCGCAGCACCTTTCTACGAGGTTGGTAAAACTTCTTCTCAGGCTCTCTGTTCCATTCCTCAGCTATAAGGAATAAATGAAATGACAGTATCGCACCCGCATCTACTACTTTCTTGTGTAGAGCGAATAAATCTTTAATGCTATCATCCATAACCCCACTCGAAATCGCTTTCTCACACTCATCTGAGAGGAGTAGAAAATATTTTTTAGCGAGATTTTCATTCCTCTTTTTCGCCTCCAAGCACATATAATACATGTCCTGAAACACCTCAATAGTAGGTGTCTTTTTTATTTTTTCGAGAATTATTTCAAGTAACTGTTCCATGTTTACCTCCATTTTACTTGACTGTAACTTGCTACCGACATCAATGTCGCTCGCAAAACCCTTATTTATAGGGATTTTCTTACTTGACTGTAACTTGCTGAAATAAAAAGAGTGCAATAACTTACGAGGACTTTATACCTCTGCAAATCATTGCACTCTCAAATCAATATATTAAATTATCTTAACCAACCCATCGGTCTATAATCTCTTTACCTTCTTCGGATGATAGACCTTGTTCTTTCAATGTCTTGAAGTCTTTCAGAACTTGGTTGTACAAGTCATCGAACATCCCTTGATAAACATCATTCCACTCCAATCCGCTTCGGTACACAATCTCCTTTTCCTCATCGGTAAGCTCACTGAATGAATAAGAGGGGTGTATCATATAAGTTTTCTGCGAACAATGTGTGGTTGTTGTTTCTAATAAATGTGGATATTTTTCGTTCATTTTGATATCTCCTTTATTTTTATTATGTATTCAATTAACTTGATCGTAATCACACCGCTATCTCAGATACTCGATTATACCAAGTAGCTCGACTGATACCCAACTGTTTGCAACACTCGTTGACGGTAATCAATCCCTCTTTTTGTTTTTTGAGGAATTTTTCAAAATCCACGTCAGCCACCATAACCTGCCTGCCGTAGGTACGACCTGTCTTAGCTGATACCTTCTTGCCGTTTACAATCTGCATCGCTGCGATACCCTCACGCTGTCTGCGTTGAGTTTTCTCACGCTCCTGCTGAGCAATAGCACCCAACACCTCTATAAGTATGTTATTTACCATATCTGCTATCCAATCCTGACCCTGAAAATCAATCAGAGTGGTAGGTACGTCAAGTATTCTGAGAACTACACCATTTTCCTTAAACCATCGGATTTCCTCTTTAATACCTTCCTTATCTCGACCCAACCTATCCAACTCTTTGATGATGACTTCATCACCTGACTGAACAAGCTCTTTCATCTTAATGTACTCAGGACGGTCAAAATTCTTACCACTCTGCTTATCAGAGAAAATGCGGTCTATATTCTTATAAGCCCTTGCTGACTCTAACTGTCTGTCAAGATTTTGGTCTTTGGTTGATACTCTCGCATAGAAGTAAATCATATTTCTCCCTCTTTCATATCAATAACAAACTCTTTATTACTACCCATCTTATCACGAACCACTATTTCAAACCCCATAGCATTAAGCATTTTGAAAAGATTATCCATACGGATACCATTCTTATTATTGTTGAGTAAGCCTGTGATATTAGATTGACTCTTGAAACCTGCTTCCGCAGCGAGTTTAGGCTGATTCCAACCTCTCATCGCCATGCCTTTACGAACTACATCTTTTTCAGTCATTGTGACCTACCTCCTTAACTTGTTGACATAAGCATAACATAGGGAAATCTATTTGTCAATAGGTTTTTCTATTTTTTTATCTTTTTTATTTTTCGGCTACTCGGACGACTAACTCCGACCCCCTGCCCTTATGCCCATCCCCCTCCGGGTATGCTACCCGGTACCGTCTAAAAATGTACACATTAATGCACATATAAAAGCAAATAGAAAAATCTATCTATTTTACTTATAAATAAATAGGAAAATCTATTGACAAATAGAAAAATCTATGTTATTGTATTATCAAATAGAAAAATCTATTTATTATAGGAGGTAAACACATGGACAAATTAAAAGTATCAATCAGTAAAGGTAATAGCAAAATGGGAGCTATTCCCTCAGTATCATTACCGCCCATTATAACATGCCCAAAGGGTGCACCGTGTGCGACAAAGTGTTACGCTGCTAAACTGTGCCGAATATATCCCACGGTAAAACAGGCATATCAAAACAATTGGGATATATTGAAAAATAATGAGCTTGAATATTGGCAACAGGTAATGCAAGCCGCAAAAACTACCCGCTTTTTCAGGTATCACGTTTCGGGCGATATACCCGATGCCCATTATTTTAATTTTATGTGTAGTGTGGCGGAGGCCGTACCCGATACCCAATTTTTAGCATTTACAAAACAATATGATATTGTAAACCATGCCATAAATAGCGGCGTAAATATCCCGGATAACTTAAAAATAATTTTTTCCGAATGGGGCAATAAGACGCCATATAACCCGCACAACCTCCCAACGGCGGCCGTTATATTCAAAGGCGAAACACCCGCCGACAATTGGAAAATATGCGGCGGCAACTGTGCCGAATGTGCATGCTGCGGCATTGGCTGTTGGGAATTAAAAAAAGGCGAAACAATCGCATTTTATGAGCATTAAAGGAGGATAAAACAAAATGAAATTGCACGACTTAAAAACCGTAGTAGTAGACCATAGCGTAGTACAATACTTTTATACAAAAGAAAAGAACGACCGCAACGGCAACCCCCGCTATAGAATATACATAATAGACCCGGACGGGCCCGCCGTTTATGAGACCATCGCCCGAACTTATGACGGTTTAATACCCGCATATGTTAAAAAATTTGTAGAGGAGGCGACCGCGTGCGAATAAGAATACAAGACTATGAGGGCGGAAACGTGCGGAATATTGAATACCTGGGTACCGTTTCGCTTTTCGTAAATGTACACTATGCCGCATGGGGCTTTTACAGGATTATAAAAACAGGGCGGGAACGGTTCGCAATAACCGATATATTTACGGGCGAACTAATAGCGGAAATATCCAAAGCCCCAAAGGGGGCGACAAATTGATAATACTTGCAATCTTATTTTTACCCATTCTTATTCTTGCGGAATTATGCAAAATAACAAAATAACGGAGGTGTAAAAAATGCTTGAAATAATACGACTTTTAGCGGGCGGCCTGTTCTTTTGGTCCATAATAATGAGCGGGGCTGCTGCGGGTGCTGCTATTGATATAATGATACAGAAAATAAAAAAATAAAACTAACCCCGGAATTATTCCGGGGCTTTTCTTTTGCCTGAGATGCTCCCGCCATGGTACTATATACCGTGAGCGGGTTTCATTCATCTATCACTTAAAAGCCGTTTAAATACCGTTTTAAGCTGTTTTATCGCTTGGTAATATAGTAACACTACTAAAGCACAAAAGCCTTTTAAAATCGATTTTAACGGACTTCTGAGGGCGTGCAACAATTCAACCAAAAGCGACACCACGACACCCGCCCGCCGCCCTGAAGCTTGAGCCTCCTGAAACTCACCGAAAATTCACTATAATTTCACTAAAAAGTAAGAACGACCTGCTCTATGAGGGCAAGCCGTTCTTTTTTATTGTCTGATAGTCGATAGTCGCTGTCAGAGTCGATAGTCGGAAAGTCGCTCAGGAGTCGCTGTCAGAGTCGATAGTCGGAATAGTCGCAGAGTCGGTAAGGTATCTCTTCCTGATGTCGTCTGCATCATAGTCGGAGTCATTGTTGACATTTGGTGTAACCACATACTCAGTCTTGTCCTGATAGCCAAAGTTGTTCTTACCGAGGAAAATGCCTGAGACGGGGTTAATCTTACCGTTTTGCATGTAATTTTCCCATAGATTTTCCATCAATTTATAGGCTTTTTTTATCGAGTCCCGTACCGGAGTCGGTAAATCTTTGTTACGGTCAGGTACATCGGTACGTATCTCCCACAATCTCCGTCTATCCATACCGTTTAATGCTAAACCCATACCTGCAACAGTCGGTTTCAAATCATTCTCGGCTTGTATTCTAAAATACTCCTCGAGTCTCGCATTAACCTGTTCAACATCATGTAAGTCGATGTCAGGTAAGCTCATCAATTGCATACTCACCAAAAGATATTTTGAATTATCTCCCGGTTGAACATTGAGTGCAGCATCGGTTAGTATGTTGTTTCCACCTCTCGGTTTTTTCTTAACTATCTTCTTAACTACTTCATCGTCTTTCTTACCCATAAAAATCATCTCCTTTCCTAAGGTGACAAAAGTGATTATTATTTTTCACAAAGTTCTTATAATAGAGTACATACATATACTATATATTTTCTCATATGTAGTAGCTTTATAAAAATTTATCACTTTTATCACTTATAAAAATTCTCTTATGCGTTAGATGAATAAAAATTTATCACTTTTATCACTATATATTAAGATTTTAGAGTAATTTACAGTATTTTAGAGTTTCACGGTCTTGAGCTCATTTGATTAAAAGCCATGCGAATATTGCCAACAGCATTATTTATTGCAATTCTCATCGCTTTGTTAAAACGTCGAATAGCACGTCGATTTGATAAAAGAGGCGTCGCATAAGCTTCATTATAAGGAATATTACGGGAACGGTAATATTCAGCCATTATAACAGCCTGATTTCTTGAATATCCGTGAGCCATAAGAAGTTTAATAAAACGTTTTCGGGTCATTTCACGTCACCTTCTTTCAGCAATTCGGGGTTATCGTGTATGTTGCCTATTACTTCAACTTCATAATCAAGCCAACGATAATGTGTCATAAAACCTCCAACAATAACAAACGAGCCGTTTTTGAAGTCAACATAGCCTTGAAATTCAAATTCAAAGGGTTTGGTTTCAAGGTAGTCTTTGCATTTAACAATGTCCCCTTCAAAAATCTTCTTGCCGTTCTTGTCGGTCAAGCCTGTGTATTGTCCTACGGTTTCGGGGATAACTATATACCGTTCTAATGCAAAGTCATTATCCAATGTCTCCTTGCTTGTAATTATTATATCTGCATCTTCTTTATCACCGTAAAATAGCTCCTGTTTATAATATGCACCCTCAACCCATTTTCCGGTTAATGTCTTACCTCTGAATAATATCTCACGCATTAACCTTCACCTACCATTTCTTTTATGTTAAGTTTTTCTATGGTTTTATACAACGCAATATCAATATGCTTTGCACAATCAGGACAAAGATGAAGTTCAACCCTTGTGTCTTTTACATTTTCTATTCCCCGATAACAAATTACCATAGTACCGAAACCGCTTTTTTCAAAATCTTCAATTCTTGTGAAACCGCCATCTAAAATTTTAGATGTTCCAAGATGTTTTTCAAAGGAAAACTTTCCACAAAGTTCACAAGTTCTTTTTCTGTAAAAATGCTCACCTTGCATCAATCTTCACCCACCATTTCTTTTACAAGGTTGTCAATCATTTCTACAACGGCTATTTCCGAAAAACATATTTCTGTTGGCGGTCTTAAATGCCCAACATCAATATATCTTTTTACTCTCTCCGCAAATCGTTTGACCGCTTCGGCTTTGCCAAATTCAAAGTGTTTCTCAAATGTGTAGATTGTATTATTCAACCTCTCAATCTCTTCCTTTTGGCGGTTGATGAGGTCAAGCACATCTTCGTTGAAGTGTTCACCACATTCAAATAATCCATTTGCTAAATAAGGGCAGTTTTCACAGTCATCTTTTATGCAACACTCCAAAGCCTTTATACTCTCATTATCTGTCATTCTGTATCACCTCGTGTCCTACAAATTCATCAATGCTAATGCCTAAAGCATCAGCAAGCGTTTCAACGGTATCAATTCTTGGTCTTATTTCGTCTTTTTCATATCGACTTATAAGCCGAAAATTAACACCCGAAACTTCTGAAAACCGTTTTTGTGTCAACTTTGCTTTAAGCCTTGCATTTTTCATCGCTTTACCCATTGTCATTCTATATCACTCCAATCTAATTCCGCGCCGCATTTTTCACAGTGCTTCTTTTCGTTGTGTATCAATTCACCACAAATAGGACAAGTCGCCCACTTTGTAATTTTTGATTTCGTAACTGAAACATTCACAGGTTTAACGGGAACTGTTTTATCCCTTGTGTTATTACAAATCTGCTTTAACAATTTCACAATTTCTTTATCAGTTTTGGTTGATATAGAAGATAATATAGCAAGTAACAACACAAATATTGTGAAAAGCAAAATGATTATAATTAACTCACTGTCTGTCATTCCTCTGCACCTTCTTTCAAATCCATTTTTGCACCGCAGTTCGGGCAGTAGGGAGACTTAATCTTTTGATTTGCATAATCAGTTTTATATACCTTCTTGTTACACACTGAGCAATAAACACCCTCATTTGCACAGTTGTATAACAAATGCCACTCACCGTGCTTAACCTCAACCACATCTGCTGTAGGCTGCATCATTACAATATCTCTGTACTTGTAAAAATCACTTTCCGCTTGTCTTTCGGGTTCACTGTCAGTCCAATTTACAGGTCTTTCCTCTTCAATGTCTTTCAGCAACGCTTCACGCTCTATGTATTCAGGCATTGTCAACACCTTCTTCCTTAAAAGCCTCTTCATAAGTGAGACCTGTTACTCTTAAAATGCTATCAATGTAATGTTTTCTTCCGTCCCAACCTTTTAAAAAACCACTCACGCTTTTCCAACGGACGCTTGTATACCCTTCTTCCCCAAACATTAACCTTGTAAGTTTAGGTCGGTTGACTCTGTTTTCATTCATCCACTTACGGATGTTTGGATATATACAATCTTCGGGCTTAATTTCTCTGAAACGGTCACATTTGTTTCCACCGGTAATTTGATAAACTCGTTGTGTCGATATACCAATTATCTTTCCTATCTCGGAATACGTTAAGCCTTGTGAATATAATTTATTTATTTGTTCAGCTCGTTCAGACATCTTTACACCTCACCTGCTTTATAGTAGCAAAGCAAACACCCGCTTGCTTTGCTATAAGATAACTACAATAACCATCAATCAGAGTGAAGTCCTCATCAATGATTATGTCATCGAGTTCACTCTCTCTGTTGAACCTGAGCATCTTATCGATGAGCTTCTGAGGTTTAGGCGGTCGCCTTTTATACTCGGGTGGAATTTTTATATCGTAAAAGAAGTAATTACTGATAAGTTTCATATTGTGTTTCATGGTTTATATCTCCTATGTTAGTTTGATTTTACCGTCTGTAGGTTCTTCTTTCAGGTCGAGACCTACAACATAAGTACCGTCGTTCTTATGCTTAATTGGATAACCTCGCATAGCAATCTCATTATAGAATGTCGTGCTACCCATAGGCTTGTATCGATTGTCAGGCTTGATACACCACTGCGAATAAGCTGAGTACAAAGCTCCTCGCATTATTTTCTTATCGTCTCCGATTTTGCATCTATCCTCAATGAAATTACCAACTCTGTCGTGCAGCTTACGGTAGTTCTTAGTTGCTTCTACAATACACTCAGGAGCGTTGAGACCGTTCTTGATGTAGTCTGCACAACCGTCAAAGAGCCACTGTAAGATAGTAGGTCTGTTCTCCGGGAGAGAGAATAACTCTTTAAGGTTCTTATCCTGCTTACCCTCGGTGAACTGCTCGTTGAACTCGATTACAAAGATACGGTTTGAAGTAAACACTGTATCGTCTGTTACAGCGGGGAGATGGTTAGTCTCGAGCCATAATGTAAACTGAGGAACGAAGCTGAAGGAGTTCTGAAACAGTCCTCGGGTAACAAGCGTGTCTCGACCTGTCATTGTTTTCATACTCGCAGCATCCAAGCGTACATCTCTCGCGGACTCTGACATTCTTACAAGTCGGGTGCCTACAAGCTTTGCAAGTGCGGGCTGAGGAGCGTTAAAGTCTGTCTTACGACCTGTCTTGCTCTCACATATAAGGTCGGGAGGAGCAGTGTCTGCGTAGTCCTCACCGAGTATAGTATTGATGGTAGAGAACAGTGTACCTTTACCATTTCGGGTCTTTGCACCGTAGGCAATAAACATACATTCTTCACGGTTTACACCGAGTAGTGAGTAACCTAAAGCTCTCTGTAAGAAGCGGGCCTTGTCTTTGTTGCCACCTGTGATTTCGTCTATGAACTGATACCAACGGTCACAGCGTTTTGTAAACGCATTAGGTAAAGAGCAAGTCGTTTTCTTTGTGACGTTATATGGAGTAATGTCGTGTACGGTATCTCCAGTGCGTAAGTCGTAAGCAAGAGTGGTAGTATTGAGCAGATAAGGGTTAGAGTCCATATCTTTCAGGCTCATTCGTACCATTGTTTTAAGTACTTCCATAATATTACGCATCGGAGTGTACTTACGAATTGAGGAAATGTACTTACGGTACTTTTCTATAAGTTCTTTTGCTTCCTCATCGTCCTCTCCGATTTCGTGAGAGATTTCCATACAGTAAAGGATAAGTAAGTTGAGGAGAGTCTGTAGCATGTCGGATATTGCACCGTTTTCGCCCTGCTTCTGCCAACACTTATCCCAAATGTACCAACAGTCATTCTGAGGACAGTAGCGAATGTTATTGTGATACAGGTCACTCATAAGAGCTGCCGTACCGATGTCATCCCAAGAGTACACAAAGGATGCATGCGGTCTGAGCTTCATAATACGATACATCATCTCTGACATCGCACCATCCTCGATAACCTGACCGTTGGATAATTGATAGTATTCTATATCAGGCATTTTCTGTCACCTCCGTTACTTTCACGGTACAGACTTTATATCTTCTAAGATTGATGTGCCTACGTCCTATTTCAGCAAGTAAATCATACCCGGTAAAGAGTAAAGGACTATTGTAGTCACTCAATATCTGACGAGGAGGATGGTATCTAAAGTCTGTACCTGTGACAAATCTTCCGTTTTCTTTATGTTTGATTGCATATAATGTAATCAATTAGCTGCTCCTCCTGAACATTTCTTTTAGACAATCCTCGCACAGTTCCTCTCCGTCCACCTCGTAAATGTCATCGAGTTCGCAGTCGCATTTATCGCAGTAGTGAACAGGTACATTTACGAGAGAACAAGAGCCACCAAGGCAAGGATAACCCGGTGTAGCACAGCTACAACACTGATTTTCGTATTTAATCATTGTTATAACCTCGCTTTAAAATCTTTCTTAGTACCGTCTAAGTATATAACGGGAGTTTCCATACTTGAGGGCTTAAACTCTCCTGCCTCACCGTACCCACCGTACCTAAGGTTAGCGGCCGTGTTGACGAACAATTTATCCACAAGTGCTACAGCATTGTTCCTCGGGTCAATTCGATGAAAAGCCTGTTTCATTACCATAGGAAGATGGGTGTGAGAGTGGATATAGATATCAGTGTCGATTATACTTGCCATATCCGCAAGTCTTATCGCTTTAGCACCCTCTTTACGACCACCGCCCGAGCCATGTAAAGTATAAATGGTGTAGCAGACTTTTCTTACGTTACCGCTACCATTAGTTTCTTTAGAACCTTTCGACAACTTACCGAAACGAATGAAAAGAACAGCCGATGTGGGAGTGTATCTGTCAGCTAAACCTAACTGATTTGCTACAAGGTGGGAGAGGTTGATACCCTCTTTTTTGTAGGTACGATTTTCGTGATTACCGTGAGTTACACAGAGAATTTTATCTTTAATGCAGTCAAAAATCTCAACTGCCTTTTCTAACTGACCCATGGGGTTGAGTTCCTGTGTATAGGTATCACCTATGCTTGTTTTAGTGGCATTGTCGATAATGTCACCATTCATAATGCAATACGCATTGGGAGTGTTTTTCACATATTCGATACGCTCGAGGAGTCGTCTCATATCACAGTGCTCATCGCCTATGTGCTCGTCCGCAAAAGTGTGAATTTCAAGAAGTTTTATGTCCTGCGGTAAGTCGATTTTTATAACTCTCATTGGTATCACCTCCAATTATTTATCTTCTGTATCTGACAACTGAATTTACGATGCACCACACTTCGTTGTTATCTAAAGGTGGTTTACAGGCTACTGAGTTGACATACTGCAATTCTTTGTAAATTGCCTCTCTGCTGTACCCTGTATTGTGCCACTGCCCCGCAAGAGAGGTCAGCGAAATGTTTCTCGCTCCGTCAGGGATAGGATTATAGACCGGTCGGAGTTTAATCCTTCCGTCAACCATCGGCTTATCCCATACAGGCGTATAAATTTTAGGTACTGTGCCTTTGTTTTCGCTTTCCCTCATCTCGGGAAAATACTTATCTACGATATAGTCAATAGCTTCCTGATTGTCAATTATCGTATCGTAGAGGAATGTGTCGCCCGTCATTATGAAGAAACGAGCTGTCTTGTATATCTCTACACCGTTTCGGTTGTTCTTACCTTTGAAAGGTAAATTACCCCGGAGGAGAATATGGAAGCCTCTACCACTCTTACTCTTCTCGGTGTAGGACTCACACTTACCTATTATGTCTGCGGCAAGAGGAGAGATGAAACCCTCCTCGTCATATCCCAAGTCGATATCCACTCCGACTATACCGTTGTCATTGAATACAAACCCTATATAATCGTAGTTTCCTGCTTCAACTGACCTGACTGCATGTTCAAAACAACACCAAGTCTTAGGGTTAGTGGATGAAGCCGCAGAATATGCAGTAGCAATCATCGGTACTTTGCTATCCTTTTTAGTACAAACCCATTGATTAAGAGATTGTATCTCAGGTGGTATGTTTTGTAGGTTCATTACATCAATCCTCTACGCTTAGCGATTTTGCGTTCAACTTCCTTCATCATATCCCATACGACGTGCTGCTCTATATCGAACTTGAACGACACCATATATACGTTGTCTGACAGCGTGTCATACTCCCCATAGACTTTTGTAAGGATTTCACGGTCTCTGTCGGAATAGGTCTTGAACACGCTGTCACAAGCGAACCAATTATCTTTGTCCGCATCACTCTTGAAGTGACGAAGATTAGGATTGCGGGTATAGAACCGTAAACAATGTCTCACATATTCTGAGTAAAAGGGTCTGTTCATTCTGCACCCTCCTCCGTATTCTTTTTACGAGGCTTAGGTATCGCAGGGAAGAAGTAGGTATCATCAACGATAATCTGACCGTCTTTTTCTACAACTGTCTTACCTTTATTCAAGATGCCCTGAGCTGAGGCGATAGTCATTTGATTTCTTACCAAATCACTACCTGTTCTCATAAGGAATGTGACCATTCCGCTTTCGTGCTTAATTTTCATTGGTAGTTTCCTCCTTATACCATTCGTTAATGTCAACCCCGATGTCCTTCAGCATCCGATGAGCGAGCCATTCGTTGTCTCCGGGGTTGTGCATATCGTAATAATCTCTTAAAGCTTTGTGTTCTGCGATGAATGCATCCCAAAACTTCTTGAGTCTTTTCTTTCGCCAACCGTAATGCTCCATCAGAACATACAGTACCAACGCATCTATGTCGGCACTATACTGCTTGTCCTTCTCGATAAGCTGACGGTTGATTTCCATATCCATAGCCTTTTTCTCGGCTGCGGTGAGTTTTGTACCGAATACTTTACCGTTATATTTTTTAATCTTCATTTAGATTTACCCATACCCTTACTGTCATGAAAAACCTTGTTGAATGTGTAGTATCTAACCCGTATGTCAGTGCTTTTGATGTCGGGGTGGATTGAAGCCATTTTTTCGTACCACCCACAACTCCTCAGTTCGGGACACCCGCACCGATAAACACAATTCGGAACAAGCACATCTGATATTTCGGGTTGCTCTCTACGTAGCGTAATTTTGAAATCTTCAGCATAATGTCTTGTTTCAGGACTTGCCATATAACAAAGTCTTTTCCTGTAGGTGTCGATAAGGTGTTGTGTATTTGCTTCACCTATGAATGTCTGCGGTTCGTCCTGTGGCGATTTAGAGCGTTCCACACCCGTTCGGTCACTTCGTTGAGTGCTGACAAATTTTTCCCATTTGTGCCGAACCCAATGAACTGTCACCCAATGGGGCATATCTCTCCATCTCCACTTTATTATGATATCTCGGATAGGAGAGTGTTCCGATATGAGGAGACCGACTTTAAAAGGGGTGCTCGGTTCTCTACCGAGGCTCTCTTTACCTACTGTGGTTCTACAATCGTCAACTACTTCCTGCCAATCACCCTTAATCTTAATGATTTCAGTTTTCATCTCAAGTCCTCCTCACACTCGTAGAAGTAGTCACACCACAGACAGCAACTTTTACATCTTTTACCGTGTCTGAGCCATAACATAAATCGTTTAAGCATTGTTGTCACCTTCCCTTGACATTTCTACCAAATCTACATATTTCTGTAGATACCAAATGGCTTTCAGAATATCTTCTAATCCGTTCTTACGTTTGGTACGATAGAGATATTTGAATGCGTTGCATAAGCAGAAGCTTTCGACTGCGTCTATGCCCTGAGTCTCGAGCATTACCTCGATACATTCAAACTTACCTGTCTCATAATGAGAGGGATGATTTACATTGTCTGCCATTGTATTATGTCCTCCTATAGAGTATCAGGGAGGGAGTACCCTCCCCGTAAATGTAATGATTAACCGTTAAGTATTGCATTAAGGTCGAGACCCGTAGCAGGAGCAGGTGTAGGCTGAGCAACAGGTGTCGCTGTAGCTTCTTTACCGAGGTTAAGAGCCTTAGCAACAGGTGTTGTATCGAAACCGTTTGCTACCCACTTGTCACCGAGATTTACGAAGGTAACTGTCTTAGTGGGGTCATTCTTGTTAGGCTGAGTAGTGTGGATTACATCTGCCTTGATGTAATGGTCAACGAGGGTATCAGGGTCAACTGCTTCAAGAGCGAAGTCATTGAGAGCAGTCTTAGCGAAGAATGAGAAAGCAGCACATGCCTTTTCGTTCATTTCACCGTTAGCACTCATGAGCTGAAATCTTTCCTGATGGGTCACACCCTGTGCGTTTACGAGGTGAATAACGAGCTTACCAAATTCCTCGTTGTACTCAACCTTGTAAATTCTGAAAATCTGCTCTCCTTTAGGGCAGAGAGTAAACCCGCTTGTCATTGGTATCATTGCCATTGTTTTAGTCCTCCTTAATAATTAATGCTTTTGATAATTGTAATGAGTGATTCCCAAGCCTGTTCCTCGTTGAAACCTGCTGAGATAAATGATGAGTATATTGAGAAAAGCTCTTTTGCTTTTTTCACATTGTTCTCATCCTTTTTGCCTTTTTCAATTTCTTTCATTGCAGACTTCATAAGAGTGTCGCAATCTCTTAAAAAATCATCAAATGTTGTCATGTGTTAGTCCTCCTTAATAGCCGTCTTTGTAAGACGATAATTTATTTTAGGTTTAATATATTTCTCAAGCAGACCGTCTGCTTCAAGAGCCTTTTTGTCAAGTTCCGTAGTATTGTTTTTGGATAGTGTGAATATAAAATGCTGACCGAGGAGACTCACCTTTTTGTCACCGTTACGGAACTGACTGAGTGCATACTCTTTTATTTGTTCGGTGAGCAGATTGAGTCTTTTCTCCTTTTCATTAACAGTAGCCATAACCTGTTCGATTTCCTGAGTTAATCTCTCAGCTTCAGCAACTATTGTCGAAATATCCGCGACAGGTGAAATACAGTTAGTACGAAGAGCATTGAGTATTTCAGCATCCCTTTTCTCATCAAATTCGGGGCTTACACCTCTGAGTACGTATGTGTTCCACCAAGCGGTAGCCTGCTCGATATATAAATCAAAGTTAGGATAACGCTCTGAAACTCTGAACTCATCGGTGTAAACATTCTCATTTGCATAAGACGGTACTACCAACTCGGGATGTTCGTAATCGCCCTTCTTATCCTCAAGAGCAACGGCTACCATCAGCACCTTGTCTATACCGAGTAAGTAAGCATATAGAGAAGCCTGTAGTGCCTGATAGTGAGGTGCTTCACCGTTTTTCCATCTCTCTTCGAGAGAGCCACTGCGACCGTCAACCCTTACTGTCTTGATTTCAACAACACACTCAGGGTTTCCGTCATCCCCGTAGATAAGAGCATCCCACATTCCTGAAAACACTGAACTCTCAGGGAAGAAATCTCCCCAAGTCTTTTCATAATGGTTTTTACCGTAAATATCCTCGGGGGTGATAACTCTGTCGCCAAAACCCATTGACACTCTTAAAAAGTCAAATACTTTAGGTTCGATAATTTCACCTGCATCAGTGTATTTGTTGCCCTCGAATGGTATTTTATAAGTACGAGTGCAAGCACACCATACTTCAAAAGGTGTTTTATAAGGGCTTGCACCGAGAACAACAGGAAACTGTGTACCTGAAATTTTTTTAGGTTTTTTCGGTGGCTCTACATGTATCGAAGAGTTCACCCATTTAATCTCTTTCATTTGAAGCCTCCGTTACTACTTCTCATCACTACTGTTAGAGGCTGCTATCACAATGAAAATAATGCTCACTATGACCTCACATAAAATGGTGCTGAACACACCGAACCAAAACGGATTTACGTACATATTACTTGTCCTCCTCGTTTAACATCTTGCCCACCTCAATAACGAGCTTTTCACAATCTACTTTTGAGATAACCTTGAAACCCTGAGTCTGTATTGCTATCTGAGCAATCATATCTTCTTTTGAGGGGTCTTTCGCTTTGAGCTTTAAGAGTAAGTCTTTAAGCTGTCTTACCTGTGTTTCTGAAGCATTACTGTCACCGCTTGTTAATGGTTTTTCCTGAGTTACTACAGGAATTGTAGCCTTAGGTGCGGGAGCAGGTGTCGGTGCTACAGCGGGAGTAAAGGGTGCTGTGCTGATAGTGGGTTCGATGTTGTCAGGCTCGCAGATGTCGAGAGCAATCATATAGAGATAGCGACGATAATATGTCACTGTTGCTCCGAAAGCCTGTACAGGGTTGACTGCCTTATTGCCCTCTGCGTTTACCATAGGTGCGGTAAAGACGATAAACTCTTCGGAATTGTCTGTGTTGACAATGGTGAGGGAGGCTTTGCTTTCTTCGAAATTCACGATAGCAATAAGACCGATTTCCTCAAAGATTTTTGTTGCGACAGGTACGATGTCATCAAGTTCAAAATACTTAAAAGTGAGGGTAGTGTTCTTCCCGGACTTCTTCGTATTAGAGCTGAGAAAACTTGCTCTCGCTTTGAGTAATTTCTGATAGACATTCATACTTTTGTCTTTTGTGTTTGTGGTTGCCATTTTAGGTTTCCTCCTTGTATTTTTTTCAGGCTTAATGCCCATAAAATCATTTATTCTTTTACGAGCCATCTCTATATAGAATGTTTTATCAACAGCATCTATAGTGAGGTGGTTATCGTTATCTATAACGCAGTGTTCGGGAAGCATTTCGATTTTAGCCGTAGCATCGTTTTCAGCTTTGACCTTGTATAACTTCCCGTATCGCTCGTCACTTGTCGCATATACTCGGTTGACCTTTTGAATTGACTGAGGTTCACCGTCCACGAGGTGATAAGCTTCTCGGTATTTCGCACCTGCTTTAGCAATCAACTGAAACTCAAAGATGTTGTCGCAGTTATTGATAGTATCTTCAGGTGGAGTACCGTTGACGAAATATTCCATAATCGCTTTAGCCACAATGGCAGCGTTGTTATTGATATTGAAAGCACCCGCCGGAGCAATACCTCTGACGAGATAACCGCCTTTGATTTTGGGTTTACCCTCGTAGGGAATTTCAACATAATTGTTTACATCCTTCTGAGTGATACCCTTGATTTTGTCCTCCTCCAACTCAAAGCCTGTACGTTCCTGCCATTCTCTTGTAATCTCAAGCACCTTTGAATAGTCACTCTCATCAAAGGAGACCATAATACCGTCTGTGTTCAACTGTATCACTCGTAAAGAAGGACATTCAATCCACAGGTGGTTCGATAATTCAAGTAAGAATAACTGACCCGTAATACATACCGACCTACCCATAAGAGGGTCGAAGAGGTCATTGTACTTATTGAGCATCGCTCCGTAGGTTGTATTTGCAACGAGCTTCAAAGCATTTGCGGTAGATATATCACCTGACTTTTTAGCCCTCATTCTTGTCTCGAGCATATCTTCGTATATCTGAGGTTTCGGAATGTTTCGGCTTGTATAACCGCATACTGTCATCAAATGCGGATAGTAACTCGCCACATCGTAGTTACGAATTAGCCTACCCTCAGTCTCTTGTTCACTATAAAACGGTATCGCACCGTGTATGCCGCCAAAGCCGAGAGTCACAGGACAGTCACCTGATGTAATGTTCAGTTTGCTTTTGAACAATTCCTCATCGGAAACTTCCGGGTCATACAATCGGTCAAAGAAGTAGAACACTTCATCAGGAATATACTCTCTGCGGAGATTTTCGGAGTACTTATAATCACGCTCATCGTTGTACTCAACACCTTTGATAGCATCGAGATAAGCAGCCGTGAGTTTTGCGTTAGTCATACTCAACGCCTTAACCTCATCAAGACCTTTGAGACCACCAAGGTATATCTTATTTTTAAGATAGTTCTCACGGAGGTCAGTCAGCCTTTCGGTGCAATCAACGTCATGTTTACAATACTTAACAGTGAGGATAAGCTCTTCACGAGTGAGAGGTCTGTCGAGATTGAAGTCAACTTCTGTTTCTTCTATGTTTAATCCTAAGTGACCTTCGATAGCCTTGAGTGACAAGCCCATTTGCATATCATCCATAATATCTACATTGTTGAAACGGAAGAACACATTATCGAGCATAGGACATTGCCAACCCTGACCTCCACCTATAATCCAATCGTTGACCTGCTTCACTTCTTCGGGAGAGAGACCCGCACAGATTGCTTTGATTATGTATTGGTCGTAGTGCTTCGTGTTAAATCCGCAGTAGACACTATGTTCGTTGATGAAATCTCTTACGCCCTCATTATCGTTATGAAATACCGCATACTCACCTGTCTGTTTGTTCTTGAACACAACTACGAAGTCATAGGCAAAGACTTCAGTATCGTAGGTGTGCCACTCGTAGTTAGGGGTTATTACTTTTTGTTCTGTCATTCCGTGTCCTCCAAAAAGTAACAATCATTTTTCTTGTAAGTGGTACATCGTTTCTTAAAACTCTTCTGAAGATAACCGATGTTATCCACGAAATCGTAAACTACCGGGTCTGCTTTACCCTCGAACGCTCGGGCTACTCGTCCTATGCTCTGAGTAATTACTGCGTAGTCCTTCTGAGGGGTAGTCATATATAATCGCTCTAAACAAGGTATATCCAAGCCTTCCTTAGCTAAACTGTAGGTCGCAAACAAGTATTTTTTCTCACCTGTACGCATATCCTCAATAGCCTTTTCACGTTCTGCTTTACCTTTTTTAGATGTCATCTTGCCGCTTATCATTACTGCGTATTCTTGTAAAGGAAACGGTAGTGCATCTATGATATTTGACAAATGTTCTAACCTATCTGAGAGTATCAACGATGAGTGTCTGCAATCCTTGAATATGCACTCGGCAATAAGGTTTGTCCTTTCCTCGTTGCTACATAGATAGTTAATCAGCTTTGCATAATTCAGAGTACCGTCTGTGTTGAGACAATCCCAACTGATACCGATACCTGTATCGATAGGCTTGATACCTACTCGCATAACCTTGTCCGCTATTGCTTCATCGGGAACGGTGTAAACAATATCTCCGAGTAATGCAAATGTCGCTTTAATCATTCCGTCTGCTCTGTGTACTGTTGCTGACAGCCCGTATTTATGTCTCGCTGACAGACTGTTTAAAACTTTACTGAACATACTCAACTGTGTAGGACTACCTGCGACTCGGTGACAATTATGGACTAAACAACCGTTTGCGAAGTAATTGTGGTTGTGTCTGACGGACAGATTATAGACTCTATCGTTTTTACACAATCCACCAAATGTTCCATCACTTCCTTGTTCGAGAACCTCAACACTTTCCACCCTACATTTTGTAAGAAGTCCGACTTTTTCATATCTGCGGTCTGTACTTTCAGCGATGTGTGAGAATACCCATCGACCTCGATTGCGACCTTTTCTGAGGGTAGAGCGATGTCTATTTTGTAATGTGTCGGATAACCCATGCCTCTCAGTTTTGTTGGAACAACATATTCCGTTTCGGGATGATATTTCGCAAGGTTCTCCGTTAAAATTTTCTGAGGTTCTGTCAAACCTCGACCATTTCCACCCTGTATTTTCGGTTTGTGACCAATCTCTTTCAGGGTATTCGACATTTTCGCTCTTGTGGCGGGATTTGACATAGGATTGTTCTTTCTCATTCTCTCGGATGCTGTGCTGAAATTCAGCTTTCGCATCGATTGACGAGATATTTCCCTCCGTTCTTCCGTCCACACAGACTTTTGAACTCTTGCTTTGGTTGAACATTCTTTTGAGCAATAAGGGGAACGTTCCCCTCTCTTTAATGCGTACTGTTGGGTTTCGCTCCATATCGAAATATCGAAATCCTTTCCGCAGTATTCGCACTTCATCATCATTTGTTAAATCACCTGCTCTTTTGTAACCATTTTGAGTGAAAAAAGGATGATTGATTGTACACACTATTTCCTTTCCGTTGGATAGTGTTACTTTGACTATCTTGCCTTTTATCTTCCTTATTTGTAATTCCTCGACTTGACATAACTCTAATTTTCCTGTCAAGTCATTTCGTGTTAAAACGAGTTCACCGGGGACTATAAATTGAATAGGAACTTCACCGTGAGGTGTTTGTATCATTGTGTTTTCGGGGAAACATTCATCCACAATAATTACATCCCAAAAATCCTTATATAAGGAAAGGTCGAGATGACTCATTGTCTGTACTGTTGCGAAAGTGATACCTTGTCCGATATTTACCTTACCTTCTGTGATAGTACCGATAAGGGATTTATCCATGTACCTCTCTGCTCTTTCCTTACTCTGATTGAGTAAATCTTTTGTATGGGTCAGCCATAAAGCTCGTTTGCCGAACTGTTTTACGAGGGCTATTCCCATCTGTGTTTTACCACTACCCGCTTTGCTCTGTAAGATACCGTAAAGTCCACTTTTTGCCTCTTCTACAGCCTTTTCCTGATAGGGGTATAATGGAACAGGGTCTCCGTAATCCACGCTCACAGAGGGCTTAAAATCGCTATATGCCGTACCGCATTTAATCAAAGGTACGATAGCTTTTAAGCATCCGTAAGGTATGACCAACTCTTCACCGTGTATCTCATAGAGATAAAGGTCTTTCGGTGTGTTGCCGAGCCAAAATCCCATACGTGCTTTCTTTGCATAATCAGGATTTGCGAGCTTCAGATTGGTCTGACACCAAGTGATTATCTCCGGGGTAGGATGTGTAATCCTGATGTTGTTGCTGACTTTTACTCGCACCGCTTCACCCACTCTCCGAGGGTTATTGCAATCTTAGGAATTTCCGATAAAGGAATTGAACTTCTTGTCCCCTGCTTAAACATCATAATAATTGGGTACGGGAACATATACACTTCGTCATCCACTCTGAGAGCGAACCAACCTTGACCGTTTCCGCACTCATGCCACATTCTCATAGCAAGGATTTGGTTATCTTCAACTCTCCTCAAATCAAAACCTTTTGACGAGCAATCCTTTGCATCTATTAGATATGCGACATTGTTTCGTACTGCTATCACATCGGCAGGCTGACCCGAGTTATCCTGCTTAAGGTTATGACACCAAAATCCATACCCGAAGAGCTTTTCGCATAACTCCTGCTCAAAGGCAGTACCGACTGCTCTATTTGATTTCATTCTCGTACACCTCCATCGTTGATAAAACTGTTCTACTATAAGATGTATTGTAGATACCCTTGTTCCATAATCTTTTAGCTCCGGCAGCACCGAGGTTATAAGCCATCAGAGACTTATGCAAATCTCCGTTGTAGTTTTCTGCGAGAATGGATATGCCACCTAAAACATTCTGATACGGGTCAAGAATGTTAGTAATGCCGTACTTTTTAGCAAGCCTTTGATGATTGATTTTATTTATCTGCATTAAACCGTAATCGTTTGTTCCTGAAACAGCGTTAGGTTTGAACGAACTCTCAACATCAATCATTGCTATAATCAACGACATCGGTATGTCATACGTCTCGCATAGCTCCCTTATATAGTCCTGTAAATCGTGACTGAGGGGAACGTCGTAATAAACTCTGATAGGCATAGTAGTCTGTCTCATCATTGTTTCGGGAACTTCTGTTGTCACCTCGGTGGTGACTTCTTCAATTACCTTTACCGTTGTAGGAATGGTGGTCTCCGAAATCTCATCAGATGCCGAAGCTCTACCAACTGTAAAGCCCATTAGACCGCTTATTGCAACTGCCGTAAGGGTGCATACTGCTATCTTTTTTTCATATTTCATTGTGTTACCTCTTATCTTGAGCGTAAATTTTTCGACGATAATATCAGACTTACTGACGCTTGCTTAATGGCTTCCATTCTTTTATCTCGTTCCTTTTCTGTAAGAATAGGTGAGTAAACTTTAGCCGTAATGTTATTTCTTTTTATAACCTCAGGTTCGCCGTAAATATCATCTTTCATAGTGTGTAACTCCTGTTATAATTCTTTGCTACAGTTTATGTAGCCAAATGTCAGTTTGTGACACCGCTCAGTGTCTTTTAGGACACTTAGTGAGCAAAAAAAATATCCATAGGTGAACCGAGCTCGAGATAATCTACTATCTTTTGGATTTCACTATGGGTAAATTCTGACTTACCAATACATTTACGATAGAAAGCAGAACGAGATATACCAAGCATCTTGTGCATATCGGATATGCTCTTACCTTTTTCTTTCATTTTGTATTCAAGTAAAGCTTTATTCAATTAAATCATCTCCTTTCCCCAAAATTCAAGAAAGTGTCTTGCAGGACACTCCCTTTATACACTATTTTTTTCGCCTTGTCAAGTCCTTTAGGAAACTTTTTTTGAAAAATCGAAAAAAAAGTTGCATTTAAGACACAACTGTGATATAATGGGGCTATGTCAAAGGAGGTGTTACACAAATGGAGAACGATTTTTCAAGAAGAATTAAGTCATTACGCTTAAAAAGAGGTATGACATTAGAAGAAGTGGCTCAAATAGTGGGTGTAGGCAGAAGTACCGTTCGCAAATGGGAAACGGGTATGATTGCTAATGTGAAAAGAGATAAGATAGAAGGTCTCGCAATAGCTCTCGGTACTACTCCTGCGTACTTAATGGGTTGGAAAGAAGAGGTAAACAAAACTCTCCCCCAACCACAACAGCTTACTGAGGGAGAAAATATGTTGCTTGAATTATTCAGGCAAGTACCTGAGAATAAACAGCGGATGGTTCTTGACATGATTTCTGCTGCTCTAAAAACTCAATAAGGGTTTTCATAGCAACTTCGAGAGCATGCTCCGGGTTATCGTGTGAACGTATTATGTAGATAAGTTCTTGTTCGTAGTCTGTCATACGATTTCCTCCTTGTGTTAAACAAACAAATGTTCTATACCTTAATATTACAATGTTTGAAAACTTTTGTCAACATTTATTCGCTGTATCATAGTACAATTATAATCACTTTTGCAAAAATTTATCAATACCCATCTTTGACCATTCAATGCTCAACATTATCATATCTATATGGTCAACAATTTCTCTCTAATAGACAAATCTATAATATCGAAAGGACAACAATATGTGGCTTGATAATTTAAAAGAACTGAGAAAATCGACAGGAATGTCATTCAAACAAATAGCAGAAAAGACAAATTTGCCCGAAAGAACTGTTGCTCGTATCTTTTCAGGTGACACCGATAACCCCTATGTAGACACTCTTCACCGAATTGTATCTGTACTCGGTGGCTCTCTCGACTGCATACTCGCAGACAGTAAAGCCGTTGTAGGAAACGCTAACCTCTCAACTTTACAGGAGGACATTGACCGACTGAACAACGAGATTGAAAGGCTTGATGGAGAGGTTAATAGGCTTGAAGGGGAAACTACACTTTTATCTGCTGAGAATAGCATCCTCAAGGATAAGGTTAACACTCTCTCCGCTGAAAATGAATTACTCCGTATAAAACTCGAACATAAAGAGGAGATTATCTCGCTACATAATTATTACAATA
>JAEIGA010000929.1_pt1 | contig 43836 bp, 43 predicted proteins | sample 9270691 | NCBI WGS metagenome assembly JAEIGA01 (sample SAMN17057246, study PRJNA624740) | gut metagenome | biome: biome; isolation source: fecal sample | host: Bos grunniens | place: China: Xizang | collected 2019
AAAAAATCCCCCAATCGGGGGATTTTTTATTTTCCAAATTTTCCGCTGCGTGGGAATCCAACAGGAACAGTGCGCCCCTGGGATGCGCGTTTGCCACGCCACGCGGACCAATCATCCATTTTCGTTGTGCCACGACCTGTCGTCCAACCAAAACCATCTGTTTCGTTAAAGAACATAATATCCAGAACAGATGTGCGTTCAGCATTATATTTCTGTAATATCACACCTTTGCCGCGTGACATTTCTGGGATTTCGGACGCCGCAAATATCAGCAACTTGTCATTCGAACCAGACATCGCAACCGTATCGCCAGATACAGGCACGCACATGTGCGCTGTGTTTTTGCCATCTATATTCATAACCTGTTTACCGTTCTTGGTCTGGGCCAAGCAATTTTCACCTGATATAATAAAGCCATTTCCATGACGCGTTGCCAGCAAATACTTGGCATTTGTATCCAATACAAACGCATGCACAATAGCCTCGTCCGCTGAGATATCTGCCATCATACGAACAGATTCACCAAAACCGCGTGCAGACGGCAAATCGTTCGCCGCCAATGTAAACATTTTTCCAGACGCACCAAACAAATTTATTTTGTCTGTCGACATCGCATGGAACGCGGTTTGTAATTCATCGCCTTCTTTGAATTTCATATCCAGCGCATTCAAATCCAAGTGCCCTTTGGCCGCGCGTATCCAACCCATGGTCGATAAGATAATAGTCAAAGGTTCTTTTTCGATAAATTCATCTGCATTGACAACAATTTCTTCGGTCTGTTCCGCCCAAGTAGTACGACGACGACCCAATTTGGTCTTTTTATCAAAAGTCTTTTTAATGTCGTTAAACCACGCCTTTAACTGTTCGTTTTGCGCATCTTCGCTGGCCAGCAGTGCTTGTAATTGCGCCTGCTCTTCCCGCAGGGCCGCATCTTCACGCTTAATCTCCATTTCTTCCAGTTTACGCAACGAACGCAGACGAGTGTTTAATATCGCCTCTACCTGAATGTCGGTCAAATTAAATTCTGCAATCAATACAGCCTTGGCATCATCTTCGTTTCTGATGATTTCAATAACCCTGTCCAGATTTAAATATACAACCAACAGACCGCCCAAGATTTCTAATCTGCGGGCAATATTATTCAAACGCCACTGGGTACGACGACGCAATACAGATTTTTGATGCGCAATAAATTCATGCAGCACATCGCCAATCGGCATTACACGCGGCGCACCATTAGAATCAATCACATTAAAGTTCATATTAAAGCGATATTCTAGATCCGTCATCGCAAACAAATGCGCCATCATTTTGTCCGCAGGTATATTGCGAGACTTTGGTGTGATAACAATACGAACATCTGTTGTAGATTCATCAGAAATATCGTCAACCAGCGGTAATTTCTTGGCGTCAATTAATGTGGCGATTTGTTCCACCAATTTAGACTTTACAATCCCATACGGAATTTCAGATATCACAACCTGCCAACCGCCACGTTCCAGATTTTCTATTTCCCATCTGGCACGGATACGAAATGCGCCCTTACCCGTGTCATAGTTTTTAACAATAGTTTCGAAACTGTCGATTAAAATACCACCTGTTGGAAAATCAGGCCCGACCATCTTTTTCATAATTTGCGCTGTGGTCGCATCAGGCTTATCCACCACCAGATTCAGGGCATCACAAACCTCTGCCACATTGTGCGTTGGAATATTTGTCGCCATACCAACCGCAATACCCATACCGCCATTTGCCAACAAATTTGGAAACGCGCCCGGCATAACAACAGGTTCTAATGTTGTGCCGTCAAAGTTCGGCATCATATCGACACTGTCTTCGTCCAGTCCTTCCATAATCAGCATAGCCGCTTCGGTCATCTTGGATTCTGTATAACGGTATGCCGCCTGGGGGTCGCCATCGATATTACCAAAGTTTCCCTGGCCATCAATCAATGGATAACGAACAGAAAAATCCTGGGCCAGGCGAACCATTGCATCGTAAACAGAACTGTCACCGTGTGGATGATAGTGACCCAGCACATCACCAACAACCGTCGCACATTTACGAAACGCAGCACTGGGCGACAATTTTTGACGCAACATAGAATACAAAATGCGGCGATGCACAGGCTTTAACCCGTCACGAACATCAGGCAACGCGCGTGATACAATCGTGCTGACCGCATAGGACAAATAACGTTCAGACAATGCGTCTGATAACTGTTGTGAACCAATGTTTTCGATAATTTCTTTACTCATAGCAATAAAAATTTAGAACATTTGAAAAAAAATAACAACAGAAAAAACGCCCAATCGGGCGTTTTTATTTATTGATAATTTCCAAAATGCGCGCGTTAACATCGCCAATCGCAATTCGTTCTTGTTCCATTGTATCGCGATGACGCAATGTGACGGTACCATCTTCTATTGTTTGATGGTCAACCGTGACGCAAACAGGCGTTCCAATTTCATCGTGTCTGCGATAGTTCTTACCAATATTACCAGAATTTTCCAATTCAATACGGCCAATTCCCAGTTTGCGCAAACCAGACACAATATCATTAGAAACATTTAACAATTCCGGAACATTGCGCGCCAATGGAATAACCGCAGCCTTGACCGGTGACAAAGCAGGTTTCAATTTTAATACTGTACGGGTTTTACCATCGCCCAGGTCTTCTTCGTTATATGCTTCTATCATAACTGCCAACATTGCACGATTAACGCCCATTGCTGTTTCAATTACATATGGGATAAAGTTTTCGCCGCTTTGTGGGTCAGAATAAGACAACTTTGTCGTACTGTCTTTGTTTTCCAAAACATTTGCACGGATTTCAAATTCTTTTTGTCCCTTGGTATGAGAACCCAAGTCAAAATCTTGACGATTATGAATACCTTCGACTTCATCAAAACCATCTGGGAATTCGTATTCTATGTCATGTGCGGCCTTGGCATAGTGCGCCAATTTATCATGTGGCGCAAAACGCAACTTTTCCGCAGGGATTCCCAAAACATTTATCCACCACGCCAAACGTTCATCCATCCACATTTTGTGGAATTTTTCGTCATCCGCAGGGTTTACAAAATACTGCATTTCTGCCTGTTCAAATTCACGCATACGAAATACAAAACCACGTGGCGAGATTTCATTTCTGAATGCCTTGCCAATTTGCACAATACCAAATGGCAATTTATGTGGACGCGCATCCAAAACATTTTTAAAGTTTGTATATGTTGTAGTCGCTGTTTCAGGGCGCAAATACGCATTAATCGCACCATCAGCAGTTGCACCAATAGACAATCCCATCATCAACTGATATGCGCGGGGTTCCGATATTTCTGTACTGCCACAATTATCGCACTTTGACACATCTTTCATTTTATCCTGACGCATACGGGCACCGCATTTTTTACATTCAACCAGTGGGTCAGAAAAGCCCGCTTCGTGACCAGAATATTTCCACAACAAACGGTTTGTGATTAATGCAGCATCCAGCCCTTCGATATCATCGCGCGAATAAACCATCGCGTTCCACCACGCATTACGAATATTCTTCATCAATTCGACACCATAAGGGCCATAATCGTATGTTCCGCCCAAACCACCATAGATTTCAGAACCTGTAAAAATAAATCCGCGTCGTTTGCATAGTGCAACAATATCATTAACTGTTTTTGCTGGCATATTTTAATCCTTATCGTTTATAAACGCTTATATATTATACGCTTTTTATCATTTTACAATAAAAAATCGCCCGGTTGGGCGATTTTTTATTTCATATCTGGCCCAATCGCACTAACCGGACAGATTGCAGCACATGTGCCACACGATATGCACTTTGACGCATCAATAACGCATTTGCCATCACTGTCAATTGATATAGCACCAACTGGGCACATCCCCATACAACTGTGACAACCGATACATTTAGTTTTGTCTATTTTATATGCCATTTCTTTTCCCTTTACTTTTTTATTCACGATTAAACAAACTTAACAAATACTGGAACATTGCGATGAAAGAAATATACAAATGCAACGCGCCCAATACAGCCAACTGATTTTTTTGATATTCATCGCCAACAACAGTATATGCGCGCTTTAAATTTTGCATATCATACGCTGTAAACAATGCAAATACCAAAACGCCAATCAGACATACAATTGTACCAAATGCGCCGCCCAACATTGTTGGCCATATAAATGACAACAGCCCGATTATAATCAAACCGATCATGCCCATCATCAAAAACACGCCCAAGAAAGACAGGTCTTTGACTGTTTTATATCCGAACATCGCCATACACGCAAACATTAACGCAGCAACAATAAACGCCAATAATATAGAAGCAGGGTTCACAGCCAATGCAACCGCAATCAAAGGCGTCATTGTCACACCAATTAACACGGCATACAATGCCAATAACAATGCCGCTGTGGTCGGTTTCATACTAAACACACGAATTTGGGCCCAGATTGACAACGCCAACCCACCAAACAACAACACATAATACAAACCGGACATACCGCCTGTCTGAAAATTAAACAAATATTGCAGACCGCCGCCCCAAATCGTCATATATGCCGCCAGCGCAGTCACACCAACCGCACCAAACATTAACGCAAATATGCGCTTGAAATATAAATCAATTCCTGAAATGTTTTTTTTGACATTTTTTTTATTTGTATTCATTTTTTGTTTTTCTCCTTGTCTTTCGATAAAAATATAGTACAATATACTGTGTATTTCAAGATAATAAAAGGATTTTTTATGCCAAGATCTAGACCAAAGAAAGAACCAAAGGTAAGCTATTTCGAACAAGAAACAAAAAACGAAATGATTAACCGCTGGGAAAAGATGATTCTAAAAATGCAGGAACTTAAGGAACAAAAACTGCGTGAAGGCGACAAAGCCGGGGCGGAAAGATGCCAGCGCATCGCACAAGAAGCCCAGGAATCTATTTTTCGTGAACGCGAAAGAATGGGCCTGAAAACATCAAAAACACGATAAACAGATAAAATATGGCAATTGTTATCGAATCTGTTTCGCCAGTTGCTGTATCCGTTTTCGGAATCGATATCCGATGGTATGCGTTGGCATATATTGCGGCGTTTGTCATCGGGTATTTTTTATTTAAAAGACTTATCAGCAAACCCGACAGCGTTGTCAAACTGTCAAAGCAACAACTGGACGATTTATTAACAGCCATTGTTATCGGCGTTATTGCCGGCGGTCGGTTGGGCTATGTACTGCTTTACAATCTTGGGTATTTTTTATCGCACCCATTGGAAATATTTGCACTGTGGCACGGCGGCATGAGTTTTCACGGCGGCCTGATTGGGGTTATTGTTGCAATATTCTTGTTTGCACGAAAAAGAAAACTAAATCCGTGGGCGGTACTGGATTTGATGGCGGTCGTTGCACCAATTGGACTGTTCTTTGGCCGTATTGCAAACTTTATAAATCGTGAAGTCATGGGAAGACCAACAGATGCGCCATGGGGGGTTGTGTTCAATGGCGACACAACCATTCCACGCCACCCCAGCCCATTATACGAAGCCGCAACCGAAGGCGCATTGTTATTTATCATTATGTTCTGCCTGTATAAATACACAAAATTGCGCAACCGCCCGGGGGCGTTGGCCGGCATTATGGGAATGGGATACGCCGCTTTCCGCGTGGCTTGCGAACAGTTCCGCGCACCAGACGCACACATTGGATTTTTGACTTCGTGGGGATTAACCATGGGTCAAATGCTGTCAGGCATAATGTTTATTTGCGGATTTTTAATTTTTATGTTTGCAATCCGTAAAAAATAATGTAAAATACGACCCGTTGTTCACAGGATTTTGTGCGCAGCACCAAAACCGTCGGTTTGAAAGACCGCCGGCAAGAAAAAAGTTTAGGATGGTTGGTAGCCGCGGTCGAATGCATGCGTGTCTTGACTACGAAGCGCCAGCGAAGTGCGGTGCGAGTACGATAAAATCGTGCGCAGCACCAAAACCGTCGGTTTGAAAGACCGCCGGCAAGAAAAAAAAGTTTAGGATGGTTGGCAGAGCGGTCGAATGCGGCGGTCTTGAAAACCGTTGTGGGGGCAACTCCACCGGGGGTTCGAATCCCTCACCATCCGCCAGTAATATTAGACATCCCGTGGTAATTCCGCGGGATGTTCTTTTTCACCCCGTCTCCGGCAGTTTTTACCCACGATATTACCAGTGTATATCGCTACGCGTTTCCAATCCGCCCAAATTACCACAACTTATATACCTTGCCAAAAATCTCGATGCCAGTTTTGGTTGATTTTTTATGCGATTTATGATATAATGCGGGTAATTAAACGGACGGCATTTTGTCGTCTTTTTTTATTTGAATCCACTATATCACCCACAAAATTTTGCAATTTTGCGGGACCCGATAAGCGGGCTTTTTTTTATTTAACAAAGGAGATTTTATGAAAACACCAAATTTTATACGCAATTTGTTGCAATCAAATAATTACTGGGACAAGAATTCTGCCGAATTTACAAAAGCAAATGAATATTTGGAAATTTTGTTCCCTGGACAATTGCAAAAAGACTCAACCGGCCAATACATTGAACCAGAATATGATATGACTTATGAACAGTTTCTGAATGCACAAAAGAAATTTGACGATGACATACAAAATGCAATTCAAGAAGCCGAAGAAGAAATAAATGTTCGTGTTTTAATGCCTTGGGGTGATATAGAAAATAAAAAACTGATTGTTTATACATTGAATATTCCAGATGACAATGAATCAAATCACCCAACAAAATAATTTTCTCTTGTCTTTCTCTTTTTATAGGCTAAAATCATGTAGCCAATGGACAATTTATCCTTAAGCACAAACACTTGTAGATATGATTTTTATAGACAGAATTTATGGAGTGATGGATGTAAAAGAAACCGTGTTTGAAAAGATTGTGCTGTCACAAACTTTTCAACGGCTTCATGGTATATATATGGGCTGCTGGGCACCGGGCAACCCATTTGTTACGACACCAGACACCAGATACGAACATTCTATTGGTGTATTTATGTTGCTTCGCAAGTACAATGCATCAATTCCAGAACAAATTGCAGGGCTAATACACGATGTGTCACACACCGCATTTTCGCATCTTTCTGACCGATTATTCGGCACAGCGACATCGTGTAAACAGGCGAGTTATCAAGACTCTATACACAAAGAATTTGTCAAAAATTCTGAAATTGCATCCATAATAAAATCTGAAAATTTTGATTTAGACTATATCCTGGATGACACTAATTTTCCATTAAAAGAAAAAAAATTACCGGATATATGTGCCGACAGAATAGATTATTCATTACGGATGTTAGCGCATATGAAACAATACGGAATGTTACTAGAATACGATGAACAGAGGCTTTCAGACAGCTTTATTGCTACTGATTCTGGTTTTATCATGAAAAATTTACATGTTGCAAGACAATTTACCAAGCTGTTTAATACCGAAGATGAAACTGTTTGCTCATGTTTTGACAATGTATTTTACGAAAGCGCTTTAAAAGATATCTGTATTGAAGCATTGAACAAAAATATTTTAACAAAACAGGATTTTTTCGCATTATCAGATTTAGAAATCATACAAAAATTATCAACAGCAAATATTGACCTTGCTATCCTATACAAAAAACATCCAAAGAAATACACTGCAACAAACCATATGGCATATAAAACAGAATATAAAAAGTTACGCCGTATAGACCCCGCTTTTATAGACGCGCACAATAATATCGTACGGCTCTCTAATGTTGACAAAAGCTATGCTCAACTATTATCAAACACCCCAAAATATATTGAATACAAAATAAAACAAATAAAATAGTTTATTTCTTGATTTTATACACAAATTCGGACTAAGCTTAAAAATAGAGAGTTTTTTTGGACAACACAACAAAAAGATAGCTTTAGCACATGATAAAACCTGTTTTTTCTATCATTATTCCAGTTTATAATACAAAAGTTGATTTGTTAGTAAAATGTATAGAATCTATTATGCATCAAACGTTTATAAACTATGAGTGTATTATTGTAAACGATGGCTCAACCAACAAACCGACTTTAATCCATGTAAATTCTATACATGATCCTAGATTTAAAATAATCAACCAAACAAACCAAGGGCAAGGCGCCGCCAGGAATCGAGGCATATCAGAATCTAGCGGCAAATATATTGTATTTTTGGATTCAGATGATTTTGTTGATAAAAATTTTCTGCAAACAGTATTCAATATCACTAATCGTTCAAATGCGGATATAGTATGCACAAAAATAACCAAGATATTATATGAGCAAAACAACAAAAAAGAAAACTATATTCCACTAGATATTCTAGATGGCTTTATTGAAAAACACCAAAAAAATAAATTGATACAACAATTTGTCATTTGGAACAAAGTATATAAGCGTTCCTTATTTAAAGACATATTGTTTCCATCCATAAAAAATGAAGATATTTTTGTGTTATATATTACTATTTTTAAAGCAAAAACTATTTTTTATACAACCCGAACATCTTACAATTACACAATCCATTCAGAATCTGATGTAAATTCATTTAGACAGAATACAATTGACGAAAAATCGATACATTATATCTTTGACGCAATTGATGTGTTCGACATGATCTTTTCATTCTATAAAGTTAATGAAAAACGCTATCATATATCGTATTTTAAATCACAACTTTTACAAAACGCCTATGAATCTCTAAAATACAGACGAAATTTGATATCAAACGATAAAGAACTGGTATCATCATTTGATAAAAAACTATATCATCTATTAAAAAAATACGACAAATACTTTTCTGTCAATCCTTATGAAATTATTCAACGCATGACTTAAAAGATATTACGGGATTTAAAACATCTTCTACTAAAATAGTATCGTCATTTTCTGTTCCCCTCTCTATAACTAAAGATTTATTGCTTTCGATAACATAATAATCATTTGTAAAATTCAATAACCTTAAGTCTAAAGACGTAGAAAATTTCTGTTTTAGTTTTTGATGTAATTCATATATTTTTTCAAATGATAAGTCTGATTTATCTTTATAACGTCCCCGTTCGACCGGGGGAATCAAGCTGATCTTTTTTACTCCCAATGCTACATATTCAGACAAAAATTCTTCTAACCTATCTACATTTTCGGGCATCACCAAAGTATGTAAACTAACCGCGACCCCTGCGACAATCAGTTTTTTTACATTTGCATTTGTTACATCATAATTAGTCGAATTTGTTAATAAATTATGCGATTCCTTTAATCCGTGGATGCTTATTTTTACTACCGCATGACATTTTTTTAACACTTTTATATCTTCATCAGATATCATCGTAGCATTTGTACATATTACAGGTTTGATTTCTGATTCAAAACAATATTGAATAATTTGATTCAAATCTTTTCTTAAATAAGGCTCGCCTCCAGTAAATTTTATACTTTTTATACCAGCTTCCTTTAGCTTTTTTATAGTGTTTAACACATCATTCAGTAAAAATGCATGCTCTTTATTAAACGGGGCTTGACAGAATGGACACTTCATATTACAAGAACGTGTCACACGAAAACATATTGTTTTTGGTATTTTTACAGTTTTTTTTAAAGATTTCATAGTTGCTGCTCCATATTGAAAAAAGAACTCTTGTGAGAAAGATAATACCGACATATAAAGTCTTTTAAGCAAAGACATTTTTTTCTTATTTATCCCCCACCTAATCAAATATTGCCTTGATCTAACATAAATCTTGCCCATTTTTAAAATAAGGTCTATTTTTTTGTCACAATAAGGCATGTAAATATCTTCCTCTGAATTTCTTTCGTTGCGCAATAAATTATGAAACTTTACACCTTGACCGTAAGTAAAGTATTTCTTTCTAAAGCTCTTGAAAGAAATATCATGATTATGCAGCACTATTATTTTATCAGAAAAATCAATTTTTCCGTATTTTGCCAATCTTTCTACCAAATCCTGATCCTCTGCACCAATACGCACAAAAGAAGAATCAAATCCCCCTATTGCAAAAAATGCATCCCTTTCCACAACAAGATTAGCAGTAGCCATATTCACAATTTTATTATTTACCCGTATCGGTCCATCCAAGTGTTTGGTTTCTGACAAGTATACATTTATCCAATTTTTATTGTCAGTCATAGGCTTTACCGCACCACCAACTGCAATAACATCTTTATGCTTTTCAAAATAAGAAAATATACTTTTTAACCAACCCGAAGTTATCGCACAATCATCATCAATAAACGCAATGTATTTACCTGTCGCTTTCTTTGCCCCAAAATTTCTTGCGTACGCAGGTCCTAAATGTTCATTTTCAAAATAAACAAAATTAAACCAATTGCGATATTGAAGTATTTTGTTTGCATCATACTTGCTACCATCATTAACAACAATCACCTCAAAATCTATATTTGCATCATTGTTGCTCTTAAACGCTTCTAATGACTTTATCAATTGTTCTTCCCTGTTATACGTAGGGATAACGACTGAAACGAAACATCTTTGCTTGGGCATATTTACACCGTTAATTTATCTTTTTTTTTCTTTAACCTTATGAAACATGGAGTGTAATGGTTGGTTCTTTGTTAAGGCAAAAAAATCTTCGGCGGAATACAGCTCTACCAACCCACCATTTTTTATTGTCACAAACCGAGTAGCAACATTCTCTATTAAACGCCTATCATGCGATACAAATATGCAAGTATTACTTCCAGACTGCAAAGCGTTTTCTAAATCATTTTGACCATCTATATCCAAATGGTTTGAAGGTTCATCTAATATAAAAAAGTTAGATTTAAGAAGTTTGAGATAAACAAACATGACCCTGGCGCGTTCACCAGGACTTAAACTACTTATTTTCTTATTTTGAACATCAAATGGAAAACCGGCATTAATCAACTCTTTTGTAGCACATTGTTGCGAAACACCATCAATGCTAGCGATTGCTTGGTTAATCGTTTTGTTATCTGATAAAACTTTTAATTGCTGATCAAAATAACCTATTTTAGAATGAATATTGAACTTCATCTGAACAAGCTCCCCATCTGGATTTTTCTTTTCAACCGGTTTGCGAATAGATTGCATTAAATGCTTAATGAAGGTCGTTTTCCCGGTTCCATTTGGCGCCAACAGTGCAACTCTGTCATTCTTCAAAACAACAAAATCATCTATTCTGAATAAAAATCTATTATCTGGCGTAAATATATCAAAGTTGCTGACCGTTAACATAATGTTTGAACGAATTTGACTGTTGTCTAAATCCAGTTTTCTTTTCTCTTTGACATAATATTCTGTTTTGTTTTGTTCTTTTTTATCTGCTCTTTTCTCTCTTATTTTAGCTTGCCTTGCCAATCCTAAACGACGCATTTTTTCTGCAGACTTTCTAATTCTTTCTATCTCTGTCTCTTCCAATTGTCTCTGTCTTGCATTTGCTTCATCTTGTTGTAAAACAGCTATCATAGCATTAGTATAAGGCATTTTTTTGTCTATCAACTCCTTATTGCGCAAAAGCAAAGTACGATTTGTACAATTATCTAAGAACTCTCTATCGTGACTTACAAACAAATACGGAACCTTAACCTCGTTATTTAACCAGTGTTCCAAAGCCAATATATTTTCAATGCTTAAATAATTGGTCGGCTCATCTATAAACAATACTTGCGGATCCGAAAGCACGCCTCGTGCAATAGCGGCAAGTCTTTGATATCCACCACTTAATTCTTCTAATTTTTTATACCACAGCGTTGTGTCTGGACACAAATCCGTAAGAACAGTATCTACGCGCCATGATGAATAATCGCGCTCTTCTGCATTAATTCCTTCTAATAAATAATCATAAAAAAACTTTCCTCGCATATCATTTGGTAATTCCTGTGGGATATATACAATAGCCTCTTTGTGATACGGAGTTCTTATTGTGCCTTCTTTTAGTTGTAATTCACCAACCAAACACTTTAAGAGTGTAGATTTACCACACCCATTGTCTCCAACCAAGCCGACTCTATCTCCTGCTGATAAAGTAAATGATATGTTTTTAAATAAATCTTTGGTATATCCAAATGTCGCATTTTCTAATACAAAATCAAACATTTCATCTCCTTTTACCAGTAAAAACACGATCGAGAGTTTCAACTTTGGTTATCAAACAAATATTATCAAAACGATTATGCAACTCTTTTTCTGCTTTGTTAAAATTATGACATATATCCTCTTTCTTGTGTGCATCACTAGATATTATAACAGGGATACCTAATCTGGCAACTTTATCAATAAACCAATACGATTCTTCTACACAATACGCCGTATTAATTTCCACAATTTTGCCGGCTTTTTTTATTAGATTCAACGCATTATCTATTTCTGGTTCGAATTCTCTCTGTCTATTATGCCCAGATATGTTTATAACATCAAAATGACCCGCAATATCAAAAACATCAGATGCCAATAGAGAAAAAGTTTGCCAATATTTTCTATGAAAATCGTAAGACTTTGTTATTTCATTATTTGTTCCAACATATACATCATCAACAGCATGAATAGATCCTATAATATAATCAAATCCAAAATCTTTTTTTATTTGCTTCATAACACTAAAATGAAAATTCGACGGATTATATGGGACAGACCATTCCGCACCAACAAATACCTTAACGTCTACACTTTCAGCTACCCGTCTAATAGAATTCACATAATCGCGAATCCGTTTATGCGCAGCATAAGTATCTTTTGAATAAAAATCTTCTGAAACACCAATTTGTTTCTGTATTATCGAGGTTTGATTTTGTATAAAATAAAAATGGTCAGATATACCTATCGCATCCAACCCTATACTTTTAGCATGCAACACAATATCCATAACGCTATCACGCCCATCACTCAAATTAGAATGATTATGTAAAGAAAAAATCTGCATTTCACCACTCTTTTACAGAGTCTAATACAAACAAAACACATTGTCAAGTATTACATGTCAACAAATTTCGCATAAACAATCATAAAACAAGATATTGACAAATAGCCAGAAACCATTCATACTTTATTTATACTTTCAAAGAGACAATCCATGAATAAAACACCAAAAGTATCTGTCGTAACCCCCATATTTAATACGGCTCCTGAAAAATTATGCGACATGATTGATAGCATCTTATCACAAACTTTTACCGATTTTGAATTTCTAATACTAAACGATAGTCCGAACAACAAAACATTAGATGATATACTTTTAAAATACAAAGACCCACGTATAAAATATATAAAAAACAAAAAAAACATTGGACTTGCGAAAAGCACAAATAAACTATTTTCTATGGCAAAAGGTAAATACATCGCAATTACAGATCATGACGATATATCTTTGCCTACCAGACTTGAAAAACAAGTTGATTTTCTTGATCAAAACCCCCATGTTGGGCTTGTTTCTGCTAATGTTATCGTCCAATCACCGAATCATAAACAGACAAAACTAACGCGTCCATCTGATAATTTTACTTTGAAACTAGAAATGATGCGGCAAAAAGGTAGATGCTTGATTAGCAACACATGTTGTATGATAAGAACATCATTGCTAAACGAAACTCATATTAAGTTCGAAGAAGAGTATTTCCCTTGTTGCGATTACAGGTTTTATATGCAATTAATGCCACATACGATATTCCATAACTTACCTGATTATCTTGTTATATATAACAGCTATCCAGAAAACACTTCGCACAAATATGAAAAACTTATGCTGGACATGGCTGGCGAAATATGGATGAAAGCCAGATCCAACAACCCTTTTATGCCACACACAGAAAACAAACAAACTAAATACTTATTATTTGGAAAAATCTTGTTGTTTAGTCGAGAAAACGGGTTTATTAAACTTTTTGGCTTATTGCCCATCATAAAAATACAAAAAAGATATTAAAAGCAACAGGTGTCGCATGAAAACAGTTCCAAAAGTTTCCATAATAATCCCTGTGTTTAATTCAGAAAACTGTTTAAAAAAGTGTCTTAATTCTGTAAGGAATCAGACGCTGAAAGATATTGAAATAATTTTAATAGACGATTGCAGCAATGACAAATCCGTACAAATTATCAAAGAAACAGCAAAAAAAGATAAACGAATCAAATACATATTAAACAAAAAAAACGGTGGTCCGGCTACTGCACGTAATTTGGGATTGAAGATCGCAATTGGGACATATATTGGTTTTATAGATTCTGATGATTATGTCGATTTGGATTTTTATGAAAAATTATATAGCGCTGCAATCGAACAAAAAGCCGATATATCCAAAACAACTGCTATAATGATTGATCCTGATGGCATTACAAAAAGTGTATTTGGTCCTGACTTTACGGACATACAGAAAAGCAAATCAGCCCTGTCGTATTCTTTTACCACGTGTATTTACAATCGCTGTTTCTTAAATAAATATAATATTCTTTTTCCAACAGAACTAAAATTGGCAGAAGATGCGTATTTTATTTTAAACGCATCACTGCATTCGAATAAAATCGCCTTGATTATGTCAACAAATTATTATTATGTACGTCGTACAAATTCATTGGATTCTAGTTCTTTAAATTTAACAAAAATCAAACAGTTAATAAAATATGTATCAAAAATCATACAGTTAATAAATAACTCGCCTTTAAGTATGGAAGAATATAATCAAACTTTTTTATGGAAAATTAATTACCTTCTAACAGATATATTTTTTAGAACAAATAATAAAACCTCACGAGCGTTCATTGCAAAAAATGCAAAACAATTGTGGGACCTATACAAATACAAAAAACAATATACCGCAAAATATATCAGCTATACCAACCACAACAACCAACAGGGTATGCAATTAACAATAACCCCAATTTAATCACTGATAAAATTACCAATAGCTGGTATTACCCATGCTTCTAAATCGCTTTCTTTTATTGCGTGCAACGATTCTTGGACATTTAACCAATAAACCAAGTTAACAGTTTCCACCATATTTAACTGATGCAATCTATTTTCATCAATATGCACACCCGTTTTTTGTTCATACTTCTGTGACACGATATTAAAGAATTCTTTATCTGGGTCGGTAAAGAACAACCGCATAAAATCTTTAGTTCGTTCTCCTATTCCGCAATTTCCCCAATCGAAAACCCCTGCAAGCCTATCGTTTTCATCCAATATACAATTGTTCCCATTAAAATCGCCATGACAAAATACCCTATCAATCACATTAAAATTTAATGCTTCGTCATATTTCTTTGCCAAAATCATCAAATCATTCTCTGTAAAGAATGACTTTAAATAATACTCAAGTTCAGCAAAATCTCTAGGACCAAATTCTTCATAATACAAATCGACATTTTCTAATTTTGTTTTACTGTTTAGTTTGTCCGCATCAAGTCCGTGAATTTGAGACAGAAAATCTACACAATCATCCGCTAACAATATTTGTGCATTTTTATCCAAACCGCTAACATAATTCATATTCCACGTTCTGCCAATCATCTTCTCGTGAATAGCGTATGAAAATTCCGCATTTTTATTTACAGAAATACATGGTACAGAAAAAGAAATTAAATCACGAATAACATTACAAACAACCGATTCTTTGATATATTTTCCTGGATGTTCACGTGGAATTCTGACAATTCTATCATCAACCTGAAACGCGATAGATGTCCAGCCCTCACCAAGATATCTTATACACGCATTTGGGAAAGTTGTCTGCAAAAAAACTGTTAAAATATCTTTGTTTATCATTTCCTTAACCTTTTTTTGGAAAATATCTTAATACAGCCAAATATGAAAACCCCTATATATGTCTTAGACACAGCAACAGACAGCAAAGGCAACCCTATTTTAAACCACCTTTTATCATCACACAGAGTTAATTTTATTTGTTGCTGTTTGTTTAAATCTTTTGTTAAAAAATCCAACATGTTTTGCTGAACTTCTGTTGCGACCCTGTGCTGTTTCTCGCTTCGACTATTAGACGAATTGTTTGAATGCCAACGATATCTTAATAAAACTTCAGGAATATTCGCCATCTTTAAAACTTTTATCGCACGCGACCAAAGCTCATAATCTTCTGCGGGGGACACATACGTATTATACCAGAAACCAAATTTTTCAAAATCTTTTCTTCTAAACATAACAGAAGGATGCGCTAATCTACATTTTGACAACATATCTAAATACCCAATTTCAGAAGGATATTCATAAGTAAATTCAACGTCCCCAAAATATCTTATCCAACTACCGACTACCGATATCTCTGGATTCAATGTCAAAAAATCTAGTTGTCTTTGCAATCTGTTTGGCAACGAGATATCATCTGCATCCATCCTGGCAATAAATTCAGATTTTGATAATTTCAACCCATAATTTAACGCGTCTCCTATATCGCCATTTTCTTTATAAAAATACTTAATTCTGCTATCCTGATATGAATCTACAGTTGCTTTCACATGCTTTTCGGTACTTCCATCATCTATTATTAAAAACTCAAAATCCTGATATGTTTGCCGCAATATTGAATCTATAGCTTCTCTCAAATATTTCGCTGGCGTATTATAAACAGGCATAAGTACTGATATTTTAGGCATTATATCTCCTGTTTTTTTATTCAACTCTTTCTTGAAATGTACCACCTTTATTCAAATCTAGCAACAGAATTTTCAAATGTGTACTTTTTTGTTGCATTCGCAAAAAAACAAGCTATAATCAAACCGGTTTTTAATAGAATTTTACCATGAAACATATACTTATAACTGGCGGTACTGGTTTTATTGGATGTCATTTATGCAGTCGTCTAATCGGAGAAGGTAATCGTGTTCTTTGTTTGGACAATTGCTATTCCGGCACTCTTACAAATATCAAAGGGCTTGAGAAACATCCGAATTTTCGCTTTGTGCATCATGACATCTCAAAGCCATTTATTACTGATGAAAAGATAGATGAAATTTATAATCTTGCATGTCCTGCAAGCCCAATCGCATATCAAAAAGACCCGATATTCACAACTAAAACATGTGTGTTTGGTGCGATTAATGTTCTGGAACTGGCCAAGAAAAATAACGCAAAAATACTACAAGCCAGCACAAGCGAAGTTTATGGAGATCCAATAGAATCTCCGCAAAAAGAAACTTATAAAGGCAACGTAAATCCCATTGGCATCCGTTCATGTTATGATGAAGGAAAACGTTGTGCAGAAAGCCTATTTTTTGATTATCATAGAACATATAATACGGATATAAGGGTTGTACGTATTTTTAATACGTATGGTCCGAAAATGGCGCAAGATGACGGGCGTGTTGTTTCAAATTTTATATGCCAAGCCCTTAAAGGATTACCTATCACTATTTATGGTCAAGGTATTCAAACACGTTCTTTTTGTTATATTGACGACACAATAGAAATGCTTATCCGAACCATGCAAGCAAACAATTTTTATGGACCAATCAATATCGGTACACCCACAGAAATAACGATAAAAGAACTGGCGATAAAAATATTAGAAAAAACTGGCAATAAATCGTCATTAGTTTTTGAACCGCTGCCACAAGACGATCCAACACAAAGACGGCCAGATATTACCTTGGCGAAACAAATATTAAAATATGAACCAAATACATCTATAGAAGAAGGGCTTGAAAAAACAATTGAATATTTTGCTAGTAAACTTTGATTGTTAATATTAATAGCTGAGGCGAATAACCGTAGATGCTACTGCATTTATATTGTCTTCAATATGACGCAAAAGTGGTCGCAAATACAAATTAATCCTGATTTATAAGGCATAAAAATCCATGTTGTGCCCTATATTTATCATATCTAATACCGTCAAATATTACAACTCCGCCAGAAAAATTAAATGCCCCAATGGGGCGTTTTATTTTTATCTGCGGCGGTTGGATGAGAACCAACGACACGGGGGTTCGACAATGAGTAGATTTCAAAAGTGAAACGCATTGAAATCGTCAGGAATGCCCCACAGGCATTTATGCCGAGGGAATCCCTCACCACCCACCAGTATTCTGGGATATACGGTATCCCTATCAAAAAGCCCGCGGTTCTGCGGGATTTTTCATGAGTTGACTCTGGTATAGCCACATTTTTACACCCAAAAACACCCGTTTCTATACACTACCTCTTTTTACATAGTCAATAGTTTAAAAAAATTATTATTGATATCGTTTATTTTTTCTATTAACAATAATTGTATGCAGAAAGGAACAGCTATGGATATCAAAATTATTAAACCTGTTGAAAAACATATTCCGCAAATGGTAAAATTGGCCGACGAAGCCAGGCAGCACCATGTAGATGTACTTAATGGTTATTTTAAACCTGTTACACCTGTATCTTCTGGATTTGAAGATAAAATTATTAGAAATCATATGTCAGAACCAGAAAACAATATAATTTTAATTGCGGTTGATACTGATGACAACGTTGTTGGTATGATATTGGGTGAAAAGTTGCATAAACCTTGGTTGGAACAATCTCATGTGGGACACGTTTCAAATTTTATTGTTTCTGCTAATATGCGCGGATATGGCATAGGCAAAAAATTAATGGATGCTTTTATTGATGAATGCAGACATAGTGGTATGCAACAGGTTGACCTGGGGGTATACAATAAAAATACGGGGTCATACAATTTTTATATTGAATATGGTTTTGAACCAATAGAACAAAAAATGCGTATTGATTTGGATTGATTATTTAAGTATGGCAAATTGTGCAACAGAATTCTAGTCCGCCATAAAAATTAAATGGTCCTTGCGACCATTTTATTTTTATCGTGATTGTGGCTTGGGATTAGGCACTGCAACATCAGTTGCCTGGGTTCGACAATGAGTAGATTTCAAAAGCGAAGCGCATTGAAATCGTCACGAATGCCCCACAGGCATTTATGCCGAGGGAATCCCTCACCATCCGCCACAAACAATAAAAGACCCCGCACGGGGCGGGGAATTTGTCCAATATATGTGTTAATTTTTTTGTTTTATTTTACATTAGAATTCAACATTCAAACGAACGCCCAATTCAGCTTTGACATCTGTGCCATTTTGTGATTGTGCGTGTGCTTCGTCAAATGTATATTCACCGTATACAACAACCTGTGTTGCATCGTTTACCTGATATCCAGCAGACAGACCCAATACATATTCGTCGAATCCATCTTCCATATCTTCAACAACCTTTAACAGACCGTTTTTAACCATCTGTTGGCTTTGTGTCAATGTTTCCATTGCGCCGTCAATATACGCAGGATTTGCAGTGACTGCCGCAACAGCTTGTTCTTGGCTTAATCCCATACCCATCATTGCGCCAATCGCAGCCTTGGTTGCAGATTCTTGTGTCACCGCGCTTAAACCAGACGCCAAGCCGCTGACACCATTGTCAGAGTGATGCTTGAACGTAAAGTTTGCACCGAACGACCATTTATCGTTCAATTGATAGAAAGCCTTCAAACCTGCATTAACTTCGGTTGCTGATTTTAAATCAACCGATATTTCATCCGCAAAGCCCAACATTGTCAAAGTTTCACGATCCAGGATGCCTGCGCCCAATGCGCGTGCATCAATTGCCTTGACTTCGATACTGTTGTTGTCGTTACCGAATGTGCGCAGAACTTCTGCGAACCCTGCAACGCTGAATTTATCAAACTGTTTCCCAAATTGTGTTCCAACATGGAAACCCCAACGGCCGTTTGAATAGTTATCATAATCAAAACCTGTTGCAGTATATGCACCAGACATTTCACTGATGCCGCCCAATTGCGCGTCAGCATACAAGTCCCATACATAACCATTCAAATCCAATGCGCGATATTTTAAACCTGCGCGCCCCAAGTGCATACCCTTGCGGTCGATATCGCCGTCGTGGGTATAACCCAGTTTCGCATACGCTTCCAAATTGTCCAAAATACCATAGCCCAACTCTTCGTGCAGACGCCAGATTGGAAATTCTGTTGCACCGTCATGACCTTTTTTTACCATAGCGTCAGAACTGTCTGCGATTTTGTACATTACACCTGCAGATGTTTTGGAATATGCACTGCCCTGCTTTGGCATATACAGTGGGTTTTCCAAATTCGCAGCGTATGCCGGCGCAGTTAATACTGACAAAGCAACTGCTGCTTTTAAAGTTTTTTTCATCTTTTAACTCCTTGGTTTCGATGAATATTCACACCCCCATTATTGGCAAGATGCGGTTCATATCCACACCGCCCATTATTGGCAACAGCATGTTGTTCTGATATGAACAAACATATTTTTGCACGCAAATAGGACGCTTGTCAAAAAATCTTTTTGCTTGACAATAAAAAGACTTGAATTGTGGGAAATTTTACCTATATAAATTTACGGTGGTGGGGACAAAAAATAAAAAAAAGAGGTGCGCACCATGAATACAAACACACAAAAAAACATTGATAAAAAAGATATCGATACATTAAATGCACTGTATAAAAAAATGTTTGCGGGGTTGTCTTTGCTGAAATGGTCAAAACAAAACTCTTGCGGACGCGGTTGGCAAAACGCGATGGATATGTGTGGCGCAATGATTGGCGTTATGAAAAAAAAGCATCATGAAAACAATCCTGTTATAAAGCATATTGACGAACTGCACAACAAATGCAAAAAGAATTGGTCACGAACAATTATGACACACAACGACCGCGACAATGCGCCAACTGATAACCCTGAAAAATTAAGTCAAATGGCGCGCGTTGGCGCAAACTTGTTCAACAGCGCGACACGCGAAATCGAAAAAATTTGCGCTAAATACAACCTGCGCACTGCTGAAAAAGAACAGTCAGCAAAACACAATAAAATCAAAAGCGAATTTCTGATTGCGCAATTCAAGCAATTCAATCAACGCGTCGCATAAGGGGAAATAAAAAAATGGATGCACAGTTCGACAAAATGATTAGTATGCTGAGTGGGATGACGTCAGAGGAGTTTTTGAATAAACAGCTTAGCGATTCTGAAAAACAACAAATAGAAACCGCAATCGATTTAATGTTCAACGGCTTATCCCAACGCAACTGGATTAACGGCGGAACACTTAGCGAAGCATGGCTGGCAGCTTTAGACACTGTTCGTGATACTGTTTTTGCATTTATGCAAAACAATCCTGCAACCAGATACGCTAGAAACGCAACTTTTGACCACAGAAAAAAATGGCGCTCCATGGCAATCACATCACTGGAAGGGACCCGCACTTTGAATTGCCCACCAGAAAAGAAAACAGCATGGATTGAAGACGCGAATACAAAGATTCAAAACGGTTATGAAATACTGCAACAAATCATCATTCGCTTTGAATCTGGCACAGCGCGCGTACCACAACAACAAAACATCATACAACGCGCACAAAATATAAAAACGATGGACGAACGAGAACATGTCCACGAACGCGAATACTAATTTTTAATCCGCCAAATGGCGGGTTTGTTTTTTATAAGTCCTTGCGCTGGGCGACATAAAATGATATAATATCCCCAAAGGAAGATGGGAAAAATATGAAAAAATCTAAGTTTTCTGCCGTTTTAACGGGTGTTTTGTTGGCATTGCCATTTGGGGCTGATGCTGCGTATCCTGCATATCCAACATATCAGGCAAATATGGCAAATGGTGGGAATATGTATTTACCATCTGCAAACAGTCGCGTTGTTTCAACAGGCGCATACAATAATATTGGCTATAATTCTTATGGGGCGCGGGGCGCCGCACAACCAACACGCGTAACAGGCGCATTGCCACGCGTGGGCTCGACACAAACAAACGCAGGCCGCCAATACTATCAACCCCAGGATTACGACAGATTGGCTGACAGCGGCCTGTATGTCGGACTGTCTGTTGCGTATAACGCATCGCTTAGCGGGGGCATGAACGCAGACTATACCGGCGAAGAAGACGCATACACTGTACCTGGCGCATTTGCGGAGGCTGCATTTGATTCAGACAGCATTATTCCATTACAATTATCTGTTGGCGCGGCGATTAACAACGATATTCGCGTTGATTTTTCATATTCACGTTATTCTGGCATTTCGTATCCAAAAACAGTTCAGACATCTGATGGTGCCGGTTTGATTGAGGCACAAGTTGACGGTGGCGCCGTCACCGCAAACACAACTATGCTGAACGTTTACTATAACATCGATTCGTTCACAGGGTATTTAGCAGGCGGTTCACTGCGTCCATATGTTGGCGCAGGCGTTGGTATTTCGCTGAATACAATTGCAGACTATGCCGTTTATGACAACACATTCTATTCCATTTTGGAACCCGCATATGCAGGCGCAGGTCAATTAACAGGTATTTCTGATATCGTTGCATATCACAACGGTGGCACAACCGAAGAATTCGCATTTATGTTAGAGGGCGGCGTCACAACAGAAATGCAGGGTGGAATCAAACTGGATTTCTTTGTTCGATATGCCAATTTGGGTCAAGTAAAAACATCTGGCAGCATTGTTTTATCCCAGGTTGAATGGCTGGGCGACGGCGCAGGTGGCGAATACGAAGCCCCATACGACAGTGTATTTCACTATACAAACTGGTACGAAAGCGGTCGACTGGGACTGGTTGATGTCGGCATAAGATTAAGACTACAATTCTAAACACCCACCAGCGCACAAAGGGGGAGAGAGGGCATGAAAAACAATCGGTTCAGTATTTTATCTGTTTTAACAGTGTTGTGCACCCTGCCCTGTGCCACAGACGCCGCTGTTCGTATAGGCGCACAAAACAGCGACAAATCAACTGACCGTCTTAACCGCGCAGGCATTTATTACAATAACGCACAAGCTCAAACTCAACAAGCACAACAACAAATAATTGAAGAAACAGCGTCTTTTACCACGGCTGATTTACCATTGCCCGTCGCTGATGAGGCATTGGCACAACGCATTATTGACGGTGACCCCAGTGCGCCAACACTGGAAATGCTGGAAAAATGCGCCTTGTTGATACCGGGCGGCGAATTTGAGTGGGCAACACCGACAATTGGTTTGTCTGCGGGCAAGGGCCCAACCTGTGTTGCGGTGGTTGAACTGCGCGATCGGAACAAGGTCGACACAGCAGCAAATAAACAATATACGGTTTTGGCGCGCGCAAAATTAGCGGTTGGCGAATCTATAAATTGTAACGCATCCGATTTTCCGGACAGCGCATATATGCCAAACCTGGGCGAAATTGTTGTGCCTGCGGACGCACCACCAACCGTCGAGGATGTCGTTGCTGTTATGAACGAAGAACAAAAACAAAACGCAGCTGTAAAAATTATCGGCGGCACCGTTATTGCTGGGTTGGCTGGCAATTTACTGGGAAAAAGTGAACCAGGCAGTGATTCGATGTTCGGTGGTGGCAAAGATAAAGTGACCAGCACTGTTGCCAGTGCACTGGGGGGCGCAGCCCTGATGACTGCCAGTACATACAGCGGCAAAGTCGCAGGCGATATGATTATGTCCGCAGGTGTAAACGCGGCGGCGGGCGCAGTGGTTGGCAATACTGTCGCCAAGGGAAAATCTGTGATGCGCATTGAAAGATGTAGTGTCGACGGGCGCGAAACAACCTGTTTGTGGGGCACATATGAAGAGAAAGACCCAAACGCCAAAAACGACGACAGCAAAGATTCCTTAAAGAAGTTTGATGCATATTATGTTGAAAAGTCCAGTGCGAACAAATTTGTCAAATGCTATAAAAAACCAAACGATGGGGAAGACAAGCTTATCTGCGACCCTGTAAGAATCAGCAAGAGCAGTATAGAGATAGAAGAATACGATGGCAAAACCGACAGATCTACGGGCGCACTTATGGATTTTGAAGATATTGTTGTTGATAAATTCGCGCTGGTACAAAAACGTTTTTGCTACAAAAACGGCTATATGGAAGAAGCAGACGAAACAAGCTGCACCGACGGCACAATTTATATCAAACTGGACGACGCTGATGAGGTTGAAAAACGCATACCTGCGATGATTGCAGACATTGAAGATACCGCATTTGGGTATAAAAAAGACGACTGGGAAAAAAAAGTAAAACAAATGTGCAGTTCGGATAAAATCGTTGGTCGCACTGGTGCAGGCAAAGCAACCAGACTGGCCCTGTCAAACAACAACCAACCTAATTGCGACAATTTCATACCAACATATACCGATGCAGACGAAGGCGATCTGATCGATATGGGCAACAAGGCCAGATTAACTGGCACACTGACTGGCGCAGGTGTTGGTGCCGGCGCAGGCGCGTTTTCTGCATACCAAGGTGCACAGACCGAAATCGACGAACGTTGGGCGGCCGCAGTACAGGAATACAAGGATTCTTTGCAAAAGTTCTTTTGCGGTTCGGGCAACAAATTTATGTCGTTCTATAACGATGTGACCGCCGTACCAGCATTACAATAATAATTATTATTGGGCAATTTTGTGTTTAATTTCACGAATTCGTGCCAAAATTTCTTTTAAATCTGCATCAGTTGCAGCCGCCGCAGGGCGGCTTTTTATTTCATCTGCCAAAACAATGCACAATGTTGCCAACAAAGAACTTTCCGGCAATGGGCCAATTTTATCCAAAATCTGACGCGCACGCGCATCAACCATTTTGCCCAATTCAATCAGGCGCATTTCTTGGCCGTCTTCACAACCCATCTGATAGTTTTTGTTTACAATTGGTATTGATACAACACTCATTTCTTTAACTTCTTTAAAATATTTATTGATTTATCAATCATTTCTGTGGCACGAACATTTTTCTCGCGCAGATTTTTAACCTGTTCGGTTAAAATTGCCACTTCTAAATCAGTTTGCTTGCCCGCGTGTATCGCAGTGCCGCGCAGACGCGCCGCCGCCTCTTCCAGGGCGGACAATTCGTTAAAAATTTGCTGTTTTAAATCTGACATATTTGCAGTTTAAGACATTTTTTATATGCGTTCAACCCTAAAATGTGATATAATGTTCGCATAATTGTGGGGGATTGATTTATGAAAACTAAAATTATTTATATTTCTGGCAACGAAACCTTTGAAATGGCCCAGATTCGTGCGGCTTTTGATGAAGTGCGCGCAACATTGGGACTGGATAACGACACCGTTCTGTTTGGTGTGCCTGTTGATTCGGACAATGCATTGGCAGAAACAGCAGATATCGACACCAATGAAACTGTTGTCCAAGCGATTATCGAAACGTCTGAAACAAACGCCGAACCAGAAGCAATATCAGAATCAGACGCAACAGAAACCCCAGAAATATCAGAAATATCAGAAATATCAGAAATATCAGAAACAGAAAAAGCAGACATCCCTGAAATCATCACAGAAACAATACCAGAAGAATCAACAACCGTTGTGCCAATTTTATCTGTTCTGGGTGGCCAAGATACAGACACCGCCCCAGAATCTGAACCAGAAATCGAACCAGAAATTCCCGAAACCGAATCTGAACCTGATATTCAAGAACCGGTGACAGAACCTGTTGTCGGAACTGTTATCGAAACCCCAGAAGACAAAGATACAGATATTGTTCCAGAAAAAATCAGTTTGGATGATGTTGCCGACCCAGAAGAACCCGTTTCAACATCCGAAAAAACATTGGAACAATTACTGGAAAGCATGACGCCACTTCGTGAAGATACAGTTGCCGAAGAAAATACTGTACAAATCGATACCCCAGCAGAAGCCACATTGGACACAGACGATACTGACGCAACACTGGCACAACTGGCATCAGAATTTGCACAAAACGAAGACAAAATCGCCAGCTCAACAAAAAATGAAACGGGCGGAAAAATCGGAAAGCTAAAAAACATTTTGCCCTTTAAAAAGGCCAAACGCGATGATAACAGCCTGATGGGCGACCTGTTCGGATGGGCGGGCATCGCGGCAAACGATGAAGATTTTTCTATACCAGGATTCTTTACACAAAACGCAAAAAAACAAGGCGCATAAAAAAATTTTATGAACACAGCACGAATTCTTAAAATCTTGGAAAACTCTGGGTTTCATAACCTGCGCGCGAACAGCGATTTTATTTATATGGAAGACCCATCATGTGCCCTGCGTGCGTTTGATACTTTCTTTGACTATGCGTGGATTGCCATATTATGTATCACAGGGTTGCTGCTGTTTGGTTGGGGAATATCAAAACTGCGCGGCGCCAAAGACGACATATTTTCAAATATGACCAATCTGTTGTTGGTGTTCGGCGTTATATCTGTATTAAAACCCGCAATGAATATGATTTATGGCGATAATTTGTTTGCACGCGGATGTGATGAAATATCTGTATCTATATCAGAAGTAAACAAACTAATCGAATCAAGTGACGAGCAGTTCGGAAATAAAGACGAGTTTTTGTACGAAGATTTACAAATATTCGATTCCGGTATCCCAGAATACGAAGAAGTCATATACTAAATTAATCTTTGAAAAATTTTGATTTATTAAGCAAATGTTCCCCGCGCATTGAATGAAATATCCCGCCCGCTAAAACATAATGATCGTATAATTGCACACCGCATAAATTAAGCGCACTTTCCAGTTCTGTTGTAAATTCAACATCTGCATGCGAAAAACTGTTGGTTGATGATGGATGATTGTGCAGTAAAACTACACTGCGAATACCGTCTTTTAATGCACGCTTCATTATATGCGCCGCATAAACAGGCGATTCTTCGATTGAACCTTTGCTGTTGATTTCATGGTCAACCAAACAAAAGTTAGCATTCAAATACAAAACGTGTAATTCTTCGGTGCTTTTACCGGCGACTTGCAATCTGCAAAATTCTTCCAGATGCTGTTGATTGGCAAATACGGGCTTGTCTGTAATTTTTGTTCTGTGGCCAATTGTCATTAAACCACATGCCAGTTTTATTAATATCGCAGTTGTACGACCAATACCAGGCACAGATACCAAATCATCGTATTCCGCAGCCAGAACATAATATACGCCACCGAAACGCTTTTCTAATGCCCGTGCCAACGGTTTTACATCACGACGCGGAATTGCAAAGCCCAACAACAATTCCAGCATTTCAGAATCTGTTAACTTATCATCCAAGAATTTTTGTCTTAGACGCTCGCGATGACCTAAATAGTATTTTTCGTCAGGCATTACTGGACGCCCCTTAAATCATCTTTTCAGTAAAAATGATCGCACCGTCTTCGGTTATACCAATTGTATGTTCCCACTGGGCGGACAAACCACCATCAACTGTGCGCGCGGTCCAACCATCTTCATCGATTTTACATTCGGCAGAACCTGTATTTATCATAGGCTCAATAGTAAAGACCAGACCTGGCACCATTTTTACTTTGTCCCAACGACGATCATAAAAGTGATATATCTGGGGATCATCATGCATAACCTTGCCAATACCGTGCCCAACAAAATCACGTGATATCGAAAAACCGTGTGGGGCGACGACCTGCTCTATGGTTTTGCCAATTTCAGACAACGGAACACCCGGCGCACAAATAGAAATCGCCGCATTCAATGCATCTTGGCACACTTGAACTAATTTGCGGGCCTGGGGCGTGACATTGCCAATCATAAACATACGCGAGGCATCGCCGTGAAAACCCTTGTACTCGGCTGTTAAGTCAACATTTACAATGTCACCATCTTTTAAAATAACATCATCGCTGGGAATTCCATGAACGATAACATCGTTTACAGATGTACAGATATGCTTTGGATACCCGTGATAACCCAAATCAGATGAACGCGCACCATTTTCTTTTAAAAACTGGGCCACCATTCTGTCAATTTCGCCGGTAGAAATTCCCGCCTTGATATATGGCGAAATAAAATCAAAACAACGCGCAACAACATCGCCCGCCGCACGCAGACGCTTGAAATCTTTGGGTGCATAAACTGATGCCAACATTACATATTCCTTCTTTTTATTGCCAATCTGGCGGCACGCAACGATAACTTTAACGCAAAATCACGCATTAAAATTTCTGCCGGCATACCGGTTGTGCGCAATTGCCGCTCTAGCTCATTTAATCGAATTAAAACATTTGAAATTTCCGTTTCAGACCATATGCGCATTGCCTGTTTAAATTTATCTTCAACCTTCCAAAACAGACGCGGCAGCTGACCGTTGACAACCGCGTTTTGCAGTTTTTTAAAATGCATATCCAACATACGAACCAACATGTTAGATTCTTTGTTGTCGTAAAACAATCTGTCCAGCGCAGTCATTGTCTGTTGAATATGTCCTGCGGTCAAAGAATATAAAAAATCGTCCATATCTGCCGCGCCAGTATCAGGCAGACATTTTTCTACATCGCTAAGTTCCACTATTCTTTTGTCATCAACATACAACGCAATTTTTGCCAAAAATCCACGCGTAATTCCGCGGTCGACCCCCAGATGTGCAATCATATAATCCATGGCGTCTGGTGTTATCTGGCTGATGCCCGCGGATGCAGACAATTCGTTTCTGATTAATGTGGCCAATGTTCGCGCATCGTCTGTATAGCACGCCAACGCCGCCATATCATCCGCACCCTCAAACAAAGAGCGCAATCCGCCACCCGCACGCAAATCGCCACCTGTCACAATAACCGTTGCGCATAACCCAGGGTGCGAAACCAATTCAGAAATCTGTTTGGCTGATGCATCGCCCGCATTTGAAATGATTACCATTTTGCGGCCGCCAAACATTGATGGGCTGCAACTTTCTGCGAACAAAGCATCTTGCTTGTCGCGCAATTCGTCAGAATCCAGCGCAAATAAATTGTCTTTTTCAATCGCCAGTTTTTCAACCGCCATATCACAGTATTCATCAACCTGACCTGCGTCTGGCCCATATATCAAAACCGCACGAATTTTATCAATTCCGCTTTTAAAATCAGCATCACGCCATTTCATTATTTTTTCGAATCCCCGGATGAATATTTATATGTTTCTGCGATAACACGAGTACTGATTTTTTCAGACAATGTACGAATTGCATTCTTTACAGCATTGTTATAAGACGCATTAGACGCAACCAGGTACGACACAAATGTATATGATTCCGCTGCATTTTCAGAACCAGATGCAATTTTTTTACCGCCACGACTTAATGTATAACTGGCACTTAATGACACTTCTTGCCATGTGGCGTCACCGGTGGTCTGCAATGCCTTGTACGAAGTAATTGGGTTGTTTAATTGCACAGTCAAAGAATATTCCGCATCCGAACCATACCTATCCCCAAACCTTGCCCACAGGGCGTTTCGCAGTTCTATGCCGTTAATACCGCTGATTGGCGCGACATATATATTTGTATCCTGACCGGAAAACATAGGCTTAAAACCGCACGCCGACAAAAGAACAATTGATAAAACCAATAAAATTTTTTTCATATCATCCCCAGATTTTCTGTTGCAATTTATTTGTATATTACCTAGACTTTTTATAAATCGCAAGAGGGAATGATGAATATTTTTATAATGATTTTGGTGGCTGTGTTTATGATGGGATATTATCTGATGGACAGCCCCAGTCAAAAAATAGAAAAACACACCACAGAATACAGCATCATTCAATCAGATATGCGTGGTATTGCACAGTGCGCAACCGCTGCGCATAACGCTCAATTACATGACATGATGTTCGAAGATGTATGCGTTGAACAAAATAATATTATAACCGTAAACATTTGCTTGGACGATGCGCATAAAATCATAAACTGTGATAAAAACAAATCTAAAAAGAAAATATCGCACTATTTAGTCACAGCCACAGGCACAATTGACAGCAGTAAATATGATGAAATTATGAATATTCTGGAAACTTATTTTACAGAAAACTCATCATTTGGCTTGTTTCAAGAAGGTGCGATTATGTCCGGCGGAACATCAACCCCACGCAGCATCCCCAGCGCAATCATCGAAGAAATAGAATTAACAGACGGTCAACTGGTTTACATAACACAATACGAACCTGCCGACATTCCCACAGAAAGCACATCTGGGATTCCTGTCGATATAGTATGCCCAACAGGGACCGCAAAAACATTTCGCTTTGGTCGATGGCAATGCGTTGGCGTAAACACAAAAACAGATTGTGGTGGCGATTTGATTTGGGACAGCGATTTACGCGAATGTGTCGCAGATGAATCCAGGCGCCCGTTGTGCACAGGCGCACAAACCGCGGTTATGGTCGACGATGTTTGGGAATGCATCAGCCCATTTCCTGAAAAGAAATGCCCAGACAATATGATTGCACGCCTGAACTATAACACCTTTGAATGGGAATGTGTCACAGACCCACAAAATACCGCAGATGCAAAAAAATGCGATGGCGCAACAACAGGATATAAATATGGAACATTGGGAACAACACTGCGAATTCCACAAACATCATGCACAGACTGTGAACGCATGGTGACAGACCCCGAAACATGTGTATCTGTGTGCGTACCAGACCCATCAAAAATAAACGACAAAAATTGTTATCCGGGGGATATTATGGAATGCACTGGGTCGGCACGCGCAATATACTTTGGTTTTCCAAATGCAAAATATCTGCAAAACATCAGTGATATGATTGATGTGTCGCCGGCTTTTGACAAAAAACATTCCCAAAACAGAAAATTTAATTGTCTGGATTGCGGGGCCGGATATATCGATGCTGAAAAATCCCAACCGCCATATACAGCAGTGTGTAAATAAGAAACCGCCAAACGGCGGTTTTGTTTAATGAATCTTTTGTGCAATCTGCAAAGATTTTAATTCACTTTGCAAATTTATTTTTTTTGTAATCGCAGAATCCAAACACGCATTATATTCGGCCATGGCGTTTTGCGCATAAACATCACGCGAACCAGTGTACGCACCTGCGCGTCTGTATAAATCTTCGATATGTGTATCCAATTCTGAAATTTCACCCTGTTTTGCAATAATTTTTTGCTTTAATAATTTTTGTGACATTTCCATTTTATTGTCCTTTGGCCTTAACAGCACCAAAAGTAGCACAACCATCACATTTGTCAAGTTTTTTATTATTGTTTAATGATGTCCATTGTGATAAAATAACTGTGTTGACAGGTGTTCTGTTAATGGGCTTGATAACCCTTTGTCATACGTCTGGACGGACGAAAAACTCCAACATTTGGTTGGAGTGTGTGGAATACATCGAATAACACACGCAATTTATGACAGTTGTTATCAAACTCCAACCACTTGATTTTTTTAGGTGGTTTTTTGTTATTCTGTGGGGGGAGAGACGTAAATGAAAAGATTTTTGCTGATATTTTTATTTTTAATGCCAATTACATGTATGGGCAATGATACCCCCGCATATACAACCGCAAAAAGCCAACTGGAAACATTATTTCAACAGGCAAAAGCCGCCATAGAAAAAATTAAAACGACAACAAACACAGAATCACAAGTTATACAGGAAAATACTATTGCCGACAACAATGTTTTCGACAGCGAGCAAGCGTGCAAAGACACTATAACAAAGTCTGGTCGAAATGGTCTGGAATGTTATAAAGAATCTGACAAATGGAAACTTCGTTGGACATTTAAAGTGGGTGACGAATGTCCGAAAACAGATTGCAGCGTAAATGCAGAGGTGACAAAATGCGAATACGAACGCGTGACCGCAACCTCTTTTAGCTGCAAGGTGACAGAATGCAAAACAGGGTACACGGTCGTTGATGGCGTATGTAAAGAAAACCAATCCCAGAATAACGCCAATTCCGAAAGAAACAACTGTACAAAAGACGAAAAATCTTTAACCCATAAATGGGATGAAGGCCAAAAGAAATGTGTTGAATTAACAGAATTGGAACGAAAAGATATATGTAATACGAAAAGCGGTTATGAATGGGACACAGTAAAAAAACAATGCCTTAAATATAACAGTGAAGAATGGTGCAAGAAAAACAACGACTTATGGGTTAGAGGCAAATGTTATTCTGACATACTTGATGCCAGAAACGCATGCTTGGATAATACCAGCGAATTCAAATGGGACGAACTGAAAGATGAATGCGTAAGAAAAACAGCCGCCGAAAAAGCGGAAGAAAAAGCAATGACAGATTGTTTTCAAAAACCTTTGTCGCACAAATGGAACAGCGACAAAAAAACATGCGAAGAATTGAAAACAGACGAAGAAAAGAAAGCGGCCGCTGACAAATTTAAAGGAAATGCAAAAAAGTGCCCAAAAGAAAAACCTTATTATCGTGTCGGGCCAAATGGCGGCGAGTGCTATGACGAGATTGACGACAGCGATACAGAAGAAGAAATCAAGGTTTATACGGCTGAAGAAACCGATAAAATTATTAATGACATTAATAAAAAATACCGCGAAAAGCCATTGGAAAAAGTAGAGGCACCAAAACCAGAGTCGTTAACACGTCCCGGCACAACTGCAAATTCGAACCCTGTCGATATGAATAATTTACAATTGGCCAAGAAACAAGGAGCGCCCTGCGCATCAAAAGACCCTAATTCTACTGGCGCTGGCACATGGCAGACGAATGGTGGCTTTTGTTTACCAACCTGCAAATCGGGATTTGAAAATAGTGGTCGCAACGGCGCCTGCTTAAAGAAAAAGAAGTAAAAAAAACGCCCAACTGGGCGTTTCTTTTTAATTATTCTGCGCGGGTAAATGCACCGCCGTCCAACATATCGCGAACCGCAAAGTGTTTTACCTTTTTCGCAGATGTTGATGGCAATTCTTCTTCGGTAATCGCAAAGTGTTTTACCCACTTGTACTGCGCGATTGCCAAATTAGATTTTTTCAACAGCAACGCAACGCGTTCAACTGTTGTGCCTGGCTTTACCTGAAATACCGCGAACGGAACAATTTTGTCTTTGATTACATATTCAAAAACAGCCGCGTTCAGAATTTCATCATTTTGCATATACAGGTCTTCTAATTCATCTGGGTAAACATTTTTGCCACTGTCCAGAACAATAACCTGTTTCTGACGACCTTTGACCGTCAATCGGCCGTATTTATCCAAACAACCAATGTCGCCTGTTTTAAACCAGCCCTGCTCGAACGCTTCGGCATTGGCGGCATCATTTTCCAAATAGCCCGGCATAACCATATTGCCACGAACCCAAATTTCACCAATCCCACTTTTATCGGGATTATGAATCTGGATTTCATTGCCCAATAATGGCCCCGCATAGTACATCGAACCATTTGCACGACGAAACGCAAAATTAAAGTTCGCAGGCCCCGTTGTTTCAGTTAACCCATAACAGTCACCAACAACAAAACCCATCTTTTCATAGAATTTGCGGATTGATGGCTTTAATGTCGCACCGGCAGAAACCAAAACTTTGGTATTACCACCAAATGCGTCGTGCACAGGTTTGGTCACCTTGTTAACCAGCCCACCCAATCCAATCGCGCGCAAAATGCCACGCATAGATACAATTATACGCATCAATGTCCAAACATGTTTATCGCGCGCAGAATCCACAATCTTTTTATAAAACACTTCCCAAATTCGGGGAACAGCAGGAATAACCTCTGGCTTATATTGTTTAAAGTCCTTGATAAATTCTTGGGGTTTTAAAACTGGCTGTAACAACAGTTTGCCTTGTAATGCAACCGGCACAATAATATTAATTACAACACCATATATATGATACAATGGCAAAAACCCATAAAAGGTATAGTCAGGCAATATCACATCTTTGTAAAACTGTGCCCCATTTGCCAACGACAGCAAATTATCATGTGTCAGCCCTACAACCTTTGGATTGCCAGTTGACCCCGATGTAAATGACAACTGGGCGATGTCGCCACGTTCTGTGTCGCCCATAACGAAATCATTTTCATCTGTATCATCAATGTTTTCAATATCAAACATCTTGGCAGGCGCATCATCAATAAAATAATGCTTTTGTGCCAACACCAGTTTACAGTTTGTGCGCTTCATCATATTGATATGTTCCGATGTTTGCAGACCTGTATCCAACATCAAAGCACGCGCACCCTGGGACGCAATGGCAAAATAAGTACGCAAAAAGTCAGGTGTATTACCAGACAAAATTGCAACTGTATCGCCCTTTTTAATTTTGAAACGTTTCGCCAATAATACCGCGCGCTGTTTCACCTTTCTTAACAAATCTGCATATGTTTCATTTTCGCGAACAAAAAATACCCTGTCCATATTTCGCGAGCAGACATCTTGCAGCATTTCATATATGTTTTTAGCAATCATTATTACGCTCTTGTTTTATTAATTTTCACCTGCGTCACCATAACGCAGACATATATGAATATAGTCGTTTTTAATAAGAAAAACAACCTAAATATAACGATTCGTTTTTTTGCAAAAAACACAATATATAGACACCGAATCGATTTTTTTAATCAATATTTTGTAAAAAACACCGCTTCACGAATCGAAAACATATACTTTTTTTGCATATTGTTGACACAAAAGAGATATTGGTATAAAAACACCGATTCTGTTTTTCCGCTGTACTAGGCAGAAAATCCCCCTTTTTAAAAGTAAAGCAAAAAAATAAAAAAAATTACTTTTTATGGATTGATAGTTTTTTCTTAAAACTATATATTGTTATTAAATCGACAAAACAATCACTATATATTGTGTTTTTACAAGAATGGGGGCTTATAAGATGTCAGAAACACAAAATGAAATTACAATTCAAATCACACCAACACTGACAACGCGTTTGGTTGCAGTTCAAAAACGCAGTGGCGAAACAGTGCCTTTTGATGCAAAAAAGATTTATGACGCTATTAAAAAGGCCGTTGCGGTTACAACCGAAGTGTCAGATGTAGAAATCGTTAAAATTACCCAGGATGTATTAAGAAAACTGGACGAAAAGTTTGCAGAAAAAACACCAAATGTTGAAAACATACAGGATACAGTTGTTATATCTTTGATGGATGCGCGCGCATACAAAACAGCCCAGGCGTACATTATATATCGTCAAAAACGCACAGAAATTCGTGAATCTATGGTTGACGCTGTGGAAATTATTGACGGATATGTCGGCGGTTCAAATTGGCGCATCAAGGAAAATGCAAACATCGGATATTCCATCGGCGGCCTGATTTTACGCACCAGCGAACGCGTGACCGCTGAATATTGGTTGAATTTGTATCCACGCGCTGTTGCCGAAGCGCACAAGACCGCTGCAATCCACGTCCACGATTTGGGTTGGCTGACTGGTTATTGTGCCGGTTGGTCACTGCGTGAATTATTGTACGAAGGATTTAATGGCGTTCAAGGATATCTGCAATGCGGCCCTGCAAAGCATATGGCAACTGCTATTTCACATATGGTTAATTTCCTTGGGACATTGCAAAACGAATTTGCGGGCGCGCAGGCGTTTTCATCTGTTGACACATATTTGGCCCCGTATGTTCGCGTTGATAACCTGTCATACGAAGATGTTAAAAACGCAATGCAGACATTGATATTTAACTGCGCCGTTCCATGTCGTTGGGGCACCCAGACACCATTTATCAACTTTACATTTGACTGGACTTGTCCAAACGATTTGAAAAATCAGCGTCCGTTTATTGGCGGTAAAATGGCTGATTTTACCTATGGCGATTTACAGGCGGAAATGGACATCATTAACAAAGCGTTCCTGGAAGTTATGACCGAAGGCGATGCCCAGGGCCGTCCATTTACATTCCCAATTCCAACATACAATATTACACCTGATTTCCCATGGAATCATCCAAATGTAAAACCATTGTTTGATTTGGCGGCAAAATACGGAATTCCAAACTTCCAGAATTTCTTGAATTCTGATTTGAATCCGACTGATGTTCGTTCAATGTGCTGTCGTTTGCGCTTGGATGTTCGCGAATTGCTGAAACGCGGTGGCGGTCTGTTTGGTTCTGCTGAAAAAACAGGTTCTATTGGCGTTGTCACAATTAACTTGGCGCGTTTGGGTTATATCCATCGTGGCAATCGTGAAGGTCTGTTTACAGAATTGAAACGTTTGCTGGATTTGGGTCGCGACAGTCTGGAAATCAAACGCGATATTATATCGAAAAATATGGAACGTGGACTGTACCCATTCACAAAACGTTATTTGGGCAACTGGAATCACCACTTTTCAACAATTGGTGTAAACGGCGCAAACGAAATGGTTCGCAACTTTACTGGCGACAAAGAAAACATCGCAACACCAATGGGCAAAAAATTGGTTTTGGATGTAATGGACTTTATCCGCGAAAATCTGGCCCAATTCCAAGAACAAACAGGCAATCTGTATAATCTGGAAGCAACACCAGCCGAAGGTTGTTCACATCGCTTTGCAAAGACCGATGTCAAAAATTTCCCTGACATCATCACCGCAGGCACAAAAGATGCACCATATTATACAAACTCGACCCAATTGCCGGTAAGTTTCACAGACGATCCATTTGTCGCACTGGAACACCAAGAAGAATTACAGCGCAAATATACAGGTGGCACAATGTTGCACTTGTACATGGGCGAACCTGTATCCAGTGGGGACGCTGCACAAAAAATCGTGCGCACAATATTTGAAAACTACAAGGTGCCATATATGACACTGACGCCAACATTTTCAATCTGCCCAAAGCATGGATATTTGCCTGGCAAACACGAATTCTGTCCAAAGTGCGATGCAGAAAATGCAGCAAACCAAGACAGCAAAGAAACAATATAAGAATAACAAATCATAATAATCTATTAGGGAGGAATTAATTATGACAAACAATGCACACAGAACACCATGTGAAATCTTTTCTCGTTCGATGGGATTCATCAGACCTGTATCAAACTTTAACGCTGGTAAATATTCTGAATTCTGCGAACGCAAAACATTCACAGAAACAAACAGTTTGTCTGCTGGTCAACGCCACTATGATTTGTTAAAGAAAGCGGCATAATCAAAATGCGTGAAGTTCAAATCGGGGGATTGGTTCCGTTCACCACCATCGACTATCCTGGGAAACTGTCTGCGGTTTTATTCTTGGTTGGTTGTCCTTTACGGTGTGTGTATTGTTCCAACCCCCATTTATTATCTGTTGGCGATGGGGATTATGCACCGGACAAGGTGCTTAATTGGCTGGAACAACGCATCGGAAAACTGGAAGCGGTGGTTTTTTCCGGGGGCGAGGCATTAATGCAGGGGGACGCCACAATTCAATATATGAAGCGCGTACGCGAAATGGGATTTAACATCGGGCTGCACACAAACGGTTTCTATCCTGAATTATTAAAAAAGGCGGCAGATTTTGTGGACTGGATTGGATTGGATTTCAAAGCAACGCGCGAAAAATATCCTGATTTGTCGGGACAGAATATCGCATACGACAATATGATTCGCAGTCTGGATGTTTGGCTGGAAACAGGTAAAGATTTCGAAGTCCGTATAACATGTGACCCACGCTTTATCAGTAAAACAGACCTGATGGAAATTGTAGCGATGTTGGCTGATAAACAAGTAAAAAATGTGGCAATTCAAAAATATGTCCCACATTTTGAAGACTTAAACAATCAAACGACCCCTGCTGAACGCGACCAATTTTTTAATGACGCGGATTTAAAGATAAAAATAGATTCTATGTTTGAATCTGTCACATGGCGCGACTAAACGCCTGTAAGGAATCTCCTATTTTTCGCTTTTAACGTATACCCCCTTTGTGTTATAATGACAGAGAGAGAATACCTTTTTAATCGTGTGACAAACGGCACACGGGTGGGGGAAAGTAAAATATTTTGAAAAAATGTGCCGTATTATTTTTACTGACTTGTTTGCAGGTGCTTGTCCTGCCTGTGGCAAACGCGGCAATTGTATCAAAGGCATATGTTGACGGCGCAATGGTTTCTGCTGTAAAAACATCTGGGGAAACGACACAAACAATGGCTGGCGATTACACCGTCACAGGCGTACTGAAAGTACCAACACAACCATTACCAAGCGCAAATTAGTATGAAAAAAATAATTCTGTTTTTGTTATGCCTTGTTTTTTCATTTCCTTTATGTGCGGTCGAATATGCACCCATTGCTAATTTGGAATATATACACAACGCAATTGCAAATAAATATAACATTATTATTCCATACAATCCCGCAGTGACCGATATTACATTGGCTGCAAATATGAAATATTTGTTATCAGCAGTTGATGTTGCGAATAAAATTTCTGGCATTGACACCAACTATGGAGCCAGCGAATTCGCAACAGAATATGCAGCCAATACAATTACCGTAAACACCGCTGTTGACACACTGATAAACCAACAAACAGAACCGGAACCAGGCGATGAACTTTTAGTGCCGCCGTATGTATTCGCCCTTGAAACCAATGCCACATCTTCATTTTCTTTTAATATCGCGGCAACGGGCACATTTGTTGTGGACTGGGGCGACGGAACAACAGAAACATTTACCCCCCCATCCGCTGACGACACCCCTATATCACATACATATGGTACCAACGGACCGCAAACTATTCGCATTGGCGGTCTGGCAACCGGATACAATTCATCTACTGAAGTTGCGTCAATTAGTTTTGCATCGAAATCTGTCATAAAAAATATATATGGAAGCCTGGGCAAAATATTTCCAACACTGACAGATGGCAGCCAACCAAGTTTTTATCGAACTTTTTATTATAACTATAATCTGAGCGGTACGGTTCCAAAAAAATTATTTACGGGCGTTACAGGCGCACCACGAAGTTATATGTTTTATCAAACTTTTTATAACTGCGGCGAAATAACAGATATTCCAGAAAGTTTATTTGGCGGCTTGGACGGCGCACCAGCCAGCTCTATGTTTTATCAAACTTTTTACAATTGTTATAGCCTGAAAAAAATCCCAAACAATCTGTTTGGAAATTTGTACGGACAGCCTGCATTAAATATGTTCTATGGGACATTCTATAACTGCACCGGCCTGACAGGAGAAATCCCATTAGGGTTATTCGGAAACCTGAACAACTATTACCGTATGTATATGTTTTATCAAACATTTTATAATTGCGGTGGCCTGACGGGCCCATCTGCCAGAATGCCTGACGGTACATATTTCTATGACTATTTTACAACAGGCTCTGGGTATTATCCGTTCTCGCAAATGTATCGCAATTGCAGCGGACTGTCGGACTATGACAATATACCATCTTCATACAAATAATGTTTTTATGAACAAAACACTACATCTTGTACTGACACAGCACTGGTTTGACCGAATTGCGTCTGGACAAAAGACATCGGAATATCGCGCATGCACACCTTATTGGAATCACCGTTTAACAAATACAAAGTATGACACTGTTATATTTCACCGTGGTTATACAAATACAACTATATCACGCAGAATAATATCAATTGATATAACAAGCGCCACAAACGATCTAAACCTGCCAAAATGCTGGGAAATTAAACTGGATTAGCATACACATCTTGGTTAATTAACATTTTTATACAAAAGCGTTATACCAAAGGCAAAAAATGATTTGAGAATAAAAAATCCGCCCGATTGGGCGGCGGGTGTTATTTTATCAGAACTTTTATATAGCTTGTTGTGCCGGAGAAGAATTTGTAGAAAAATATTTTGTAAGGTCATGTAGACTGGCCCCTGTACTTTCCAGTATCTTTGCAATACTGTTCGTAGATGGCCACCGTGGTTGCCCATACTTTGACCAACGTTTACTTTTATTAAAGGTTGTCGCATCTAATCCGCTACGTTTTGCCAATCCCGAACAGGATACTTTGTGATCTTTCGCGAACGAATCAATAGCGAACCAAACATCTGCATGTGTCATTTTAAAACTCCTTAGTTTTTTTTGTTGTTGGACACGAAAGAATTATAGACCGGTTTTTTATGTTTTATTTTATACTCTTTTTACGCAATGCAATGTATAAAAAGAGGACTGGAAACGCTGTACAGGTATGTTTTCCAAGGTTTTTTATCATTTTTCGTCAACATACGAAATGTTTTTTATCCTAAAAAATAACTATTGTTTAGATTTTTTTCCTGTTGTATGGTAAAAAATATCACTCAAAAAGGAAAATAATGCCAACTATCAAAACAAAAATTGCGTTTTTACGTGAACTGTTAGCACTAAAAGAAGTAATTGATTTAGGTCAAATCCAAGCTGCCGCAGACCGAAATGGGATAAAACATTCCAATATGTCAAAAATGATTTCAGATTTAGAGGCAAGATTTAAAACACGTTTATTAATCCGCAGTTCCGCAGGCAGTGTACCAACAAATACAACTCGTCAATTGTATGCAGATATAGAAAACATATCAAATGCACTTGATAATATTTTTCATAATATTACAGGACCTGACGAATTGACAGGACACATCTCTATTTGGACCGAGGAGGGTTTCGCGGGCAGCCGTTTGTTTACGGAATTGTACAAGTTATATGCAAAACACCCCAAGATTCGTTTAGATATTTTAACAAACCGACATATGAACATGTCCAATCCAGACATATCCATACTTGATATACGTTCGCTGCAAAAAATACCAGGGAACAAGCCATTGTTTAAATTTAAAACCAAAACAAAATTCTATACTACACCTGAATATTTAAAGAAACATGGTTCACCAAAAAATATTGATGATATGTTAGAAAATTTTGAACTGTGCATCCGACAAAAGTTCTTGCAGCTACCTGAATGTAACTTCATTTTAAAAAGGGCTAAGAAATTAAATCTAACAACAGATTCTGCGTCTATTGCATATCAATTGGTATGCGATGGTGCCGGCATATCATTGATGCCAGAATGGTGCACTATGCGCAATGAACGATTGGTAGAAGTTCCAAACATTGATTTTGACTATGAATATATTTTAACAGGAATCGGAAACCCATTAACAATTAAAAGTCCAAAAGTACAAGCGTTTTTAGAGTTCTTTTATGATTTTTGCAAAGAATATGATATCCCGTTGGAAATGTTTGAATAATACTACATTTTGATAAAAAATGCGATAGAATTATTGGGTGACATAATTAATCAAAGGACTTTATTAATGAGCAAAACCGATAAACTTAATCACGCAAAAAACATATTGCTGCAAGAATTGTCTGCGATGGAAAATTCACAGCAGTGGGATTCTCATGTAAAAGAAAAGAACAAGGACTTCTCTGGTGTGATTGATGTTCAAAAATCTGAACAAATGGCGGATTACCTGACCGATGCGTTTATCAAGGCGTGCAATAAGAATAATGTTTTCGGTAAATTTATTGGTTGGGCGGACAAAGATGTAATCTATAAAACAGAAATAGCCTCGACAGTTATTGATAATGTTCTGGATATAATTAGAACCGATATAAAATCAGGTAATGTAACTATATATACGGCCAGTGGCGAAAAATATACGCCATTAAATAGGGTTACTGACGAACTTTTTAAACATGATATCGCAACTAATGTTAATATCAAAGTTGTCGGCGCAGATAACGGTTTAACACATAATAAAGCCTTGATGGGCGTAGATAGTACAGGAAAGCTATTTATAAATTTTGATTTTCCTTTGTATGGTATGCCTGAATGTTTTTTGACAGATTTACGGCACGAGCTGATGCATATTGTCGATATGTTTTTTCCGAACATAAGTGCTTTGCCCCCAGAAATCAATGTTCATGCAAATCGTTATTATTATCCACAAGACAAAGATTTATATAATAATAATCCATTAGAGTTAAATGCAGAAATGAAGCGATCTGATTACGCAAAAAAGATACAGCAAATGTTAGCTGAACAACAAGCTTGTATATCTAAACAAATGAACGCTGTTCATGAATAAACACCGCCCGTTTGGGCGGTTTGTTTTGTCACATCACACACCGCTTCACATTGCATTTTGGCAAGTTTAAATCTGTTTTTCTAGTAATGTAAAGTCAAAAAGGGGAACCAAAGATTTTATAAAAGGGTTGACAAAAGAAAAATAGGTACATATAATAATATCTGTTATGGCTCAAAGATGTGATTGTATTTATTGTAACCGAGAAATCACAACGCGCAGTAAAGAACATGTTATTCAAAACGCGTTAGGTGGTTTATATGAATCAGAAGACATATGTTGTCCGGATTGTAATAATTTTATCAGCCAGCATATCGATGCGCCTTTTACAAAAATATTTAATCCAATAATTAGCAGAATAGACGATTTTTCAAAAACCAATAATACAAAGTCTATGCCGTCGTGCACAGGCACAGTTGTATATAATGGCAAACATTATAATGCGAATATCAAAGCAGGCAAGGTTGTATCTTGCCCTGATTTAAGTCGCGAATTGCGTTGCGATATATCAAAACTGCCACTGCAAATTGTCAGCTATAATTTTGATTTAAAAAATTCTGCTTTCCAAACAGGGATTGCAAAAATCGCATTTAATTACGCAATGGCGCAAAATGTTGATTTTAAATATTTAGAACCGGGTTTGATTGTAGATAAATCTGGCAATACAGTAAACAGCATAAAGTATAATTACAATATTGTTCCATTTTGTCCGTTAAATCCTGTTGATGTTAGTTTAGAACTGGATGGTGGGGCGACAAAACCTTTTCATAACATGATACTGTTTTCACAGCATAATGAATTGTGGTGTTATGTTGATCTGTTTAATACTTTTCAATATTATGTACTGTTATCTGATAACATACCTGCAAATCAAAAAATATACGCAAATTACACGCAAACATTACAGAAAATTAATCACACAGCACCCGTTTTAGATGATTTGCACGATCCAAAAACGGTTATGATTTATGCTCAGCAATATGGTGTTGAGCCTTGTATGGATCCAGCAGAATTTTCAAGGCGTGTAAATAATGCAGTTGCACGAAAATCGCAAAAAACATCTATGTCAAAAATATATTCTCCACGAATAGAGCGTATCCCAATTGCACACTACATGTCTCGTATGGCGCAAAATCCGGAACATATGTATTTGTTCTATAATGCGATGCAGATGTATTATGCTGATGACGAATTTCAAGAAAAGAATTTCAGAACGCTGACCCCAACATTGGGTGGTGGCACAGGTTTTTACCCGCATGAAGCATATAACATATGTTCCCAGAATCCGAAAATTCTAGAAGAATATACATATGCAAAATTTAATAAATTAAATCGATTCTTGTGCTGGTTCAGTCGTTAAATCATAGTTATTGTAAAAAAATGCACCAAACGGCGCGATTTTAAACGGGTAGCCTTTGTCGGGATGCCAAGGCGAGTCCAAAGTCCCAGATTTCCAATGGTTTTAGATGGCTGATTTATCAGTCTGCATCACATATCGCATCACATAGCATTTTAACAAGCGTTATTCAGCTTGTACTCGCTTTATAAGTATTCTTTTTCTTGGATTTCGGTTGATACATATTCCAACGCAATTTTTATTTTCTTGCGCAGGTATGGGATGTAGTGTTCTGCTTCGTTCAGATTTTTGTATGCGCTTTCTGCATCACCGCGCGCAGAATCTGGCATACCGCCGTCTTTATGAATGCCTCGACACATCATTTTTGCAATATGAACCACGTCTTCCAGTTCTTGCAGCGTTTCCAATATACTTAATTCTTGGGTTGTAAATGTGTTGTTGTCGGCGTATTTCATTTTGTGTCCTTTTATTTTGGCATGTCTGATTTATTTTGAGCGACTATACCAGTATCAAATTCTTCCACAAATTCCCACTTATCATCATCTAATACAAAATGAAAGCATTGGCAGTTTTTGATTTCGCCCATCTTTTCACCGCACGCATAGCACAACGCACGTGTCACACCACCATGCGATGCAATGGCAATATTGGTGTGG
>JAEIGA010000930.1_pt1 | contig 43805 bp, 38 predicted proteins | sample 9270691 | NCBI WGS metagenome assembly JAEIGA01 (sample SAMN17057246, study PRJNA624740) | gut metagenome | biome: biome; isolation source: fecal sample | host: Bos grunniens | place: China: Xizang | collected 2019
TACCAGCGTCTTTTTCATCAACTGGTAAAGGATATGGAAGAAACACTAGGTGTTAATCATGTGGTTGTCCGTGCCCATAAACTTAATGTTAAAATAACTATAGGAGAACCAATGTATGACGATTCAAGAAATGTTTAATCTGACTAGCACCTTTCTTGATGCCTTGACTCAAACCGAAGGAGCATGCCTTCGAGATGTCACACCTCAGGTAGAGAACCTTATTACCCTTCAAGATTCCATGAATCGTTTGTTCTGCTACCTCCCGATGTTTTCTCCGATGGATTGCAAGCACTGCAAGCATACCGGATGCAACAGGAAGAGAGAAAGAGGAGTGTGTGATGAATATGAAGTCTGATCATTAGAGATTCAAATATGGGACTAAAAAATAGAATTCTTTCAGCTCGCCTTTGGTGGCGAGTTGCGAAGAAAAAAAGAGAACTTGAAAGGGCGCAGACTGACAAAAGAAAAGAAATTGTAGAGTCGGTAAGCAGATACTTGGTATATCGTCTAGCAAGAGAGGAAGAGCTCCTTTCTTGCGAAGTTTACGAAGAACGTCACGAAGTAGCCATGGAACTGCTTGATGTTATGGGCATCGAGTACAAAAGCTCTATGCGCGATAAACGGTTTATCATCGAAAGGCGGATGCCTGGAGACAATGTTATATCTGAAACGAAATTATAATGAAAGTAAAATTTAAGAAACTACTACCGGGAGCTATACTCCCGAAGAAAGCCACTGAAGGTTCAGCGGCTTATGACCTTTATGTGCCTGAAGACACAATCGTCATACCGGGCAGGCAGATCATCCCTCTTGGTTTTGCCATGGAGATGGAACCGGGGCATGAGGCTCTTGTAGATCCTCGAAGCGGATTCTCTTCCAAGGGAATGGAAGGATATCTGATAGTGGAGATGACAGTTATAGGTAAACTATTTGAGGATTGTGCCACGGAGAAATTTGTGTCTATGAAACCTCGTCGTTTTGACTGCGATGTTATCGAAGGTAAGATAGATTCAGACTATCGAGATGGTGTAGGCGTTATTGTTCATAATCACGGTCCGGAATTCCTCATTAAGGCCGGAACGCGCATCGCTCAGATGACAGTCCATAAGGTTGAGACCGTGGAATGGGAAGAGACCGACACTCTCTCTGAGACAGATAGAGATGGCGGCTTTGGCTCCACCGGAACAAAATAATTCTCACGTTTATGATCATCATCAAATACTATGAGTGGCTTAAGATTCAGGAGCTGCTCATAAAGAAGAACGGATTGAATCCGGACATCAGAGAAGCAGTCTATGAACTCTGCAATGATGACTTCAAGAAAATCAGACAGCTCAACAAGCAGGAAGCCATCGAGCTGATTGAGGAAAATCATCTCACGCGAGTGCATAGAAACAAATACGGAGCCATCTGGAGATAAACCACGCAATCTCCTGAAGATAATTTCGTTATACCATCCGTTTGGCTCAGTTTGTGGATTGGCGAAAGTCCACAAAAACTGATAAGTATGACAGACATTGACTTCAGGAGATTTGCTTCTCTTTTATTTGCGCTCCAGATTCTCTGGACATCAAAGGACCCAATCAAGGATGCGGTTGGATATGCCGATAGATTGCTGGATGAACTCCGGCAGCAAGAGTAACGTAAACATAAAGACAACACTAACTTAGGACATACTTATTTTGCAATATGCTTGTGAACTTAATAAATGACGCGCCCAGGACTGAGCCTCTTCTGAGGATCTATACCAACTACATGGTGTTTAACTCCCATGCAGCTGGTCTGCTCGGATTGAAAGACGGAGACAAGGTTTATATCGGAAGAGACGAGAGGTGTTCAAATAACCTTTATGTAGGCAGGGCTTGCATGAAGCAGAGCTATGCTGTGTGCAGGCGAGACAATACCTTCATTGTCTACAATGCTCCGCTGACAAGGAAGGTTGCAGGTTGGCTCGAAGGGAAAGGCACGTATCGCATCTGCCCTGAGGACAAGGTTGATGATGGTTTGGGAAACACGTTCTACAATATATTCAAAAAGAAGTATGGAAATTAAACGAATACAACTACGAGGAATCTCACGATCTCCGTCTGATAGGATGACGGACGATGGTGGAATCGCGGAGTCTCTGAATGCATATCTTGACCACCAAGAGGTGGCACCTGCTATTGTGCCGAAGGATATCTCTACAGAGCTAGGTATCCCGGAAGGAAATAAGTTTGACTATACCTTCATCCACAAGACTCAGACTATAGAGAATTTAATTGTTGTCTATACCAAGGATGAACGTCAACGAGTTGCCATTTGTGAAGACCAAGAGATTTCCGACATACTTACGCTTGACCAAGACGAGCTCGTTAAGAATGTCACATCTTTTGGCAATACCATAGGAGTCACAACAAATCAATACACGCACTGGCTCCTGTATGAATCGGGAGACTATAGCGTTTTGGGAACAAATGTTCCTTTCCCTAAATTTCATTTTGCCAACTATGAAGTGGCAGGAAAAGCTCTAGGTGACACGAATGAAGATGTAAAAGTAATTCGCAGCTTCAGAGTACACGAAAGTAGCAATACTAATCCTGCAGCAGTACGTAAGCTCGATTTCGCATCACTTCAGCAGTCTTATGACAAAGGCACAGCCATTGATGATGAGAAATCTCTATCCCTCATTAATGATGTGTGGGAAAAATTTGCAGAAGCCGAAGCAATCAATCGCGAAGAGGGAGTATTCAACCATCAGATTCACGCTATATTAGCCATAAGACTTATAGATAATTCTGAGTTGATTTCTACCCCTATAGTGCTTAGTGCTGGCTTTAATCAGCCTATGGAGGTAGAATATAAAGATTTCTATTCAGAGTATTACGAAGCTGGTGGAAATGGTGAAAATAGCTATCAGAAAGACGAGAAAACTTACTTGACATCTTTGGATTGTAAACTCAAAACCGCGTTTAAAATCTTTCTTCAGATAGATGAAGACAACAACTTCTTTGAACGCTGGGAAAAGGTTATTCAAGAAATACGTGTCTATGTCTCCAATCGAGTTGCTGCCAATATTCCAAAGCAGAGCGCGAAGGCCTATAACTCGAAAACCTCGACAGTAGAGGACTCAAATATAGATGAGGAGACAGGTAATGGCTTTCGTTCAAAAGAGATAACAACAACAGCCTCGATAGAGCTAGGCAATAGTGAGTATGACTATAAGGAAGAACATCTTAGCGCAGATCAGTTCAGACTTTTTAAGTCATATACTCTTCAGGAGTTTAAGAGCCTTACCGAGGGAACGATTGTTGAGGTCGATAAAGAGGTGATGAGTGATGATTATATTTCAGAGCAATTGGATTTCTTGAATGCATCGATGCTCAACTATCACACTTCATTTGCCAAGAGTACGACCTTCAACTCGCGACTTATTGCATACGGAATAAAAGAGACTCTTGAAATTTCCATACCTTGCCTCAATGCTGTCAACTACACCAATAAGGAACTGACCTCAGAGTTTCAAGCTCCTAGACCTTTAGAGTATAGCTCGCAAGGAGTAGAGCAGTATTTCAACCTTACCTTCTATCTCAAAGACAACACAGGAAAGGAGTTTACCCTGACAGCTAAGCATCCGGTGTCTATCCCAGATTATGGAGATTTGCAGTATGTCAAGTATGGTGACAATATTCCACTTTTAGATATCGAAACATACGCGAATGTGTTCCAGTATGTTATTTGTCCTGATAAGAGGGCTTATAAGGTCGATGTTAATTTTGATTTCTATAGTCCTAGAGATGGAAGAATTAAGCATGCTAGTATAGCTCACCTGACATTAAAGGAGCATCCTTATCTGAATTGCTCATACTACTACGGAGGAATGGATGAGAATCTTGTTGACAGATGTCTTGATTATGATAACGATTATATAACCGGACCAACAAGCATTACTGAAGAGGTCCCAAATAAGATTTATATCTCAGAAGTGGATTCTCCATTTGTGTTTCCGCTTGATTCAAGACATACATTCCAATCTGAGATCATCGGAGTTGCCATCGCATCCGTGGCTCTGTCTCAGGGTCAGTTCGGTCAGTATCCATTATATGTATTTACGAAAGATGGTATTTGGGTGATGGAGACTGCTTCAGACGGAAGGTTCCTGTCTTCTAAACCTCTGTCACGTGAGGTGTGTTCGAATGTCGATGCAATCACATCCATTGATCAGGCGATTGTGTTTGTGACATCCAAGGGAGTCATGCTGCTGCAAGGCTCGCAGGTCACTGAGCTTTCTCCATACATGAACGGAAGGCACTACACGATAGAGCCGACTGCGAAGATGATCATTGAAAGTCAAGAGTTCTTCAGCGGATACGCTGATACCCTGTCTGATTCGTCTGCTTTCATGGCTTTTGTGCAGAAGGCATCTGTGGCATATGATTATCCGGGAAAGAGACTGATTTTCATCAACCCTACTGAGGATTATCAGTACGTCTATAAACTCGATACGCAGACATGGCATAAGCTGCACCATCCCGACTTCAAGCTGGATCAGGTTCTGAACAGCTATCCTGAATGCTACGTGGTGGCATCAACCGAAAATGGTAGCAGGGTAATAGATTTGTCTACGCATCTGGATGTATCAGCAGAGCAGAGGACCGAGAAGGTCATCCTTGCCACTCGTCCTTTCGACCTTGCCGAGCCTGACGTATTCAAGACCATCAGAGATGTCCGCGTTAGAGGTCAGTTCCCTAAGGGAGCAGTCAAGTTCATTCTTCTTGGCTCCAATGACGGAATCAACTTCAGTGTCATCAATACGCTCAGAGGAAAGTCATGGAAACTCTTCCGAATGATTATCCTTGCCGACCTTGATGCAACTGACAGGATCAGCTGGATTGATGTCGGATACGAGACAAGATTCACCAACAAGCTTAGATAGAAGAAGGGTTGTGCAAAAATGCACAACCCTTTATTTCTTTACAGTAGTCAGCTCCTTCATCTTCGCAAGCCAGTCCGGCTTTGCTCCACCTTCGGTGATGTCCACAGAAGACATCTTCGGGAGTCTGAACTCCATCAGTTTCAGATAGACCCTCCAGAAATCGTTCGGGTCTTCAATCTCATTGAGCATCTTCTTTGCTCTTTCAAAATTCTCATCGAGCAGGCATTGCACCATCTCTCCATTCAGGACGGTGGCCTTATTCTGAGTGCCCGGCTTCCTGCCGCCTAATCGTCCTTTTCCATCATTCTTCGGTCTTGCCATAATTGTTTGTGTTTAGTTCCGTGGTCCGAAAGGCTGAAGCGGACGCTTGACGAATGAGGTTCTGAGCATGTAGACAATCTCATTCTCCAGATCTTCAAGCTCAGTAGCACTCACGTTGCCTTTCATATTCTGTGTCGCATACCAGTCGTAGAGCGCACCCTGCACAATATAGTTATGTATCTTCTTCGCTAGGCTCTGAAGCCTCTGCTTGTCGAATGTGTCCGGCACCAGAAGATTGTATACGAAGGTCGGAACATTCACCTCGAGGAGATTGTTAGCCGACAAGTCTTCGTCTTCGCGCACAAGGCAGAAGGTTAGCCTCATCCTGATGTTGGCATCCCTCTTCTCCATATGCTCATGCAGCATGTGTTTGTCCAGATTCTCTTCAGAGTCCGATGACAATGCGTTCTTCATCTGCTCGGATTCAGCAGACAGAACACCATCCACGCGCTTGAATGTCTGGGCATCGATGCTGGCGAGGACGGCTTTCTTGTATATGGTTATTGTTGCTGGCTTACTCATACTATTGTCGGATATACTGGTGGCAACTTTTCATACAGAAGCTTGGCAATCGTATTGACATCTGCTAGAGCAGCAGCATCATACTTGGAAGCTAGCTCCGTCTGGTTCTTTGATGTGAAGTATTTGTTCAAGAAGAGATTGACAGTAAGGCTTCGGAACGAGGTCTTCAACGACTCTCCCTTTCCGGCTGCTCTTCTCGGTGACATCTCCAAGTCAAAGTAGAATGATGTCTCCTCCTCTTCAGTATCGTCTGCAATGGTAGCCACGTGGCGCACCAGACGATTACAGAGGGCTCTCACAGACACAAGAACCTCCGACATCAATCTCTTCTTCTTGGCTTCATCCCGGCTGACCATTCGGATTGCATCATACAGAGATACACCATCGTCAGAATAGGCCTGTGCGCCTTCACGCGACACATCCTCCGCTGCAATAGCTATGATCTTATCGTATTCAATCTTAAACTCCATGATATAGTGTTTTAAGCAAATATAAAGTCACCCTAGTGTCGGTGGACTTTATGTTTACCTTTGCGGCATCCATCACACAACAGATGCTTAATGCTCGGATAGAAGTCTCGCGCCATGTCTCCGACCATATAGGCAACCTCTTCTCCGGCTGGATCAACTCCTACAATCTGAGCAATCTGTCCGGCCAGATGGCAGAACTCATGTGTGGTCGAGTTGTAGAACTCAGCTGCACTCGAGGTCTTGGCCACAACCATGATGCTGGTATGGCTATCCTCACCGCTGAAGCAGATACCTTCATTCAGATTGCCACTTATGAGACTGATATAAGACAGGCGCATCTCCTCTTCATTCGCTCCGGCATACGCCAACTCAGCCATGATCTCGTTCACCCAATAACCAGTGACCGCAAAATAAGCCTTGATAGTCCAGTCGTAGTGAGGGAGATATGCGACCTGCCGTATCATAATAAGTCCTCCCAATAGATAGGGATGCCGTTACCATCCATGCTGATTATCCACTTCCTGAAGAGATTGTCAGGATTGGAGTCTACGTCTTCAGCCGCTTCCTTGACGAACATGCAGATTGCCCTCTCGTCCGGAAGAGACTTAGGGTAGTCAGCAGTAGCCATGTTGAACAGATACACATGATTGTAGTTCAGCTCACCATTCAGCATGATGCCGTTCTTCTTGAAGCACTCTGCAACCTTCTCCTTGCTCCACGGAGTGATGGGAACCATCCGGGTAACACCCAGGGCACCATCTGCCTTCTTCATAAGACTCACAGCGTACTCGCATGCCTTCTTGGAGAAGTTGAATCCGTAGTTACGCAGATACGCCTTCATTGCCGGAGGAGTAAGCTCGTAGTCGTACAAATCCAATGGAGTTCTTGTCTTTTCCATAATGAACAAATTAAAGGGGCAGGGTATTCTATATGCCCTACCCCAAGAGTTTTACATCATACGTGGGTCAGGGCCCATCTGTCCGTGCTGCTCGAAGTATGGAGGCATCTGTTCTCCGCGTGAGTAGAAATCTCCTCCACCCATCTGCTGCGATGCACCTATCTGGTGACCTAAGTCCGCACCTCTCTGACCATAGCCTCCGCGGTTTCCGTAGCCTCCTCTCTGACCGTATCCGCCACGACTGCCGTAGCCTCCTCCGCCTCGATTACCATAGCCACCACCGCGCTGACCGAATGAACCGCCTTGCATCTCCTGCATCAGCTGTTCGCCTTTCTGGATAATCTCCTTGAGATCTTCCATAAAGTCCATCAATAGTTCCTGGTTCATAATTTCCTAGTTTAAATAGTTCTTGATCTGTTTCAAGTCAGAGGAAGTGATCTTCACTCCTCCGAGATCGCCTGCGATAAGCTCACAGAACACATTGTTCGGAAAACGGATGTCTATTGCCCCTCGGCCTACGACAGCTTCAAATGGACCAAGGCCATAACTCTTCGGATTCATCTCGTCCAGCATACGACAGAAGGTCTCTATCATGGTGTCGCTGTTGATGTTGCCCTCCTTGTCTCCAAGGAGAAGGAACAGAGCATCCACACCCTCGTCCACCTTCTCTGAGTATCTGTTCAGACAATTGCCAATCGCGTTCTTCAGTATTGCTCGTGAAGCCACTCTGTTGGGAAGAAGGCCGTCAACCTTCTCTCCAGCCCAGGAAACAATAGCATCCTTAATCTTTCCCTTGAACAAGCTGATGTCATTTGTTACCATATCTACTGCTCTCCTTTCGTTTTAAGAAATTCGTCATAAGTCATGTTTGAATACTTCTCTGTGTATTCCTTGAACAAGGCAAGCTGCTTGTCCACCTTGGCTGAAGCTGACTTCCTGATGACCTTTACCGTTGCCAAGTGCTGCTCCAGGATGGCCTTGCCTTCCTTGGTCTGCTCCACTATAGGACGGATGGCTTGCAACTGCATAGCACCGACATAGGTCATGAGCTCCTTAAGGCTTGCCTGATAGTCTGGATTCTTCTGCATTTCAGCGAACTCAGCCTCAGACATGTTGCCTGTGATAGTGTCAACCTCATCCCAGATGGGAGTCTGGCTTACCTGAGCTGGGGATACTGTCTCCTGAGAGTACATCTGCATCGCTTGTTTCTTATGCTCTTCAAGCATTCTCTGCTTGGCTTCCAACTCACGAAGGTGAGCCGCATAGTCAGGAGTACCCAACAATGGGTCAACTCCACCTATGTTGATATTGAATTTATCTGACATCATCTTGTTCGTTTATGAGATTATCGCATGAGAAAATTACTCACCAGCCGCTGCTCCGGCTCCGCCACCAGCTAACGCTGCAGCCATTCGGTTGCAACAAGTCTGGCTGTAGACTCCTGTCACTTCAGGTGTGAGCGGAAGGACATTGACTCCCTCAATCATTCTGCAGGTTCTACGGTCTACGTAGTTCTTCAACCACGATGCAGTCTTCTCTAACTCACACATGATTAGTTTGTCCTGATAAGGACGAACTGCCGAGTTCACAGCCACCTGCTGAGCAAGGCAAGAAATCCTTCCATTGGTCTCATCGTCCTTATCTCTTGTATACTTGTACAAGCTGAACAACTCATCGTTGATGCGATTGTTCACGCGGTCGATATTGTCGCGGTTGTCCTTATAAAGACCGAACTTCTCCGCAACATCAATCTCACGCGCCTGAGTAGCACTCTGCTGACCTACGATGTAGAGGTCGTACATTCCTCTGGTAAGAGCAACGACATCCTCACACTCCTTAGCATAAGCAGTGAATGGAGAGCAGCCGCAGTTGCTGTAGCCACCATAACCACCGTTGTTGATGGTCACAGGAGAGCCACCGCCACCACCTGCTGCGCCTAAGATAGCACCTATACCGCCCTTGCTCAGGAGCGCAGCTCCACCGAGGACAGTACCTACAATTCCGAGTGCAAGACCAGCATCTGCTCTGCCTCGCACGTTGCCTCCGCGATGATAGTTATCATCGTAGATGACTTCCTTCTCTTTAAGATAGGGTTCCATATAACAAAAATTTAGCGTGCCAGCTCCATTGCTAACACGCTACAAAGTTCCGTTATGTACACCCCCTTCTGAAGGAGATAAGTCCTATGTAAGTCCGACCTTCGTCTTCACATTCTCGTAGTTCAGTCTCATGATTTTCCGGGAATCGCACCGCTCCTTGAATCCTATCAGGAATCGATTCACACTCCTCTGGCAGATGCCAGTGAATCTGCTTATCTGGATAGGGTAGAGCCCTCGCTCATTCATCACCTTGATGAGTATGCTACGTGCATCTACCGACTCTTCTTCCTTGCCGTTGGAAAGGATCTGCTCGCTGTCTAGTCCTGTCTCATCCACGACCGCACTTAGCGTCTCTTGGAAAATCTGCATCTTATACATAAGCCTACTATTTACTAAGCAAGCCCTTAGTAAAATCGTGCCAATCCTATCTGCGGAAGAGACTATATTTCATTCCCACTTTCCAATATGGATGAGGCTCCAGAATGGTCATATCTACCATCCTCAGATCAACTCCCATCTCGGCATTGAAGGCAATCCGTTTATAGCCGATTTCAGCCCCTATATTTGGCGAGATGTACTTCGTATCCATTCTGCTGTAATCGAGCCCTACGTCAATTGATACGCGCCAAGGAGAAGGCTCTAATGTGACTGTTTCCGTTTTGGAAATAGTCGTGGTCTTAGGATAGACTTCTATCCTATCAAGGCTTGGCTTGTAACCGCTCACCACCGCCAGATAATCTTCACCCTTGTATGTCTTCGACTCCATCGGCAACGCTATGTAGATGGTGTCATTTATTATCGTAGTGTCGCGCACAGCAACATACAACGAATCGTAGTAGGTTCGCTCTACAAGGATTGGCCTCTCTATGATATGAGTATCCCTTACAACAAGAGTATCCGTGACCACCTTCGTGACCTCACGGAACTGAGACCTTCCCCTGAAATATCCTATCAGGAAGAATCCTAAAGATAATAATGCGAGTATAAGAATAACTATTGCTTTCCTTTTCATATTTTTCTGCTCGTAAAAAGGGAGGCGAACTTCACAGCTGGCCTCCCCAAACCACAATAATCAATAACCTAAAACTAACCAAACTTACTCCATAAAGAAGTAAACTTTATCTGAAACCTCATACTGAGGCAGAACGTCAAAATGTAGCCAAGTAACCTTGTCTTCTATTCGTATGTTACAAGGAAGAAGATTTGCATTCGCCTTGATCCTTTCCCTTGCCTGCTGAGCCGTCAGACCTTTGCAAGTAAAGTCTCCGGCCTTGCCGAGGATGTGGCTCGACAGATAGTTCCTGGACTTCTCCTTCACCAACTCACACATATTGCATCGAAGCCCTCTCTGGTGCGCTGCATCGTGATTGCAAATCATTGGCACCTGAAGGATATCCCTTCGGATTATAAGCAAAGCATGCAGATAGTCCGTGTCCAGAAACTGCCAAGATCTCTCACCCCATCTTGCGTAGGTATGGTCGCAGACAAGCTCTTCCACTGAGAAGAACTTACTGCACTCCTTTATCAATCTCTCTCTATCCATTCTTTGCCCTTTTTCTGATTTCTCCGTCCGACTTGATTGCCTTGATTATCTTCTCAGCCGTCTCGTTGTCTGTGCAGTTCACGATGGTCTCAATCGCATCCACCACCTTGGCTGCAGATGATTTCTTTTTCTGGAAGTTCTCCAATACGCTCTTTCCCTCTATGACAAGGATACCAAGCGTACAGATGATAGCGCAGTAGGGGATAGCATACCAGGGGAATGTCAATCCTAGAACATCAATGAGCACTCCGAAGATGATTACTCTGAGGTAGTCAAGTATCTTAGCCACCGTCCTACGCAGAGCCTTGCTTCTTATCTTCTCTTTATTAGTACGAGCCGCATCGACTCCAGTCCATAAGTCAATGAAGCATGCTACGATCACTAGAACGCAGCAGATAAAAATGACAGTTATTCCGTGTCCAATATCCTGTGTTAAGTTCAAATGTAAATTCATGACTATTCGTTGATTGTTATCTCTTTCCACCCCTCGACAGTGACCGTAAATGTGATTGGCACAGAATCACTCTCAGCAGTGGTGTCTACCTTTACCCTCCTCGGTGTATATACCTCCTCCTGCTCCTCGTCAATCATTAATACCTCGGATTTAGAACATCCCAAGATTCCAATGACGAGAGAGGAGAGAAGGAGAATAGTGATGATGATGTCTTCGGATTTCATTATTCCAAATGAGTGTTATTTAAATCCCAAAACTCTTCTTTTGTAATACGCTCCCATGATTTATATACCAATGGAGTTGCACCTTGCATTTGCATAAACTCAAGAAAGCTGCTAAAATTGTCAAAAGAAAAGTCTGCGCCCATAGAAGGAGATTTAATCACTCCTGCAAACAACATGTTTGGGTCTACGGCAATCGCTCTTGTTTCCGTCATGTAAAAATCTCCCATCAAAAGGAAAGTAGGGTATGGGGCAATACACGCAGCATACATATCCGCCGCCACAGAGCTTGTATGTTTGAAATATAAAGCACCTGCTAAATCAATAGTAGGAGGTTTTAGGCCTACTGGCACCTTGTAGTATTCAAGAGTATCCTTATAGTCGACACTCGAAGCACCCCCTCCCTGCACATTAGCATTGATGGTAACCTTTCCCAAGCCAGTGTAGCCTGAGTCAGCAGTAACCTCGGTCACTCCGTTCTCAGTGATGTCCACACTCTTGTCCTGATTCTTTATTGATACTCCCGAAGAGGCAGCCTTGGCCTCTCCGAGAACGTTTAATCTGATTGTGTTCATGTTATTGTACATTTGTAATTACACATAGCGAAGGGTTCTCGCTGCACACTATTCTGTAGGTCTTGGGGATGTTAACCGCAACATCATAGTCCACGACTGGGGTCTTGAACTCAGTCACGAGATTCCAATTCTCTCCGCTAGTTTTATTGAACAGCTCGACTCTCTTTCCTCCCTCAATGTGTATATTGAAATGGGAGGAAGCAGAGTAGTCAGCTATGTAGGTCGAGCCTACTTTTGTGAAGGTCAGTTCCATTATGCGTAGGTTGCAGGATTATAGAATTCTTCTTCGGTGAGGTACTTTAATTTTGAGCCAAATTGCGCCTCTATGGTTGGCCCCACCAACATTTTCGTTCCCTGCATATATACATAGGTATCCCAAGGGATTGATATGGCAAAACGCTTATTTGTGTCAATCGGCATAAGCATTTCAAACGGGAGAGTGATAGCCACAAACGTATTATCTTCGGTCAGGCCCGCAACGCAGTATGCGAACATCGCAACTTGTGCCGCGTCTAATTCGTCCATAGCTCGTATATCTATGTATTTCATATTGATTCCTCCGCTTGGCTGACTAGGTGCATCCCCACTAGTGCCACTCTGCGGCACATTAACATTGACCTTGACTCCAGAGAGGTATCCGAAGCCATTGTCAGGAGCGATTTCAGTCACTCCATTGGCGGTAATCTCCACCTCCTTGCTCTGAGACTTAATCTCGGTTACCTCGCCATTGGTGGCTATCTCCGCGTAGGTAGGCTCAGTGGCGCATATGACCTTGATAAACTTGGGATATACTATTGACGCAAAGTCGAAATCCGCTACGCGATCCTGACTCCTTTCCGATGGGAATTCAGTCACCTCTGCGTATGATCCACCTGCCGTCTTCTGGCCAATGCGCATGTCACTCAAACGCACACCCTCAATATGAAGATTGAAATCTGATGTAACCTCGAACTCAGATACGAAGGTTCCACCCTTGTTGGTAAATTGTAAATTCATATGATTTCTGTTTAATTTCAATTGGTTTTACACATTAACTCTCGAGATACTCCAGAGCCTTCTTGTGATATATCTCTGCATTGTCATGCTCTCTTATGGAGTGAAGGACAGATGCCACAAGGAGATTAAGAATCACGTACTCCATGCGTGGAGCTATGCTTACATAGCCATCCATCAGTTCCGGGTAACGCAGATACTCTATCTCAAAGGACAAGTTATCCTTGGTCAGTTCGGTAGTGTAGTATCTCATTCGAGGCATGTGGTCACCGTGCCATTGCTTCAGAAGAACCAATCTTGGATCATCGTATGTTCCTCTAATGTATTTGTCGAGCTGTTTGCGACCTTCCGCGCTGTTCTCAGCAGCCATATCAGATACTATGATATCCGAGTCCGCACACTTCACAGACAGAATCTTTGCCGTAGGAGTGAGCATCGAGATGGTAACGACCTTATCCTCTAATTCAAGTTTATAGTCCTTGCCTTCGGCAGCAGCCTCGCCCTCCAACAAAAGCACAGGAGCCAGGGAGTAAGCCTTAACTGCCGCTTCCACCATAGCACCCTCGACAAGTCGGTGCAGATCGACAGCATCAGGCTCCACAAGGTGTCCGATTTCCTCTGCACTCATCAGCTCGTCTATGGCTCTACGAACATACGCTACGGCCGCTTTAACAGTCAACTGATACATCTTTATTACTCTGCTTTAAGGTTAGGGAATGAGAGTCCAAGACCCTTGGCAATCTTAAGAGCACCCTCTACTGTACCATCGAAGTCAGCAGCCGGAGCACCCTCGGCAGTAAGGACGGTAGCCGCATCCGCAAGAGTAGTCACCTCTGGCATCTCTCTGAGAGCGTCAGCCTTCTTTGCAGTCTTAACCGCAGCCTTGCCCTTTGCCGGAGCTACAGGAGCAACAGGAGCAGCCTGAGCAACAACTGGTGCCTCCACCTCGAATGTCTTCTCGAGGAAGATGCTTCTGTTGAACTTAGGACTCGCCTCGATAATCGCCTGGACGATTGGATTGTCTGTCGAGTATCTTGCTGGTACACGATTTCTTGGATCAAGATTACCCTTTGAGAATGTCACCTTGATCTTTGTCTTACCAGAGGTAGTTGAGAAGATCTCATGCACCTCGGTCTTTCCCTCAATTTTATATACTTTCTTCATTGTAACGATGTTTATAAAGTTAAAAAAGGGAGGCTTTCACCTCCCTTGACTTTTGAGGAGGCTTAGGCCTCGATTACACCTTCATACTCTTCCCAAGCTGCTCCGTTCCAAGTAACGAGTGTACCTGCTGCGAAGCCCTTGGCTGCTGCTGTAAGGTATACAACCTCACCAAGTGTACCTGACTCTGCGAGTGTGTCAGATGACTTAGCGTTCACGTTGATACCGAGAGCGGTTACAAGGTTACCCTTGCTTGCTGGACCAAAGAGGATTGAGTTGTAACCCTTAAGACCAACGCAGTCGATTGTCTGGATGATTCTGCGCTCTGCCTCACGGTTCTCACCATTTGTCTTAAGATCCTGCTTAGTCTCCTTCTCCATCTTCTTAACGTAGTGAACTGCATTGTCCATATCGAGAACTACGATGAAATCCTCATAGCCGATGTCGTTAAGAGTTGGGTCGTGGATGAAGTCGATTGTACCGAATGCGTCATGCCACTTGTAGAGGTCAACGCCAATCTCATCGATGCGCTCGTAAGAAACAGCCTTCTGCATATCCACGTTATTGAGGAAGAGCATCTGGAGCTTCTGAACAGCGTTCTTACCGCAAAGAGCAACAGAGTTAGTGTTGGCTGCATTGTCAGTGTGCTGCATCTGTGAGAGAGCGATGAGGTCGTTCCATGTGATGTTCTCACCTGCGTAAGTGTATGACATATTGAGCTGACGGAGGATACCTTTCTCGAAGTATACTGGCTCCTGGCCAATCTTCGCGTCAGACACCTTGATGTTTGTCATGAACTTACGACCGAGCCAGTGCGAGCGAGCACATTTTCTCTTGTGGTTGTAGATACCGTTACCAACTACGTCCTTAGTGATGAACTTCACTTTGCGAGCCTGCTCAATCCACTCGTCAGTCATAACGATGTTAGAAATCTTCTTCTGGAGGAAGAGAGTATCCTTAACTGGCAAGTAAGTCTCTGGGTCAACAATCATCTGTGACTCTGAACAAGCATTACCGCAGATAGTGAGCTTAGTGTCTGCAGGAACTACGAGACCAGATACAGGAGGGTTGATTACCTGACACTTGATGTTAGACTCGTCAGCCTTCACAACGAAGAGAAGGAGACCGCCTTCCTCAGTAGTACCATCGTCCTCGTAACCCTTAACGTCACGGAGATAGATTGTGTCGTACTCGTGGATGTTCTCAGCACCGTCAATATCATCATAACCGAAAGATACAGTCACATTCTTCTTGTCAAATGTACCAGCAACTGTACCAGCCTTAGTCACTACAGCCTCGAGCTGAGTAGCACCTGATCTGAAGTGTGACTGCTCGTAGCTTGTAACAGATGACTGCTGCATTCTGTTAGTGATGAACCACTCGAGTGGGAAGCGGAACGGACGGAAGTTTGCCACGATCTGGTCAATCTCCTCGACCTCGAGACCCTGCTGACGAGCCTCGCCTGCTGTTGCACCCTGACCCTGATACTGAGTCTCGAGACCCTTGGTATCAGCAGTACCACCTACTGGCTCCTGTGAGAATCCGCCCTCTGCGCCCACAGGAGTCACCTCTGCCATTGCAAAAGAGCTATCAGCTCCTAGAGCCGTAGCGAACGCAACAAGGAGCAATGACAGCAACCCCATTTTGTGCGTCTTGACGAAATTGAAAATCTTCATCTTTTTGTGTGTTTAGAATGAATGTTAATACTTTCTTTTTCCATAGCCTCTGTTGACCTCTTCAGCGATTCCCTCGAAGAATGAGTCAACCTTCTTACGTGGCTTGGTCTCTGCGACTCCTGCGCCCTGACCGCCAACGGTAGGAGGCATGTCTGCTGGCTTAGCCACCTTCTTCAGCTTCTCCTCGATACGCTCGTTACGTCCGTCACGCTCACCTTCCTTGCGAGCCTTCTCGACATCGTTTGCGTAGTTCATGGCATTGTAAGCCATCTCATAGGACTCTCTTGTGTAGATTCCCTCGATAGCATCCAAGCCGATCTGGTTAACCTTCTCGAAGAGTGCTGTTGCCTGCTCGTCTGTGAGATTCTTCTCAGAAGCAAATGCTACAAGGTCGTTGATTGACTTCTCATAGTTGTCCATCCTTGTCTGCATTGTCGACTCCTCAGAAGCCTTCTTCTCCAGCCACTTGTTGTTGCTCTCCACGATCTTAGCTCTTCCTTCCTCGCTCTGAAGCGCATCAAGAAGATCCGGGCCGTAGATGTCAAGCAGGTAGTCAATTGGATTGCCCTCTCCTGAAGCAAGAGCGAGCATGAACTTAGAAGAACGTGGGTCACGGTTGAACAGATCAACCATCTTCTGTGACTGAGCTCTGCCTTCCTCAAACTCTCCCAGGCGAGCATCGTAGCCTTCAAGTTCTGCAAGGACATCAGCAACTAAAGCATCTTCAGCATTTTCGCTACTGTAATCCTTATCTGGATACTTCGATACGTATCTGTCACGAAGCTTATCCATTGGTCTTGTAACTTCTTTTGTTTCAGCCATTTGCGTTTTTAATTTAAAGTTCTTATTGCAACTTACACTAACAAAATTATTGACAAAGAATAGTGGGTGGACTTTATGTTTACACACTCACAAAACTCTGCATAAATTTGATATACAAGTTTTTGATTTTATGAGAGATATGATGTTGAGAAAGCGAAGGGATCTGGAGTTATTCCGCGCTTATCAGAAAGCACTTCAGGAGAACAACTTCTCCGATCAGCGTGAAGCCGTTGATTATGTGCGAAAACACGAAGCACCGCGATGGTTCGTTTCAAAGGAGTTCTGCGCTACAGTCATCAGCAACTGGCTCCGAGGAAAGGAAGGCTACAAGATGAGGAACAACAAGAAGAGAAAGTTCCGAGCCTTGTTCGACCTCTATCTCAAACTCAGACAAGAGTTCCCCTACAGCGCACTCAATCATCTGGAGCTCTGCGCTACTATCGTAGAAATGCCTGCACCGGAATGGTTCATCGACCATCAGCTTGCCTCTCGAATCATCACAGAACAAATCAACATCAGAAACGAACAGATAGCAAGCAAGTATGGAAGGCAATAACATCAAAATAACTATAGTAGGAATCCTGGTGACCATGCAGCTGCTTTTCGGTTGCCCGGCTTTCCTTCACCAGAACAATGGGTGCATATCGCTTGTACACCATTTCTTTCACGCGAACATCTTTCACCTTGCAGTGAATTGTCTCTCGTTATGGACACTCTTCCGCAAGGATATCAGATACAGCATCACTCCGTTAGTGTATGCTTATCTCATCGCCACAGCATCGTGGTTCTGCACGTCAGCGGATGTGGTGGGATTCTCCAACATCATCTTTGCCCTCATCGGACTAAGGACACCATCACTCCGTCACGCATGGTGGAAGCAGCCTACGGTTATTCTTTTCCTCGCAATAACCGCTCTGATGGCTTTCCTTCCACAAGTGTCAGCCGTGACTCATATCGTTTCATTTGCCTTGGGCTGCATCGTGGCCGGGGCTTATAGGATAGTCAACAATCTCAGTCGTGATTACAGTAGAGCAACATATTGTTAAGGACATCCTTGCTGAGAATGCGAAGAGGATGAAGACACTCCGTGCGGACTTTGACCCAATCACTGGCCAGGATGCACCGGGGGAGAGATTCCTATTGACCATTCCAGACTTTGCCATTCCTGTGCAGTATGCTCCGATAGAGATGAAGAAGATGCCGCTTGTGCAGAGCATCATGCTTGCCGGATCTATCAAGAAGTACCTGAAGACAACCACGGACTTCGATGACTGCAAGGAGAAGCCTACGATAGATGATATCACAAGGATACTCTTTCAGCTGAGATTCGCAGAGGACTTCCCTCTGTGGGCATTCTACGAGATTCGCATCGAGGACAAGAGGACTGGTATGATGGTGCCGTTCAAGCTGAACAATCCTCAGATCATCGTCTTCCTTGAATGCGAGAGACTGAGGAAGGCCGGGCTTCCTATCAATATCATCATATGCAAGGCACGTCAGTGGGGAGGTTCTACCTTCTGTATCTTCTATCAGATGTGGATAGGACTCTACAGAGCAATCAAGCACTCGTTTGCAGTCTGTGCCCAGACCAAGCCAGTAGCAGGTAACATCACCAAGATGCTCATGAGAGCGATGGAGACCTACGATGCATGGAGCCTTGGCCTTCCTACAAATGAGAGGTTGCAGATTGTCCGCGACAACACCTCTGGAGAGTACGTCATCAGAGACACTCACGGCAATCAGGTGACTCGCTCGACAATCCGCATCGGTTCGGTTGAGAACCCGGATGCCCTCCGAGGATACTCTGGAGAGGGAGCGCATTTCTCTGAGGCCGGAGTATGGAAGGACACTCCAGAGAAGAGACCAGCCGACTTGATCCGTTCCATTGCCGGAGGTATCCTTCTTCAGGATAACTCCATGCAGGTCATCGAGTCAACTCCGAAGGGAGCCGGAAACTTCTTCCATTCGGAGTATATGCGAGCCAAGAATGACAAGAGTACATACAAGGCTATCTTCATCGGATGGTGGCAGATTCCGCACGATACCCTGGAGATAGACAACCTCGAGGAATTCGTGGAGTGGCTCGTTTCCCATAAGGACGAGGATTTCCCTAGCGGCAACTGGCTTGACTCCGGCAAATACTACTGGAGGCTATGGGAGATGGGAGCAACTCTGGAGGGAATCAATTGGTATCGCCACACTCGAAAGGGAGTGGATGACTTTGCTGATATGGCATCCGAGGCTCCGTCAGACGATATCGAAGCATTCCAGTATTCAGGTACCAAGGTATTCAGCATCGAGAACATTGACGAGCTTAAGAAAGGCTGTTGCCCTCCGAAATGGAAAGGTGAGCTGTATGGAAAAGGAATCAAGGGAGAAGAGGCTCTTCAGGATATTGCCTTTGATAACATCACCAACGGAAGGCTATGGGTATGGGCTAAGCCGGACTTGACATCAAAGGTGCTTCACAGATACCTTGTGGCTGTCGATGTCGGAGGTAGAAGCAAGAAGGCCGACTGGTCTGTCATCAGAGTCTTTGACAGATTCCCTATGATCTTCGGAGGCAAGCCTACCTTGGTAGCTGAGCAGAGATACCACACAGACCACGACTTGCTGGCATATGATGCTGCACGTATAGCCAAGTGGTACGACAATGCTCTTCTTGTCATCGAGTCCAATACGCTTGAAACGAGAGACCAGGAGAGGGATGTGGACGGAAATATGACCGAATACATCCTCGACACCATTGCTGGCATCTACGATAATCTTTATGCTCGTAAGGCAAGTGCCGAGCAGATTAAGGCCGGAATTGCTACACGATGGGGATTCCATACGAATACATCTACCAAGCCTCAGATCATCGCTCACCTCATCGGATGTCTGCGTGACCAGCTCTGGGTAGAGAGAAGCGAATACTGCTGCACCGAGCTTGCTCTGTATCAGAAGAACGAGAAAGGTCAGTTCAGTGCTCCTCCGGGAGAAGGAATGCATGATGACGTGCTGATGTGTACGGCCATCGCTCTGTGGATATGCTACTGCGATATGGAGCTTCCTGTAATCGTGAAGAAGAAACCTACAAGAAAGAAGTCATACGACTCTAATTCTGCATCACATATTTAAACTATTGTATTATGAAGAAGTTTTTCAGAAAATTGGCTGGTTACATCGTAACCATTTATGCGAACCGCATTTACCGCAAGGCAGTTAAAGAAGCGGATAAGTATCACGAGGTACACAAGGAGAGATTCTATGTGGCGTCCAGTATCTCGGATGTGAGAGAACTCGTCATCTACAACCGACACAAGTTCCGTCAGATCAAGAACAAACTCTTCATCCCTAAGTTCTACATCAGCAATCTGATGGAAGGCGCATGGTATTACACAGCGGATAGGGCAGAGAAGAATGGTCTCAGTCCGGCAGAGAAGGAGGCAAGACGATTGGCATTTGTTCGCCACGTGCTACATAGAGCGAAACTTATTTGATTTTTACTATATTTGCAATGCAATAACGCTATTTTGAAAGGGGTTGAAGCCGCGAGGTTCAGCCCTTTTCTTGTGAAAAAAGGGTCGCATCACTGCGGCCCTTCTCCGATTTAAAACAACTAATATAGATTTTATGAGAACATTATAATGCCATTTCTGGCGTAGGTGATGTCATCATTGCCTGTGCCTGAGAGAAGCCCGGACCTACCTGCTGACCTTCTGCCTCCTGTGCCATCGCATCGAGTCTCTGAAGGATCTCGTCTGCTCCAGGGATGTCACCGAACTCGAATACGAATCGTGGTGGGATGAATCCAGCCTGGGCGAACTGCATGAGGATGTCAGTCTTGAATGCGCGGAAGGTAGGAGTAGCTGTACTCTGAACCACCGATAGGTCGTATTCAAGGTTTCCGGCAAGACGGAAGTTGATCTCGGATGTGTTCACAAGCTGAGATATCTGACCAGCAATCTGCTCATATCTCTTGGCATCGTAGAACTGCTGAATATTGACCAGCTTCAGTTTCGCCACGTTCCTTACGAACACTCCGAATCTCATCATCAAGGATGCGAGAGGAGTTGCGGAGTTCTCTGTCTGCTGCGCGTACAGTGCCGCTGCCGTTCCTGATTTCGGTTGCTCACCTCGGATCGCAGCTGAGACTGATGTGCCGGACTCCATCAACTCCTTCATCATCCTGACTATCTCTGCGAGATTGATTGTTCCTGTATGTCCATAGAACGTCTCCGGCTTGTGACCATCTTTCCTTGGCTCATAGAACACGATGCCATCGATTGAGGTAAGCTGCTCTGCAAATTCCTCCAATGTCATGTCATCAGGAACCGCACCCTTCGGTACGTATGTCACACCCTTCAGCCCGGCTCTCTGCATCCAGTCGTAGAGAGTGAGCATTCGGTTGATGTATCTGTTCTGGTCGATTGCATCTGAGATGTATGATACAATCTTTCCGTCCGTCATTGGAAGGATGATAGTTGTGTATGGGCATCTTCTGTTTTCGTATGGAGATTCGCCTTCCCAGAGGATGTATCCCTGCGGAGTAAGGAAACGACCATACCAATATGTATCTACGAAGAAATTCTCCTTGTAGTGGATGAGAGGGATCTCATCTTCGCCCCATCCCTGCTCAGCAGCAAGAGCCTTTCTTCTCCTGTTCTCCTGCTCGATATGCTTGATTGACTCTGTATCATCCGCATTGATGATGTAGAGCTCTCCTGTGTTCTCGTCATGGACTCTGTATCGGTCTCTGCTCTCCTTGCGCCACACCTCATATACTCGGCAAAGGCTTCTGTCTTTAGGAGCATAGAAGACCATCTCTTCGACATTGTGTTTGTCGTTGATATCCTCCATAGGAGTAGCATACAGAGGAGATGATGCTTCTCCGTACCACTCCACGAACTTCTCGATATCCTCAGGAGACTGAGCGAACTTCTCGCAGAATCTTCCGAAGGTGATGTCGTGAATCTCACCGATGAGCTCCATGTCATAGTAACGTGGATCCTTCATTGTGGAGTCGAAGAACATATAGTTAGGATGACAGATATCCGTCCACGAGTCAAGCTCTCCGTTACGATATTCGTATGCTTCACGGACAGTAGCCCATCCACCGATGAGCACCTCCTTGATTGCGGAGTCAATGATGATAGGCATGTCGTTCATCTGCCAGTTAGCCTGAAGACAAGTGGTCATGAGCTCACCATACACCTGCTCTTCACGGGCACGTGCCTTACAGATAGGCTCGTTCTGCTGCTTTACGTATCCTCCGGCAATAGTCTCGACAAGTCTCTTGATCTGGTTAGCCTGAAGAGCCACATTACCCACGGATGTGATGTAGTCGCGCTCTCTCATGCTCTTACCCTTGACGGTAATCGTGTCACCCCACTGGTCTCCGTCTACCCATCGCATTGCACGTGCTCTGCGCTCACGGAAGTCCTCGAGGTTATTCCAGAGAGCATAGCACTGCTCCAGGAGCTGCTTGTCCTGCTCTCCTTGCCCAAGGTAATACTTGCGGTAGTTCACACTATCGCTGTGCCTTGGTTTCTTATTTCTCTTCCTAATTAAATCCATAACAAAAATAGAGTCACCCTTTTCTGCAAAAGTGGCAACTCTATTAAGTCAGTGGACTTTATGTTTACATCTCTTTGACAACCTCGCACACCGGGCATCCGTTAGCCTCGTGACCTATGCACTTGTACTCCTTGCCGTTCTCCATCTTGAAGACATCACCGACTACAAGTTCCGGGAATTCCCAAGCATGCTCAGCCAAGCCGAGCAACTCCAGCCTTTTTACCAGATTGGTACGATAGACGCACATGCCGGAATACTGAAGGCGCATTGCCGTCAGCATCTCAGGATCGAGAGCATTTCTCTGTTTAGATGTTTCTGGAGCATCAAGAAAATACTCCAGCTTCATTGTCCTTTCATTGAGTTCCTTGAACTCTTCAATCATTCGTTTCTGATATTCTTTCATAATTTCGTTATATTGAATAGAGGGAGTTTCCAATAAATTCCCCCTAATTCCCTCTATTAATTACCACTCATCCGCGTCTCTTACTGGAGACCCTTCGTGATCATTACCTAAATTCACTCGTTCCATAACTTACCGACTTAGGCTACGAGGATGGTTTCCCACCCTCTTAATATAGTTATTTCACAACTCCGACCTCTTCTGAATATGCCTTTAAAATTCTAACAAGATAATTTATGAATCCCTCTGTCGCACAAGTCGCAACAAGTTCTGTGTTTGTCTGTCTGTTTGCAACTCCATACTGCTTATTCTTGTAAAGAATGCCATAATTACTTTCATATGTGCTGCCAAAAGACCCCTGCTCTGATGCATATTTGCTTAAACTGCCCGGTAAATCATCAGTTCTTGAGAAACCAAAAATTGTTGTTGGATCTTCATCTGTTGTTGGAAATGTGTCTGAATATCTGTCCTTCCACTTTCTTGTCATTTGTGAGATTACAACACCCCCGACATCAATGGCAAGTTTCTCGGTAGAATGCACATATATCATATTCTTACCATCCCCCTCATCGTCTCCACTGCCAACATTGGTTGCATGATGGTCAATCATGATTTCCGGATTGACCCTTTTCAACATTTCCATGTACACCTTTGTTGCATATTCACTTGCCGGAACTGAACCACCAAAGGTCTGACCACCCACACCCTGATAAACCCAATCGGATGTCGGTGCATTGCGGTTTATATCAACCCCATTCTCATTTGTTCTGTCGCCAACATTAACACCATACAAATTTAAACATGGAATAATATAAATGTCCGCATTCCATCTTAATTCTTCAAGATTCTTATCATCCCTCCAATTGCGACAAACTAACCTCATAGTGTTAACCATGTCCCAAATTGACATATATTCCGGATGTGTTCCCGTAAGAACCAATGCTTTCAGTCTATGAACTACAGAATTAGAGGATGTTGATGCATCCGGTGTTCTAGGAGGCAAAAACTGATACATGTACATTGGAGCATCTTTAATAGCATCCGGCTTTGCAACACCAAGTGATGCCATTATTGCATCACAATCAACCTTTGACACATATTGTGGAAATTCTGATACAAGTTCATCATAAAATGCATTAATTGCTTTCACCCTTTGTCCGGATTCCGGATATGACCACCTTTCAATTGTCGGTGCAGTATAATCACAATCCAATGTGCGACCAAACTCAAATGACCCGGATTTCCACTCTTGAGGATTCATTTCTTTAAAAGACTCTGTGAGTTTTATCACAGAATATGCGTATGCTGCAAGGAATGAACAATATAAAGTTCCATCCTGTCTGATGTCAAGAACATAATCTGTTGCAGAATAAGATTCCGGTGCAATCTCTGCAACAATACCTCCGGATGTCACCATTGCAAACAATCTTCCATTTACCCCACCTGTTCCTGTAATCCTGTATTTCTCTCCTGCCTTGACCGCATACTGCAGAGACTTCCAAGAACCATCCCATACCTTTTCCGCAGATGCAACTGCACCCACAACATATGAGGACATCTTCCAATATCCATTGAGCATTGAAGATGCAAGGTCAGTCTCTGTGGTTGAATAGCCCAAGAATGATATTACTTTTTGACAATCTTCTGTGTTTTTGCTTGTTTCGGTTTCAAGTCTTTCCGTTTCTGCCTCAAGCATTGTTATTTTTGACTTTAGTTCAGACACTCCAAGTAATGACATGGCATTTCCAACTAAAAAATTGGCATAGATAAAACCATCCTTGCTGATTGTAAGAGGCTTCTCATCTACAGACTCATTCTCATTGGCAACTGCCAACACAATGCCATTCTCATCTGTCACACAATACAACATTGCATTGTTGTTTTCTGTAAGAGTGTTTTTCACAATCTTTATCACAGAAAAGTCATTTGTCTTTAAAAATGAACAATACAAAGTTCCGTCTTGCTCAACAGAAAGAAGATAATCTGTTGCAGAATAAGATTCCGGTGCTACCGCTACAAGAACACCTCCGGATGTAAGCAAAGCAAACAATCTTCCATTTACCCCACCTGCTCCTGTAATCCTGTATTTCTCTCCTGCCTTGACCGCATACTGCAAAGATCTCCAAGAACCATCCCATGTCTTTGAGGCGGTTGCTGCTGCCCCTACTACATATGAAGACAATCCCCAATATCCATTGAGCATTGAAGATGCAAGGTCAGTCTCTGTGGTTGTTTCTGTTGTCTTATTTGCACCACCTCCTGTTCCGGTAATCCGATAATTTTCTCCGGCTTTTACAGAAATCTTTGCCCTTTTCCAAGCAGCATCAGAAACCTCTGACACTTGAATTATTCCTCCTGTTGTTCTGTTTGAAATTGCATATCTTCCACTTACTATCTGACTTGCAAAATCTGTGATTTCTACAATCTTTGATTCTAACTTGGTAAGTTCTTCCTTCAGGATCTTACCCTGCTCCGCTGAAAGGACAGCTGCTTCGCCACCCTTGATGAGGTCGTTTACAATCTCTACGCCAGTGCCATCGAATGCGGAATTTCCCTGAGGCCCGCGCTCTCCTTGGATACCCTGAGCACCACGCTCTGATACCTTCTGCCAGTACTCCTCGTTGGTGCCGGGAGCTATTCCTGCCGGAACATCCTTCTTAGATGCCCAGCTCACATGATTATAGAAAACGCAGGTTCTGCTGGCATAGTTCTTTGACGAGTCATAGTCACCCTCAAAGGTCAGGCCTACCTTTCCAAGATTAATTGTCTTTGCCATATGCTTAATTATCTAATGTTAATTGTCCGTCCTCTCCGAGAGTGAACTTAAGGTTCATATCCTCGTTGCCGCTGAGGAATGTAAGATTGAGGTTCATCTCATCATCAATCTCGAAGTCAAGATAAGCCACATCGGTCACCTCACCCTTCGGACCTCTCGAATACCATGGAGTCTTCTGATCATCCACCCACCAATAACCATCCTCACCCACGTAAGGAATGACAGGACTGATGCGATAGATATCCAGGTCAGTAACGAGAGTGATCTCTCCACCCTCATTGATATGAGCCTCGCCCTTGCCGTACTTCTCCTCGCACTCCTTTCCCACAAGGGTGAAAGCCTTGCACAAATCCTTCTTGATGGAACGCTTTCCGTTCGACTGAAGGATTTCAAGAGTCAAGGTATAGTCACCAAGAGTCCTCTGTTGCCTTCCGTAGAAATGCCAAATCACGACATTGCCATCTTGAATCTCAATGTCCGCCTCATAACGGCCACGCTCGCACGTGTAATAGAGATGCACCTCCTTGTCATTCAAGGGTAGTGCAGCTCCATTCCGGTCATTGATGGACCAGAGAATGGTCATATCGTTTCCTATTCTATATCTTGTCATAGCTTATAAATTCAACTATGGGCAAAGTTGACGAAGGAATTAACATTGTGGACTTTATGTTTACAAAGAAAGGGAAGGCTTTCGCCCTCCCTTCTTCTATTGTAACTCTGACATCTGTCTCTTAAGTATGTCGTGGTTCTTTTGTAGCGCACTCAATACTGAGTCTTTCTGAGAACCTCTTTCGGCTCCTTCTATCCCTTCCAGCTGTTCTCTCATTTTCTTGAGAGTCTTCTTAGCTGCTTCTGCTGCCTTGTACTCTGGAAGAGCTTTGAGAGAATCTCTTTTCTTGGCGGCCTCGCGCATCCTGTCGAGGTCTCTATCATCTCTAGCTTTCAGCCTCTCCTTGTTAGCTTCATTAGCAGGTCGCATGACATCCTTGATAATTTTATCAAACATCTTCATGTCCTCGCTAATTTCAACTGTCACCTCAGGCACATTTCCCTTGGCCACATCGTCAAGGAACATCTCTCTCAGAGCATTCTGCTCTTCCTTCAGCAGTTTTTCCTCAGTCTTGTCAACGGCATTGTCAATCCTTTCCTTTACCTCCATAAGGTCAGATTCGTACTGCTTGTAGAGAAGGTAGATTCTCCAGTCTTCCTCCTTCTTGTAGGCATCGGCTCTTTCCGGGTTGTCGGAATTTCTGTACTCGTTCTCGACTCTCTTGGCGTTATCCGCTATGTTCTTGTAGAGGAAGAATGCCTCATTAGTATGCGAGTACATATTGGTCTCGTCTACAGAAAGGATGATCTTATTAACAAAAGGAATCTCCTTCATTTGTACTGGATCTTCGCTAAGAAGGATACCAGGAAGCGCAACCATCATCTTTGCGAAATCATAGATACCACCGCCATAGCCTTCAACGACATGCTCCATGATAGCCGGATTGATGTTGATCCATCCTGTCTGTGACTCATCTCCTCCAGTGACATCGTTAAGGAACTCCGAAAGATCTACATAAAGTTCTCCGGTCTTCGGTGTTGCCTTACGATATGCAGGAATCTCTTTTGCGACAGCTTCAGACCTATTTGGCATATCATCGTAAATCTTGCTTCCGAAAGCATTGGCATTTGCCTTGATTTCAGCAAAAGGGGCAGCAACGTCCGGCACAAGGCTAAGCAGTGGGTCTTCCGCATCAAACGGATTGACAGGCAACCACTGTGCTGCAGAGAGAGCCATCTCCTTGCCTACTGCCAACGCTGACTTATGAGGTGTATTTCCCATCATCTTTCTAACAAGGATATCTGCCCATGCGTAGAATGGTCTCATTTCCTGAGGAATGCTCCACTTGAAATAATAACCATCGGACACCTTGATCAGAATGGTGCTGTGTCTCAGATAATCTGGGAGATCCAGATACTCGTCATCATCGTCACCTGAGAGGAGATACGAAAGCATAGCAAGCGCAATACTTGTTCCCATATAGAGGCCTGTCCATGCCGCTGCCTTACCCTTGCTCTTCTTAGCCAACTTAGCTGACGAAGAAAGAGCCTGAAGAGAAGCATTGATAAAGTAGTAGCACCACTTCATTGGGCCAGGCATTGCAGATAAGATTAGGGCAGCTACGCGCTGTACTTTGTTTAGCTGCTTGCCACTCTTTGTTCTAAGTTTATCAAGTTCATCCTTTGATATAGGTTTTGCAGAACCCTTTCTGTTGAAGTTTACTGAAACCTCCTTTGCTGCGTTTACGGCCTCCTCAATAGACTTACCAGACTCTCTAGCAGTTATGTAAGCTGCGAATCGTGTAACCTGCTCAATAGCCTCACCGAAGCCCATGAATTTATCCCAGACATTCTTTACGGCATTGAGCACTGGCTTGTCTACAGTATTGGCATACTTAGAAAGAAGCTCTTCATATTCCTTATTGGTGGTCAGAGAGGTATATCCGGTAATACCGCCATTCTCTGCGAACTCCCTATAAAGCTGCTCATAGTAAGAGTTTCCGAGATTTCCGTCCTCGTACTTGTTGATGTATGACACAACGCGCCATGCCTTTCTTCGGTTTGCAAGGTACCTTCCGGCAGCACCCCATCCATCTGCCTCTGAAACTCTCATGGTAGAGGACAAGAGGTCTCGCTGGAAGTTGGCCACCCAGAAGAGAGGAGAGTAGGATGTAAGCAGAGCAGAAAGATTTCTCCTAGCATCACTTATCCACTGCTCAACTGGACCCTGATTCACATCCGGGTTTAACAGACCATTGATAGCCTGGGCTGCTCTAGGGTTACCATTGACAAGAATGCTATAGTCTTTTCCTGCGACCTTCACTCGGACAACATGCTCCTTCTCCTCATTAGCATTCTGGAAGACCACGCTACCTTTGAGGTCAACAGACTGTGAGCCCTTATAAGCCTCACCTCTTGCCTGTTTCTTCTTCATATCGTTTTCCCAGTCTTCCATATGCTGACGGAGTTCGTCTGCGCTAAGAGCTCTGTCTGTCTTCGGTGGGTAAGCAGGGGCAAATATCTTCTTGCCGTTTGCATCCTTCTTGCCAGTGTATTCATACCATGTCTCAGTAATCGAGAGCACTCCAAGATCCGGCCTCCTAAGAGCGGCATAGTACAGGCACATCTTGGCCTCGTTCTTGTTATCTGCCTGAATAGCAGACTCAGCCATCGTACCAATCCATCCGAGAGGGGATTCCGCTCTGGTCTTTCTTCCCTTGGCTGCGATGATAGGCTTAGCAAATCCACCAGAAGAGTTGTTCATATAGTACGAATACATATCTTCCGCAGTATTATCTGCGAATCCCCTAAGAGGTACATAGTACTCGAACATATCACGTACTGCATCGTACTGCTCTGCGGTGATCATACCGCTGTCGTACTGATGACGGAGCGTTTCCTTGGTTGCCGCATTCACCTTTGCCCAGAGAGAAAGATAGCCAGTATTCGCGCGTTCAAAATTATTGACTTCTAACTCGGCTTCTGCTTCCATATCCTCGACTTTCTGGAATCTTGGCTTTGTGTTTTCAAGGACAGCTTTCTGATATGCTTCTTCAGACTTGTAATTTGAACGCTTAACCTCGGTCTTATCTACGAACATAGCAGACATTCCGCAGTAGTCGTTCTTTCGCATCTCCTTGTAAACAGAGTCGATTTCGTTGTTGATATTATCAAAGATGTCATTGAGTTCATCTTGCGCATCTTGCTCTGTCATTGTGGCCACCTTCTGCGCTCTCACGAGATGTTCTGCGGCATCGTCTGCTTCCTTCTTCGCCTTTGCGATATCCTTGTTGTGCTGCTTTAATTGATCAGGTGTAAATGCTGAAGTATTAATTGCCTGGAGCCTAGCTAACTCTGCTTTCGCGTCTGCATCTCTGAGCTGTGCATTTGTCAGATATGTGCGTTTCTGAGCCGGATTCATTCCCTTGATCTTGGCGATAATATCGTCATAGATTTCCTGGTAATGTGCCCTAGCGTCTCTCTTTGCCAACTTTACGTTTCTTTCAAGGCCGTGCTTCAGCATCATGTATCTTTCGATTTCCTCGATTGATATGTGATTGACTTTGACCATCTGCATTACGGCATCCCAAAGAGGAATAAGGAAGTCACGAAGATATTTCTTCTTGTCAGCATATGACTTAGAAGAAAGTCTGTTGAGTGCCCACTCGATATTCTCCCACGGCTCGATTGGCATGCCGGAAGCGGCAGCCATGGCATTCTGGAGAGATATCACAGACTGATTCATGTCAAGCCACGACTCCTTAAGTCTCTCTGTCCAGAGACTTGTCTCGTAGTTGTACATATCGGTTGCAGCATCGATAGCTCCACCACTAGCCGCTCTGAAACGGATATAGTCGTTGACCTCTCCTCTTCTGCGGATACTATCAGGGTCGAATCCAAGATTACGACCCACGATAGCGGTCCTAGCGGCATCCACAAGGCTCTCCTGTTTGCTAGTCATACGATATAGCATCCACAATGCCTCCTTTGTAGTAAGCGGCCTTGCAGTCTCTCCGTTGCGCGAATCCACAAGATCCTGCATCTGCTCGCGGATTATATTGGCAAGAGCAGTATCCTCTTCGTTCCAGTCTTCCTTCATTGCAAGGCTTGTAGGGATTTGCATAATTGCATCCTGGAGTCCGAGGATATTTCCATTGAGACCATCCGTAATTTTCTTACGGCTCTCTACTGGAAGCGCAGCGAAGATGTCACCAGCGAGTGATGCTGTCTGAGAAGGGGAGAGTGATATACCCTGTGCAACCACATCCTCGGTAGGAGTTCCGATAGTGCGGAAGCGAGTATCATCGTACTCCTTGATGACTACGGCAGTACCCTCACCAGAGATGCCGGAGTTCTTCTTGGTAGCCTTCTCGACTCTCCATCCCTCTCCGAGTTCAGACTTGATCCACTCAGCAAGTTCCTCGGATGTGAAGCCCTTCTGGTAAGCTGCGATGCGGTCACCTCTCTTGACGAGAATCTCAGAAGGGGAGTCAAGAGTGATGCGAGTCTTACCCTCTACTCCCTGCTGTGCGATATTGCTAGCCGGACGAGTGTTGATAATCATCTTGCCACCATCCTTGACTGCATCAGCCATCTGATGAAGCACATCTGCTCTCCAATCATCCGGGATGACATTGAGGACAGCGTTGCTGATTACAACATCGTACTTACCATCGATATCCGCATAAGAAGAGAATGTAGGAGCCTCGCGGTTCTCGCTTGGGAATGGCTCTACATCATCTACCTGGAATCCCATCTCACGGAGAGCCTGAGTTCCGAGGCCAAGTCCAGATGAAGCATCAAGGATTGAAGCACCCTTCATTCCGGCATCCTCGAGGTAACGTCCGATCTTCTCATATGTAGACTTGGTGTTTGCTACCTGAGTGCTGTGTCTTCCGTCCTCGTTCTGCTGGTTCCTCCAAGCATCTCCGAACTCCTCGTCAAGTTCGAGTGATGTGCGGAAACGGATGTCTCCGTCCTCATTTGAGAACTCTCCTGTATTGTCGGTAGCGGACTTGATCTGAGAAGGTGATTTTGCAACAGCAATTATATCATTGTCACCAAACTCAAATATATCCTTCTTGTCTCTGATGTTCAAGAAATAATCTGAAACATACTCATCCTGCAGGATTTCAAGGTTACCGTCAATCGAAGTATCTAAGCCAGTAGCGATCTCTGCATACATAGTTGCTTCCATCAGACTGCTTGCAAAGTATGCGCCCTTGCCGAGTATGCCGTCATTCATATTGAATACAGCATCACCTACAGATTCTGAAAGAGGTTGCCAGTCAGATCCATGATGCATTATTCTTGGCTCACCATTCTCATCAACTACCTTCGATGCATTCTCTGGATCGTTAATCCAATCACCGAACCAATCGATAAAGTTCTTTGTGCGAACCATTGCCCACTGCTCTGGAGTGAGGTTGGTGTCAGCTCCATTCGGAGCCTTAAGGTAGTTGCCGTTAACGATAGCCGTAGCTGCGATGGTGTCCATCTCAGCACGTACCTCAGGAGTTATTTCTGTTGCTCTGAATCTTGTTTCTGACGAGCTGCCTCTCTGACTTTCTGGGCGGCTTTCCTCATTGCGAAGATTGTCTCTCGAAAGCTCTTGTCCTGCATTCGCTCGTTGAATGTCTTCTTTTCCTGGCTCATATCCAAACTTATTAAAAATTACCTTAGTCATAGCCCTTTCCACAGCCGGAAGGGATCTTAAAAGTTCCTCTGATTTACCTGCTGTCATCTTGTCAGCAAGAGCAGAAGCAATCATCTCATAGTACCACTGGCTCTGATCGTAATCTTTCTGAATGTCTGCTTTCTGCTCAGATAATCCTAGAGCGTCTGCGTTATCCCAAAGATACTTAGACAGTCTGTCATACGTCTTCTTTCCTGTAGTCATCTGATGGATGCACTCGTGGAAGATAGCGTTCTCTATGACATCCTCGTCAATCTCTACTTCTCTCACTCGGTCTTTCGCAAAGATAGCAATTATATTCTTGCCCTCGATGTAACCAGCAAGCACATTTTCGATGTCTTTAGGAGTAAACATAGACTCTAAGCCAAGGGCGCGGAGTGCTTCCTCCGGCTTAGTGCCATCAAGTATTCTAATAGGAGTAGTGTTGAAATACTTCTCGGAGAACTTCTGGACAACGGCCTCTGTGAATGATACAGCGGAGTCGTAGTCCTCTCTGTTGATTCGGAACATCACCTGACCCTCCATGACTGAGGCTTTCATCTCCTCAGTCACAGGAACAGAGTGCATAGTGAGACCGTTCTCGAGACCATTAAGCTCGATGTCTTCTACCTTGACACCCCACTTCTTTCCGTACTTGTTCATGAAAGCCGGGAGCATCTTGTCGTAGAAGCCCTTCATACCCTCAGAGAGTTCAAAGTCAACTCCACTAAAGGTCTGATAGTCTCTTGCGGCAAGAATCTTGTCTGCCAACTCTTTTCCGAGAAGATCAGAGAGAGGCTTTCCAATTGCCTGCGGATTCTCATTGTAGAATGTTACGATACCTGTTTTCTTGTTTACTCCTACATGATTATCATTGCCATTTTTAAGAATCATTCTGAATGATGACTCTTCGCTCTTTGTAGAAGCAAAGTCACTCGCAACATAAATCTCATCTACAACTTTAGAGAGTCCATATCTTTGGTTCTGCTGGTCTCCCTTAGTCCAAGCAATGATATCGTATCCATTCTCAGCAGCATAGCGGAGCATGCGCTTCATGGCAAGTTCGTGCCAGTTCTTGTCAAATGGAGCCTCAAACGGAGCGTTTCTATCTACGCCCTCTATCGACTTTTCGTACTCTGCATACTTGGCATTTCTTTCGTTATTGAGTGCGATATAACGCTCATAGTCCTCTTTGCTTCCTTTTCGCTCTACGGCAGGCATCAGTTCGTAAGTAGAGTATGCTCCCTTGATCTTGTACTTTGCTCTAAGCTCATCTTCAAACTCAGCAAGTTGCTTTGACAGAGCATTAGCATCTTCAAGAAGTCTTTTTGACGCAGAAGACTTGTATCCCTTCTCCCTACCTTCCTGATGTCTCTTTGACTGGATCTCATCGATGACGAGGACTTTGCGAGAAGTGTCAGTCCAAGCCACATGCTCTGCTTCTAGTAGTGCAAGATGCTTGTCAGATTCCTCCTCTGTCATCATACCAAGCGCATCACCAATAGGAAGAATATATTTACCTTCTATTTCTGCTTCAAACTCTTCTAGTGCTTCGGTGGCATCCTTAGCCTCCTGCGACACAATTGACATAGATGTCTCTCCGAAGCGAATCCAAGCCACAGCTCTACCTTCCCCGGCATCACCGAAGTGGAGTTCATCAGACTCGTTCCATGACTCAATGGTCGGCACTGTAAGAGCAATCTCATGAAGATTTGTAAGCCCATTAGTAGTGTAATCCTCTCGAGTACCATGGATTTCACGAACGGTGTTCTCCTTGCCTCTTCCATACCAGATACCTGCGAGTTCTACACCAAACTCTTCTACCTTAGTGTAATCATCGTTATTTACGATGTCACCATTCTCATCGATTTCTACCTGATCTTCGTGACTCTCATTATAGAGTCTTGCGGCTTTCACCTCATCATAGATGTCAGAATGCGGCTCCTCCATGAATGGATCCCAATCAAAAGAGAATGCTTCTTCCCATCCTGGGTAGTTTTCATTTAAGATTCTATCAGCCTCTGCGCGTACACCCTCGTTAGCGTAGTGCTGCTCCTCAATGACAATCATATTCTCATTGATAAAGTCAAGCACCTCGGCCTTGGTGAGAGTCTTCTTGTCTGAAGCCTTAAGCCAATCTGAGAGACCCATCCACTTGTCTTCTCCGGCTTTGAGACCACCGTTCTTCTCAATCATCTTAAGCCACTGCTCTGGAGTAGCCTTCTCCATCTTGATTCCCTCTACAGCCTTGGCTGCATTGGAAACGAAGATTGCTTGATTGTCGTTGGACATGCGGAAACGGACATCAGCGGAAGGGGTACGCACCATGCTCTCCTTCGTATTGAAATCAGTATTTCTTCCCTTATTATCCTTGAATCCGAACCTCTTATAGAACTTCTTCAGCCTTGCTACCGATGAAGCCCCAAATGACTTATCTGGAGTAAGCACAAGAGTCCATCCGTTCTCGTCTGCAATCTTGGTTAGATCAGACATGAATCTTGTTCCGTTGCCGTTGCCCTTGTCTGCTACTACAACCTTTGAGAGTGTGACATAGTTGCCATTCTTTGAAAGGGTGATATCAGACAAGCCATACTCTTCCATAAGAGCAGGGTTATTGATTGATATGCCTTCGCTGTTCAATTCGCTGTTAGCTGAATCGAAGGCTACACGGAATCTGACATCCTGCTCCGGCACAATGCCCTCGTTGAAGTAACCATCGATGTCACGGAAGATGCGCGAAGGAGAAGTCCTGCGGTCGTACTCCATGTACACCACGCTGTTCAATCTCTCGTCATTGATCTCAAGGATTACCTCACCGTTGTACTTGTAGATGAAATCGAAGATCTTCTTTCTCTGTTCCTCTGTCGGTGCCTGGATCATGTTGATTCCGGCAGACTCAGGAAGGAGACGGATTGCGCCCTCGTTCATGAAGTCAGCAAGATACTCCCAACGATTCTCATATCGATTACCATTCTCAATGATTACTCCTTCAATCGCACGATGGTCGATGGATCTCTCGCCAGGGAAATCCTTTTCTGAGAAGTCGAGGAGTGAAGCATCTGGAAGCATATATCCGGCTTCATTAAAGTTCTTGGTGGTGCCGAACTCCTTCTTGGCATCCTCAAAGAGCTTATCTCTTTCCTCTTCAGAGCGAACTCGGAAGGAAACAGACTTATCCTTAGTATCGGTCTCTACGTCAGGGATAACATGCTCTCCACCTACATCTGTCGTATGAAGTTTCATGTCAGCATCGATGACTCTGATGTTGCCGGACGCATCTTTCACGATATTCTTTCCCTGGATATCAGATGCTACGATCTTGCCGTTAGAGAATGCGGTCTTTTCCTTATTGATAGGCTTCATACCAATGGATGCCATGTGGCCAACTCGCTCTTTTGTAGTGACATTTTCATCTGACATCACGACAGCAGGCTGTGCGACAATAGTGGAGATTCCGTCTCCGAAATCACCATATCCAATTATGTGATAAGCTGTATCTGGGAAGATGTAATTAAATAGACTCAGATCATCAATGTCAGGACGGAACCTCTTGCCATATGGTTTTCCTTTCTTTGTCTTGATGATATATCCGTCTATTGTTGATGCATAGACCTTGGACTCTGTGCCCTCGTCAAAAGGTGTGGTGTCAGCAATCTCCTTTACATCGGAGAGGCTGTCATACCACATACCTGTGGCCTTTGCCCAATTTTTGAGCAGATTCTTCTTGGTTTCTTCTATCTTTTTCTTGCCCGACTGACTCTTTCTGTCAGACGGAGAGACTGCTCCCTCAGAAACTCGGCTGAAAAGCGCGTTGACCGCACTCGCTCGTTCTCCTGAAAACAAGCCTCGCTCCATTTCTTGTGGAAGTCGTTGAGATATTCTTGATCCGTAGGGATTCTCTGGCGTAGCATCTTCTATGTATTTATCTATTAATCGCAAAGTTACATCATCGAATTGATTATTCAAAATTCGTGAATAAAGATCTTTCGTTAATTCGAGCCTTTCTTTCTCGCGTCTTCTCCTTTGCTTAGTCTGCTCCGCTATGGAAGTTCCGGCAACTAGAGCCGATGCGCGGTCTATGATGTTGTTGGTCTCACTACGACTATCGATGTTCCTTGTCTGTACCTTCTTTGTGTCCTCGGTAGATTCTTCTCCCTTCTTAATGCTGAATCTGACATCTTCTCCTTCAATAGGCTCGCCAAGGTCAAGGGTCTCCACGATCTTGTCATATGTAGAATTCATTGATGCTCCGGCAGTCTCCCTCTCCTCTCTTACGTAGTCGTTAAGAACCTGCGCATTGAATGCATCATCGAACTGAGCCATCACAGGCTTCTGAGGAAGAATGTTGCCAGCTTCATCAAAGAGCTTGAAGTCAACGAGGAACTTGTAGTATCCTGGAGTATATACATAGTTGCCTTCAGCGTCCTTATTGAGGAACTGGTCAAATTTAGGGATGTATCCCTTCTCGCGGCAAACCTCTAGATACTTCTCTACGAACTCCCTGTCGTTAGTGATTGACTCGTTAAGGACATCTGTGTAGATGTTGATGTTCTTCTCTACTCGCTTGCCATCACTCATCTTCCTCTCGTTCTGAGTGTCGATGTAGTTTGTCCACGCACCTACGTTCAGCTTAGCACGGATGTTACCTGCCTGCCTTGCGTGATAAGGGATGATATAGTGGATGAATGGGTCTGCCATAGCCATCCTTATCTGCTCATCGTTGATGCCGATAAGAATGTTTCCTACGTTGTCGTTGGATTCAAGGAAGTTAGGATCATTGATATCGATTCCTTCTACAGGATCATATGCGAGCTTTCCGTCTACGATACCAGTGTCTCCAAGAGGAATGAGAGAGCGGTTGAGTTTGATTCCGGTCTTCTCTACGACTCTTGCGAACTCCGGCACCTTGGTGTATCCTTGGATCATTACGCCACGCGCAGCGCAGTCGATGATGATCTGAATGATGTCGAGAAGGTGGTGCGCCTCAAAGTCAGAGTATGAGAATATTCTCAATCCTCCGAGCGAGTTCACCTTCTTCACCTTTGCATCGCTCCATGTAAGTATCTCGCGCTTGTACTCTGCGTATCCCTGGAAAGTGTTCTGTGTCTGCTGACCTCTTGCTCTGTTGTATGCTCCGAATGCATCCCATATTCCCTTGTGCTCGTCATGGAGCTTGTCAGAGCCTTCGAGAGTGATGAGGTCGTATATGCTAGGAACGTAGGTGTCTTCTCCTACAAAAGAGCGGAACTTCTCTGCATTCGCCCTCTTTGTGGCATTCTTCTTTCCGTAGTTCTTGAATCCATCCTGAAGATCCTTTATGAACTCATCTGCCACTTCTCCGAGCTTCTGTCTTCTGTCCTCGACATAGCAGAGTCCACAAGCAACAACAAGTCCGTCCTCGCTCATGATGGTTCTGATGTCTGCAAGGTTCTCCGCGGTAAATATCCTATTCGGATACGCCCTCTGGAGCCTTGTGTACATTCTGGTGAAGTCCTTTCTTTTGCGGCAGATATTGTTGAAGTCTACAGTTCCCTGTGGATAATCGGAGTTGTCCTTGATAGCTTTATACTTGCTATCAGGAGCATAGTCTAGATACTCCCTGTCATTGAGCACAATTGAAGCGAGGGATAGCTCTGAATCAAGCCATCTCTCTGCGATGTCTCTTGGTTGACCAGTTATCTTGACGATAGAGTTGATTAGGCCTTCTCTCTGTTCAGGTGTAGGGAGGTATCTTATCGAGAATCTTACATCCTCGTTCTGCTCATCTACCTCAAAACCCTCTTCAGTCAGGATGTCTTCATCCGCAGGCTCTTCTATCTGCTCTTCGTCATCAGAGGTGTTTACTTCTGCTCCTTCTCCTCCTTCTCCAGCTTCATCTCCTCTCTCGCTAATTTGAGAAGATCGAGTTTCTTCCTGGTCCAATACCCCTCTGGATACCTGTCCGCTATTTCGCCCATCTTCTCGCACACTTCCGGCTCCAGGTACATCTGCATGTGAATTTCGTTCTCCCCTTCGCCTTGCGTGAGAGAGACTCTGATCTTGTCGTTGTTCATTGTCTATTTCTGTTATTATTGATATTACGTCTTCCGAGATACCCCTTGACTGCAAATCTACTGAAAAATTTTCATTAGAATATGCCACCTCCATGCTTCTGCATATAATCTCATCCGCAAGGGCGTGCAAGCTGTCTTTCTCATATGTCCTAAGAGCTTTCTCGCCAACAAACGTCTTAAGAATTTCAAGTGCCTGATCTCTGCTTCCAAGCGCATCTGCAACCCTCTGAACCAACTGAGGATTATTTCTATTTAAGACATGCTGTCTCTCATGCACATAAGTAACTCGAACCTCATCTATTGAGAAGAGGCCTTCGTCCATAAGGAGCACCTTTCCTGCAGCCATAAATCCGGCCACTGGCTTTCCTGCTTCTACTTGTTCTTGCACGATGTCAATAAGAGCATCATTACAGCCCTCTTCCTTCATTCTTTCCACATAGTTGGCTCTTGTGAGAAGAACGGCTTGCACTGAGCCCTCTGCAAGCTTGTCTAGGTACTCCTGCATAACGCGAACTCTCTCTCGCTGCATCCTTGTCTGGCTGAGAATGTTCTGATACTGAGCATCCATCTGCTCGAGTTGCTCCTCGTTCATAGATGCAGTAGGAGTTGCATTGGTCTGTTCAAGAGCTGCGACTTCCTCCTGGAACTTAGCATCGTATCTCTGCTCAAGAGTCTCGAGAAGAGCAATCTTCTCCATAAGCCTAGCCGCCTCTTTGCTTGCCTGTTTACGCGCTACCGGATCAGATGTCCTTGTTGCTGCTATCGCTGCAGAAAGGAGCTGCTCTGTCTCTGCCTTGGTAATAGATATCTGCTCGAGGGAATCTGCGCCTCCGTCCTGGTTCTGCTCGTCATTCCACGCTACATATCCTTCTGGATCCTGCTCCCAGAATGCTCTCTCGTTGACAGTTCCATCCTCATTCATAGGGATATGTCTCTGCTCCTCTGCAGCTGTAGTCTCTGCTTGGTTGACAGCCTCCTCTGATGCAGTCTCCGAAGTTGGTGACATAGAACCATACTTTCTGCGTCTGCTAGCCATCTCTGCTGCTCTCTCTGCAATCTTTGCATCAAGAATCTGCTTGTCTGTAAGGACTACGATAGGCTTCTTAAGCGCATCTGCAGCCTGTTCCCATCCGAGGACGTGTTCTACTCCGAACTGGTCTATCACACTCACTCCATTTCTGTTTGAGCCCTTCGCATAGACAATAATAGGGGAGCCCTCAGTTCCAAGATTCAACTGCGTTCCCGGAACAATCTCCGCTCTGAGAGCATCAATCTGAGCATTCCTCTCATTGGTCATGCGGACCTGCTCAGCATTCTTCCTCTCCATTGCGATCTGGTCGTAGAGGAAAGCATCCATTGTCATAGTATTGGTCTTGCTCTCCATCTCGCCATCCACCTCCTCAGTTGCTATGTCTGATATGTTAGCAAACCCCTTCTGTCCGGTAACTGCATCAATGATAGTAACTGCACCATCCTCTTCAGCAGCTGAAGTGACGAACACTGTCCTTCCGTCATTCAGTTCTGCTATCTGCACATTGTCTCCATCCTGCCAGAATCTTCCGTATCTGTCAGTCATCTGAGTTCTCTTCGCTTCCGCGATATCTCTATCCTGTTCTCTCTGGGCAAAAAGGAGGGCTTTGTTCTGAGCCATGAACATACCATATCTATAGATGGTGTCAACCTCGTCCTTGGCCTCTTCCTGAGTTATCTGTCCAGTAGCCACCGCCATGCTGATTGCATCGAGCATAGGATTGATTGCCTCCTGCATCTGGTCTGCATTCTCAGCCGACTGAATTCCTGAAAGCATGTAATCAATCTGGTCGGCAGAGTAGTGCGAGGACATCATGTTTCTCATCTCCTCACCCAGCTTTGCCGCTTGGATATTAGTTGCTCCGATACTTACGGCAGATACTCCGGCACCGAAGATGGTCATAGGGGCAAAACCAAGAAGCATCGCTCCGAAGTTGTCATCCTCGAACATCTCCTTCAGCGCACCCGGCTGTACGAATGTCACCTCTCTGAGAGCATTACCAAGGATTTCCTCTCCAACCTCTTCAAAGATGCCATGGAATCCAAGAGCCGCGAACTTAGGAGCCACCTTATCCCATCCTCCAAGAAGCATCTGCGCTGTCCTGTTGTTGCCAAGGAATGAGCCTACCTTGGCAAAGGTTGCACCACCGAGGCTTGTGGCCAGTTTGCCTGCGCCCTTTCCTAGCCATCCGAATACTTTTCCTATCGCTGCTCCAGACGTCTCTGAAAGATTCTCGATGTACATATCAATTCCGGCCTTGGCTGCATTCTTTGCACGATGAAGATGTCCTTCCTTGTCAATCTCAACAGAAGCCTCTGCCATTCTCTCATATGTACCAGGGGATGCTGCAGTACGGATTGCAGTTCCGGCAAGAGCACTGATTACTGATGTAGTTGCCTTCTGCACTCCACGCGCTACTGCAAGCCTTGAAGCCTTCTTTGCGCTGTTCTTGGTCACCCATTTGACGAATGCATTAGCAATCTGTCTCTTTGCTGCATTTGCCACACCTTTTGTCGCTGACTCTCCGGCTGCATAGAATCCTCCAGTTGCGAGGAATTCAATCATGAAAGGAACTGACTCGGCAAAAATCTTTCCTCCCTTGTATGCTCTAGACATGTCCTTCTGAGCCTCGGCCATTGCTTTGTTATACTCAAAGAACGACATGATAAGCATCTTGTCTTCTGGAGAGAGGTGTTTCTCTAGCACTTCTGGTGTGATGGTCTCCGCCTTCAGATCGCCAAGTTCACCCTCTAGTTTTGATAGGATGTCTCCAATTTCATTATAGGCTTCAACATCATCTTGTGTCGCGGTGTCGAGTATAGCTTCCTTTGCCACATCTCCGGCTCCCGCCCAGAACCCTTTGTCTCCCTTGTTTGCGGATGCAATATCTGCCTTGTCGAGGAGCTTCAGCGCAGTGTATGCTTTCTCCCTCTTCTCGTTTTCCGCTGTCTCTTCTGAAGTCGGAACATAAGGTGTCATACCATACTTAGGAGATACACGTTTTCCGGCAGCACCCATACCGGCCTTTCCTGAATCTACATCCTCCTTCAAGAATGTATTGATCTCTCCTCTGAGGTTGCCACGATACATCTCCTGTTCCTTCTGCATCTGAGCCAACCATTCTCTGTATGCCACAACAGAAGGATTGGCATCATACTCGGCATCAAGCCTTGCAATCTCCGCCATTCTCTCAGTGTCGGCTGTATCCTTTGCAAAGAACTCCTGGACATTAGGATCAAGGAACTTCGTGTCTCCAGAAACAGAGTTCACTTCGATAGCCGATGACAACGGCTTAAGGTTGTTTACATTTGTAGCATTAAGGCTAAAGTCTGCCTGCCCCTTGGTAACGTCATCGTAGTATCCGAGTTCAGCCAATCGAGCATTACGCTCAGCATCTAACTGCTGCAGCTCCGCCTTCTTTGCTCTGTTTGCTTCGGCTTGCTGACCCCAATAGTCTACGTAACGAACTCTATTCACAGTAGCATCAGGATAATCCTGAAGGAACGCCTCTCTGTTGCGCTCCCATTTGTCGGCATCCCAGATACCTGAACTCTCCTCGTCACCATCGAAGGTCAACAAGAACTGATCGGTATCCTTCTTGTCTTCTGCGTCATATTCGCCAAGCTCAAACACTTTCGCGGTAGGATTGTCTGCCATGAAAGCGTCCTTGTTTCGCTCCCACTTGTCAGCATCCCAAATCCCGGTGCCCTCTGGCATATCCGGGATCTCAATTAGGTATTTTTTATCTGGCATATATTGATGTTAATTATTGATACTTCGGATTGTTTGCACCCTTGCCATTCATCCTGTCAATTATAGACTTTCTGTAGGTGTGTGTGCGTAAGAATTCTTTGAGAGAATTGCCGGAGTCCGCCTTCGCGTATTCTACTGCATTCTTATACTCCTTGATTTCATCATCAGACAGACCGCTAGTTCCATCTGCGATTGCTGCAGCGAGAGCCTTCTGGTAATCCTTGTCGAAGTCTTTGTAGGATGATGTGTCGAAGTTGTACATCTTTCCTTCGCTGTCCATCATCTTTATATACTTAGGATTCGGCTTTTTCCCAGTCGTAGCAGGTTTGTTCGCCTTTGTCTCCGCATTGGTTTCAGATGCATTTGCCCTTGTCATATTTGCAGCCGCATTGGTTGCATCGATTTCAAGCTGCTTCTGCTTCAACTGATATTCGCGGTTCTCTCTGTCAATTCGGTTCTTCTCTGAGATCAACTCTCTATCGTGCTTTGCCTTTAGCTGAGCCTCTGCCAGACTTCCGGCTGCCTTCAGTTCCCTCTGACGAGCATTCATCTCATCCAGTCTATTGCTGAGATCGTCAATCTCCAACTTGCGAGCTTTGCGCTGTTCTTCTGCCTTCTGGACTATAGCGTTGGAATTGTATGTCTGCTGTTGATTTGATGCCTTATTTGCGACACCGATGAGATTGGCCACACCTGATAATGTATCACCAAGCCCGGTGATATAACGATAGGCATTTTCTCTTCTAAGAGTATCCTCGTCCTTCTGCTTTGCGGTGGCAATCTTACCTTCAACATCAGAGATAATCTGACCGATGTTGCTATATTGCGCTTCGTTCAATGCTGCCTGAGCTTCGGCTTCTGCTTTCTGCGTAGCGGCTAAAGCGTCCAAGGCTTCGCTCTGCTGTTCTGAAAGCTCGAGCGTTTCATCTTTCTTCTTTGCCATTATGCCTTGATTTTATTGAATTCATCATCCGCCAGGATCTCGTTGGCAACTACGTCTGGGTCTACTGCGAGAGCCATATTTGGAGTTGCGCTCTTTCCTTTGACATTGCCCATTCCACCCTGAACAAGTCCAGACACGGCGGAGCCTACTTGTCCGGCTGCTGTAGCGATTGCCTGTGCTCTGTTCTGCTCGTTAGCGATTTCCTGCTGGTCGAATGCCGCTTCATTTGCGCGATACTTCTCTTCTACGCCTTCCTTATAAGAGGATGCATTTGCTGCGATATCAGCCATAGTGTTACCCATAGCCTCGTTAGCTGCAGCCTGCTGAAGTGCGAGTGATTCATCTGTTCCACCAGCAACGATGTTAGTTGCTCTTGCTCTCTTGTACTGCTCCTGAAGGAGTTCCCTCTGTTTACGGAGGACATTCTGTACATCAGATCGCTGAGTGTAGTCTTCGGCCATCTTCTGGTCGTACCATTTCTGGTTCTTGTCTCTTTGATTTTGAAGGAGCTGTTCTGCTTTCTTATTGGCTTGGGAGCTCTTGATTGCTCCATAGATTGACGAGCCAATTGCTGCAGCCGTTCCTATGATTGTACCTACCATAATATTATGTTTAATTGTTAACAGAACAAAGCAACACAACATTCATTCTTAGTAGACTTTATGTTTACCTTAACTAAAATAAACTACTTTAGTATGGTGGTTCTTTTATCTTTTTTGGGTCTATGTTGTACAACGTATTAAGATTTTTCTTATCTTTGGAATGAGCTCCTTGAAATAGCAAAGAATTTCCTTCGGTTGTCCAAATGTTGTCCGATGCTGAAATTCTGAGAGGTGCTAACAGATTAATAATTAATAACTTAAACGGAGGTGATTATGGAGATTAGAGTGCAGTATGCATCACTTTTCTGACCTCATCAAAAAATCCCCTCCAGAACGCTCCAGAAGGCATTTTTCAAAATTTTCCCTCAAAGTTTTCCCTCAGAAAATTGCCATAAATCTTACTTTTTAATACTTTTGTTGTCCAAATGTTGTACATATTTTGTACAGCAGAATAGATTATGGAGATTAAACTCGTCATGGGATGCTGTTTCCCATGGTTTTTCGTACAACATGTACAACATCTAGAAAAGTAAGACAAATGAAGCCAACATTTACTCCTGTGATTATTCCGTCTCAGAAGAGAGCGGACGGAAGTTATAACGTGAAGATTCGCGTTACCTATAAGAGGAAGAGCAAACGATTGTCCACTCATCTGTATGCAGAGAAGAAGGACTTGACCAAGGACTTAGATTTCAGAGAGGGCCCGGTGAGAAGGAAGGCATATGACATCGCCAAGGAGATGCAGGACATCTGTGCTGAGATCGACTTCCTTGAACTCCAGGGAATGGAGGTAGA